>WBZS01001190.1_pt1 | contig 22475 bp, 19 predicted proteins | sample 5204201 | NCBI WGS metagenome assembly WBZS01 (sample SAMN12344357, study PRJNA552823) | activated sludge metagenome | biome: Activated sludge suspended growth; feature: Nitrification reactor; material: Wastewater; isolation source: activated sludge from nitrification reactor of wastewater...
CGAGAACCTTCACCACCCGCAAGGATGACGACACGCGTTTTCATCGGCTTGACTGCTCCCCTCAACGGTGGCCGGTCAGTGGCCTGTTTTCAGCATTATATCGAAGACAGGCTGAATTTACCTACGAGAAGCCTCAATGGGCCTTGAGCTCGACCTGCCACGCCAACGTGCCGCGCGCCGGCAGATCGAGGGCCAGCGAACCCTCCACTTCGAGCGCCAGCAGACCGGCGCTCCAGGCCGTCGAATCCCAGGCCCGGCTGCAGGTGACGGTGACGGAGGCGTCGTTGACCCGGTTGGCCACGCCGCCGATCCCATCCGGCGCCTGGATCGGGTCGAGCCCGCCCCGCCCCCGGGCGAGCACCTCGGCATAACCCGGGTTGAGCTCGTGGGTCAACCGCCAGCCCAACGTCCGGCGGCGGCCGGATCGGTTTTGAGCCTGGTACGAAGCCGTGATGCCGTGCGGCACAAGCGCGATCCGCTTGTGGATGACCACATCCGGCAGACCCGCGTTGACGTACGCGATCCCGTCGTCCTCGAACCGGTAGTCGATGAAGGTGCTGGCCGGCTGTTCGACGCCGTCGGTCGACCACCAGTCGTTGAGCGCGCCGTGCTGGATGTGCAGCGCCGGCACGGCCTCGACCGGCTCGGCCGGGCTGCGATACACCCAGTACGACTCGGGCTCCCGCGGGAACGTCGCCAGGTCCACCTCGCTTGCCAGCTTTGGCGGCGCCGGCTCCTTCTCGCGCAGCGCCTTGTAGGGCCGCAAATCGATCCCGGGCGCCGGCAGCCAGCGCGGCGCAACCGGCGTGACCTTCGGGTGCGCCGATGCGCCGTCGATGTAACGCGCCTGCGGCATGGCCAGCGGATTCCCGACCCAGACCGCGCCGTGTTTGAGATCGAACCAGCCGATCAGCCGGCCGCCATAGCCGCTGAACATCGCCAGCTGGCGGCCGTCGCACCAAATCTGTTCGTCGTTGCCATCGCCGTTGAGATCTTCGATCCATCGGCGCGGCGCCGGATCGGCGGCGAGCTGCGCCAGGCGCAGATACAGGAACGTGTGCCGGACGTTCTCCCAGGCCCAATACTCGCGCCCGCCCACGCCCAGCGCGCCGAACCCGTGCTGATGGGCGGCGTAGACCTCCTCGGCCAGCGCCAGGAACCTTGCGCCGGCCGGCGGCAACGCCGCGGCCGGCGGCTCGGTTTGCGTGCCCAGCACCGAACCGGTGTCGTTGAAGCTGGCCCGCACCACCGAAAACAGCTTGCGGAAGTAGCCGAGCTTGGGCGAGCGGGTGGCAAAATCCAGATAGCTTTCGAACCCGGGTTCGTGCTGCCGCGCCCCGGCTGTGACCGCGGCCCGGTCCATCTCGACCGACGCCGTTTCGGGCGCCGTCGTGATCTCCTGGCGCGCCCGCGCCGCCGAGAGGTGCTCGACCGCGAGCTCGCGCGTCTCGATCTGGGTCAACACTTTGTCGAGCGCGGCCCAATGCGCGTTGGGCAGATACCCGGCCTCGAGCCCGAGCAGACCGAACGCCTCGGCGTCGAAGCTGGCCGCCAGCCAGTGCGCGGCCGAACGTGCGCGCTCCTGGGCCTCGTCGAGGGAGCGCCACAGCTCCGCGTCGCGGCCATACCACACGGCCCAGCGCAGGCGATCGCGCAGCGGCACATCATCGCAGATCGTCGTCACAATGCCGGAAGCGCCGACGAAGCGCACGGGCGTCGGCGCGGCGACGCCGGCCGCGCGCAGGATCCGATCCTCGAGCAACATGACGTCGTAGCCGGCCTCGGCGATCACCGGTAACAGCGAGTCACGCCAGGCGCGTCCGGCGTTCCAGAACACATGCGGTCTGACGCCCAACACGTCGGCGAGCACACGCGTGTGGACCTGAAGCTGCAAGCGATTGTCGCGATCGTCGCTGGCGTAGGCGACGTTCTGCGCATGCTGCCCGCCCAGCAACTCGAATTGGCCGTCGGCCAACCCGGCGCGCACAAGATCCAACGTCTCGGGTTGCAGCCAGTTCAATGCGCGCAACACGGTGCCCGACAGATGCAGGTTGAACTTTAGCGTTGGATGCGTGCGCAACACAGTCAGCAGACCGGCATACGCGGCGCGATCAGCCACAACGACGCGCTCGCTGGTCAGTTGATCGAAATTGAAGACGAGAGCCAGTTTCAAAGTCATGGGGCGATTATAGGCCAGACCTCAATCCATTTAGAAACGCTTAATTGACATCGCGGCAAAAGCCCATATAATCTTTCCATAGGCAGTCGCTGCCTCTTCACTTGCTATCCTTTTGAAAGGAGGAGGTGATGTCCTGTATGAGTAGTTCTGCAACGCTCTGCGCCGGGGCATCCCTCCTCGAGTAACTCACTCGAAGTCTGCCCCGGCGCAAACGAGCGCCCCGCCTGATAAAGGCGGGGCGTTTCGTTTTTCTACACAGCTCGCGACCACACTCAGTCGGCGGCCGTGATCACCACGTTGTCGAACAACGCCTGCGCGTAATCGCCGTCGAAGGTCTCCACCAGCAGACCCACCGTGCCGCCGGAGAGCGCGTCATCCTCGACCGAGGCGATGCGTTTGCCGTCGACGCGCAGCTCGAACGTGCCGTTGGCGCAGGTCGCTTCGACCTGGTACGACGATTTGCCCTTCTCGATCAACTGGCTTTCGACGTAATTGCCGTCCTCATCCGAGAGAACCAGGTATTCGTCGTTGAGATAGCGCGCGATCGCATAGTAGCCGTTCGAGCCGAACGACATGTAGTAGAAGTTCTCGGTGTCGGCGTAGTTGCACACCACGCCCCAACTGGGGTCGCCGGTGTTCTCGGCGCTTGGGGCAACGTCGAACGCAACGCGCACGTTATCGAAGGTGTCTTCGTACAGGTGGCTCCAGCTCATGTACTGATCGACAAGGATCTCGATATCCAGCACGCCGTCGTGGACCGCGACCACGCTCGAGCTGTCGTCGCCGATCGTCCAACGTTCGCTGTCGGTTTCGAAGTCGTCTTCGAACAACACCTCTCCCCCACCCTGCGGCTCCTCGGTCGGCGACTCGACTGTCGGCTCCTCGGTCGACGGTTCTTCGGTCGACGGCTCCTCGGTCGGCGCATCCTCGGTCGGCGAGTCTTCGGTCGGCTCAGGGAGATCGGTCTCCAAAGCGGGGGTCGGCTCGAAAGGCTCGGTTGTCGGATCGGTCGTACCGGCGTTCAGCGACGCGCAGGCCAGCGCGCCCGCGAGCATCGCGGACAACGCCAGCATGGCCGGGCGGTGACGCAACGAGAACATGCAGGGGTCTCCTATTTTTCGGTCGTGACTTTGAAGTTGTCGAACGACGCGCGGGCATGGGCTTCCGTGAAGGTCAACACGGCCAGACCGACGTCGCCGCTCGGGAAGCTGCTGTCTGAAACCTTGGCGATCGACACGCCGTCGACCAGAAGCTCGAGATCGCCGTTGGCGCATACGGCCTCGACCTTGTAGCTGGTCTTGTCGAGTTCGATGTCTGCACTCTCGATCCACTGATTCTCGGTATAGGTCAGCACCGTGGTCTCGCCGTTCTTGACCTTGGTGATGGCGTAGAAACCGTCCTTGCCGAAACCGAGCGAATAGTAGTTGTCGTAGTTGCGGAAGCCGCACAACACCGCGTAGCCCGGATCTTCGATATCGGGATCGACCGTCACATCGACCGCGATGCGCACATCGCGGAATTCCTCGGTCGGATAGGTGCTCTGAATGATGGATTGCTCCTGCAGCACTTCGAACGCCAACGTATCGTCGACGTATGCCACGGAACCGTACTCGTCGCTGTAGGTGTCCCAGCCGCTGCCGTTGTCGGAGAAGGCGTCCTGGAACAACGCGCCGGAATCTCCGTTGCCCAAACCGCCGGGCAGGTCACCCATTCCGCAGGCCAGGGTGCCAAAGGCCAGAGCCATCGCCCCGGCGAGCACCGAATACGACTTTCCAACTTTGGTCATGAGTCTCCTCCATCCTTGAGTGTGTTAACGGTTGAAACGTCGAGTCTAGGGGTACATCGTACCCGGAGCGATTTGAACGACTTCGAAAGCGCTCCCAGGCACCGTCTTGAGCTGGTTGAGGTCATCGTCATCCCAGCGCGGATCCGTGGCACCCGAAATGAACCAGCTCGTGCCGTTGTCGGCCACGATCATGCCATAGCGGCGCAGCGCCTCCAGCACGACGCGCGCCTGGCCGTAGAAACCGGTGATGTTGTAGCCGGCGCGCAACCGCAGGCGGAGGCCCATCGGCGGCGCGTCCGGGTCGGTGATGTCACTGGCGTAGTGCGTGGCCGGCAAAATGTAAGCGCGTTGCGACTCCTCGACCGTGAACCTGAGCGCATGCTTGATCTCGCCGGCCAGGACCTCATCATAACGGACGAGCCCGGGCAGGATCGGCAGCCCCGCGGCATCCGCCGACGTCCAACCCAGCGTGCGCAGCGCGTTGCTGCGCAGATCGAAGACCGCGCCGTTCGCGGCGCGCCACCCGGTCGACGCGCTGTAACTGCTGGCAAAGGTCTCGTAGAGCTTGCATTCCCCCTGGCGGAGCACCAGCACATGGCGGTCGGAGCCGGCTTCGATCGGCGCGTTCGACGGGATCGGATAGGGCCCTGGATCGCTCTCGTCTGCGTACGCCGTGAACGTCACCGGCACCATGGGCTGGTTGGCCGGCACGACGACGTAGGGGATGCCGTAGGTCGGGTTTGAGCCGAAATCGGCGTGCAGGTATGAGGCGCTGCGCAGGATGTAGCTGATGTAGCCGCTCGAGTTTGCGTCGACCGGGAGTTGCGACACATCCTGGTTCCAGGCGTTGTCAGACGGGAACATGGGACAGCCGCCCAGTGATGGCCCGGGCGGAGCGTCGTTTCGCTGAATGGCGGGCAGATAAAGCGGCCCACCGGCTGCCAGGGCCGTTGTGACCAGGCCGAATACCAGGAAACCCCCGACCCACCTGAGTTGACGCAACATGCCCCCTACTTTACGACAATCCACCGTTGACGAAAAGTGCAGAATCGTTTGTTTGGGTCCGGTGTACACTAACGCGCATGCGGCTTGTGCTGGCCGTTTTCTTTCGGCTTCTGTACAACGAGTTTGCCTGGACCTATGACCTGGTCAGCTGGCTGGTGTCGGCCGGGCAATGGCGCGCCTGGCAGCGTGTCGGGCTCGACTATCTACTGCCGGGTCCAACGCTCGAAGTCGGCCACGGCCCGGGCCACATGCTGGCGGCCCTCGAGCGCCGGTCGCACGCGGCGTTCGGGATCGACCTCTCGTACGTCATGGGCGGCCTCGCCCACCGCCGATTGCACCGCTACGGTCTCCCTTGGCGGCTCGGCCGCGCCGCAGTCCAGGCGCTGCCGTTCGCCGATGGCGCTTTCACCAACATCTTCTCGACGTTTCCCACGGAATACATCGTCGACCCGGCGGCGCTGCGCGAGTTCGCGCGCGTCTTGCGCCCGGGCGGCCGGCTGGTGGTGGTGCCGGTCGCCTCGATCACGGGCGGTAGCGCCGTCGACCGGGCCGCTGCCTGGCTCTTTCGCGTCACAGGCCAGTCGGCGGCCGATTGGTTCGTGCCGGTGCTCGACCGGTTCGCCCAGGCGGGTCTGCCGGCGCGCATCGAGCACGTTCTGACAGAGCGCAGCACCGTGACCCTGATCCTCGCCGAACCCCGGAGCCCGGTGCCCTGATGCTGGCCCGCAAACGTCGACCCACCCCGCCCTGGCTGCGCCGCCGGCTGCGCGACTCGCGCGACACGATCGTGCTGTTGCGCGAGTTCCGCTGGCCGTTGCTGGCCCTCGTGGCGGCCGTGCTGATCGGCGGCACCGCCTACTTCCTCATCGCCGGCGGCTACCGCGAGATCCCGCCGGGCGGCCTGGTCGGCAGCTGGTTCGCGGTGCTGTCCATGATCTTCCTGCAGGCCAACGTCAACTTTCCCGACACGCCGGTGCTGCAGGCTTTCTTCTTTATCATGCCCATGATCGGCCTGGGCATCTTGAGCTTTGGGATCGCGGATTTCGGCGCGCTGCTGTTCAACCGGCAGCTGCGCGGGGAGGCCTGGCAAGTGGCTGTCGCCGAGACCTATCACAATCACGTCGTCCTGGTGGGCATCGGCCACCTGGGCTTCCGCGTCGCCCGGGCGCTGCATGAGCTGGACGTGCCCTTCGTGTGCATCCAACTCGACCCGACGGCCGCGCTCGTCTCGGCCGTCAGCGATTGGCGCGTGCCGATCGTCTCGGGTGACGCGCTCAAGAAGGATGTGCTCCGCAAAGCCGGGATCGACCGGGCCGCGACGCTGGTCGTCGCGACCTCAAACGACATGATGAACCTGCAGATCGCGATCCAGGCGCGCTCGATCAAGCCCGACATCCGTACGGTCGTGCGGCTGTTCGACGACGACTTCTCGCGCGAGATGTGCCGCGCTTTCGGGATCACGACCGCCTTCAGCGCATCGGCCCTGGCCGCGCCGGCCTTCGCGGCCGCAGCCGCCGACGTCGAGGTCGTCCAACAGGTGACCGTCGACGGCCAGGTCCTGACGCTCAGCTCGCTCACACTTGCGACGCGCTCGCCCCTGCTCGGCCGGACCATCGGCCAGGTCGAGGCCGATTACGACCTCAGTATCGTGCTCCAGCGTCGGGGAAAATCGGCCGACCTGCACCCCGACAACGCCAAGATCCTGGCCGCCGGCGACGAACTGACCCTTTTCGCCGACGTCCCCACGCTGCAACGGCTCAAACGGCTGGCGGAAGGCGCGTGAGTCGAGGAGCGAGGAGCGAAGAGGGAGGAGGCAGGAGTGAGATAACGAGGCCTGGCCCTTCGCCCCTCGCCCTTCGCCAGCCGCCCCCATTCGGGTATAATCCCCCAACCTCGCCCGCCCGGCATGACCGGCGGGCGTTTCTCTGGTGAGGAGCCGAATGAGCGGACGTCGCGTACTCTGGTTGCTGGTCATCGTTCTGATTGTGGCCACGGCCATCACAATCGTCATTCCTAACAATGCCGTGCAGTTGGCGGTTTTGAACCGGGGTCTGGCCCCTGTTCAGGGCCTTGATCTGCAGGGCGGCCTGCGTGTGTTGCTCGAGGCCGATGTCCCCGCCGATCAGGCGCTGACACCGGAGCAGATGGACGCCGCGCGCGGCGTCGTCGAGCGGCGCGTCAACGGCCTCGGCGTGGCAGAGCCGCTGGTTCAGGTTCAGGGCGGCCGGCGCATCGTCGTCGAGATCCCGGGCATCACGAACCCCGATGCCGCGATCGCGACGCTTCAGCAGACCGGCCTGCTCGAATTCGTGATCATCCCGGCCGGCCAGAACCCGCCGGCCGAAGGCAGCACGGTTTCGACCTTTTGCCCGAACGCGCTCGCCATCGACTGCGGCAACCCAACCCAGGCCGGCCCCGCCCCGACGTCGGTGACCGACACGACCACGGCCGGCCAAACGTATGTGACGCTGATGACCGGCGCCGCCCTGACCGGCGCGAACGTCGACGGCAAGGTCGGGATCGCCTTTCAGCTCGGGCCCCAGGGAACCACGGTCTTCGCCACGCACACGACCAACAACATCGGCAACTTCCTGGCGATCGTGCTCGACAAAGTCGTGATCTCGGCGCCCGTCATCAACGGTGCCATCACCGGCGGCACGGGCGTGATCTCGGGCAATTTCGACCTCGACAGTGCAAACCGTCTGGCACTCCAGCTCAAGTACGGCTCGCTGCCGGTGCCGCTGCGGGTCGCCCAGCAGAGCGAGGTCGGCCCGACGCTGGGCCAGGACTCCATCCGGCGTTCCGAGATCGCGGGCATCATCGGCCTGGCGGCCGTGATCCTGTTCATGATCCTGTACTACCGTTTGCCCGGGATCGTGGCCGCGATCGCGCTGGCCTTCTACGCCGTGATCACGTTCGCGCTCTTCATCATCATTCCGGTGACGCTCACGCTGCCGGGCATCGCGGGCTTCATCCTATCCGTTGGCGTGGCCGTAGACGCCAACATCTTGATCTTCGAACGGATGAAAGAAGAACTGCGCGGCGGACGCCAACTGCGCGCAGCGGTCGACACGGGCTTCAGCCGGGCGTGGCCGTCGATCCGCGACTCGAACGTGTCGACCCTGATCACGTGCACGATCCTGTGGTTCTTCGGCAGCGCCTTCGGCGCCAGCCTGGTGCAGGGCTTTGCGCTGACACTGGCGCTTGGCGTGCTCGTCAGCCTGTTCACGGCCATTTTGGTGACGCGAACGCTGTTGCACCTGATCCTCGACAACATCGATTTCTCAGAGCGCCACGCCTGGTTCGGGATCTAACAGGCTGCCGTCAGCGGTAAACCGTCTATGTTCCAGATCATTCAACGCCGTTACCTGTACTTCGCCCTCTCGCTCCTGATCATCGTGCCCGGTCTGATCGGCCTGGCCGTGTGGGGGCTGCCGCTTTCGATCGACTTCACCGGCGGCTCGCTGGTCGAAGCCCGGTTCGCGCAGAGCACCCAGGCCATCGACCTCGAGCAGGTCCGCCTGGCGTACGCGGCCGAGGGTTTCACCGACGTTTCGGTGCAATCCACCCGCGATGCGACGAGCGGCCTCGACAACGGTATCGTCGTGCGCAGCGCAGCGCTGGCCCAGTCGCAGCAAAGCACCATCCTTGCCTCGCTCAGCACGACCTACGGCCCGGCGACCGTCGAAAGCGCCGAGACCGTCGGCCCGAGCGTCGGGCGCGAGGTGGCCACCAACGCCGCCTTCGCGGTGTTGGCCGCCGCGGTTGCGATCCTGCTGTACGTCTGGTTCGCGTTCCGCGGCGTCGAGCACGCCTATCGCTACGGCGTGGCCGCCATCGTGGCCCTGCTGCACGACGTGCTGGTCGTCGTCGGGCTCTCGGCGCTGGCCGGGCACTTCCTCGGCTGGCAGATCAACGCGCTCTTCCTCACCGCCCTGCTCACCGTGGTCGGCTTCTCGGTGCACGACACCATCGTGGTGTTCGACCGGATCCGCGAAAACCTGCGTCTGTATCGCCGGTTGGATTACGAAACCGTGGTCAACCACAGCGTGGTTCAGACCCTCGACCGTTCGATCAATACCCAGCTGACCGTGCTCTTCACGCTGCTGGCGCTGGCGTTGTTCGGCGGCGAGACGACCCGGCCGTTCGTGATCACGCTGCTGGTCGGCATCGCTTCGGGCACCTATTCCTCGATCTTCAACGCTTCGGCGTTGCTCGTGGTCTGGGAGAAGCGCGAGTGGCGCAACTGGTTCGGCCGTAACAACGGGGCTGCGCAGACCGCCTGAGCCTGAGATTACGAAACACAAAAGGCGAGGCCGCGGATCGGATCCGTGGCCTCGCCTTTTGTGTTTCGTGGGCCGAGTGGCGGTGATTGTTTAGCGCCGCATCAACGGCAGAAAGATGAAGTTAGGGCGGAAGGCGGTGTAGGTCAGTGACCAGGTCATGTCGTCACCGGCGGTCGTGCCGTCACAGACCCGGCGCTCGACCCAGACCTTGTCGCACGACGACAAACTGCCGCCGCTGTAGTAGAACGCGGGTTGAGTGCCGGAAAAGATACCCGACCGACCGGCCCAGTACAGGCGGCGGTTGAACGGGTTGTCGCCCGGCGCCATCGAATGCACCGAGACCCAGTACTTCTGGCCGGGCCGGATCCAGATCGCGCCTTGGGGCGTCAGATCGTACTGAATGTTGGAGACCAGGCCGGCGCAGTTGCCCTCGATACCTTGAGCCACGGTTGCCACGCTTTGCGCTACGGCCGGGCCCGGCTTCCCATTACCCGTGTCGCCTTCATTGGCATACAGGACGATCCAAACCTTGTCGCCCGCCCCAGAGTCGAGACACATCTGGCCGATAAACGCCATGCCGTTGATCGCCCACCAATCGGTCCCGTCCGGAACGACGAAATCGTCGGCCGCGATCTTGTCGCTGCCCGAGACGAGTTCGAAGCGGCTCGAGAGGATGTTGCCCTGATCCGGCGGGAAGGCGTTGTCCAGCTGATTGAGGACAGCCTGCGTGCCCTCAAGCCCTCCCTGCGCCTGTACCGGTACGCTGCCGGAGAACGACAGGGCCAGGGCGGAAGCGGTCAGGAGAATGGAGCGAAAACGAGGTACCATGCGAGCCTCCTGGAAACGACTTAGGCTGATACGTTATCGGTCCGGGCTGCAGCTAGTTGAGCGCCAAGCGGTGCCGGGTGCGCGTCAGGTCGCCCCGAGCCAGCCGCGGAGGGCCGGGGCAAAGAAGTACAAAACCAGGGCACCGATCGCCAGGAATGGGCCATAAGCGATCGGCTGATGCGGGTCATAGCGCCCGCGCAACAACTGTGTGGCGATCAGGCCGATGGCGAAGACGCCGCCGACGGCGATGCCGATGAACAAGGCGAAAATCACGCCCGGCCAGCCCGCGGTCAGCCCGACCAGCGCAGCCAGGTTGACGTCACCGCCGCCGAAAGCCACTTCCTCAAGCGGTTGACCGCGACGCCGCGCCACCCACGCCGAGTAGGCCTGCCCTAACATAAACATTCCAAACACCAGGGCGAAGCCCACGGCACCGCCGATCAGGGCTTTTTGCCAGTCCATGTTTTCGCCCAGGAACGAGCGCCCGACCGCCACGCCCACCAGTACAAGCGCCGACACCCAAACAGTTCGCCAAAGGATAAGGCGATGCTCGATGTCGATGACGGAGATCAGGCCGTAAATGGTCAGGACGACGGCGCCCAGCACGAAACGCAACGGCTCGCCGTCCGCCCAATAGGTCAGCGCCGCGAAACCGGCCGCAAAAGCCGCTTCGACAACAGCGGGCCTCAACCCGTCGGCCGCGCCACACGCCGGGCAACGCCGACCCGTCGCCAGGCGCATCAGGCCCGAAATGCGGGCCGGCGTTCGCGCCACCCCGCACGGTCGACAATGCGGGGCCCTAAGCGTCCCCAGATCGGCCTGATCACCCACCGGTGGCAGATCGTCTGCCAGCCCGTTGACGACGACACCGACGGCCCAGCCCAGGAGCGCACCCATGAGAGCGATGACAACCGACATCGCGCGGATTATATCAACCGACCCCGCATGTTACGGTTAGGTTAGGCGGGCGATGGTGGGCAGCCGGGCCAAGGGGCGAACGTCGAAGGAATTACAATTGAAGCGTGCAGGCCAAACCCTTCCCGGACGTCAATCAACTCAGCATCGTGGGCGGAGTCGTCAGCCTGGTGTTCGCTGCCGGGCGTTTCGCCGTGGCGAGCGGCGACAGCACCGCGACCACGGCCATTGCGGGGCTGGCCGCCCTGGTTGCCGGCACCGGCGCCGTCACCTTGATGCGTCGCCCCGGGCCCACTCAACAGCCGCCCTGGATAAACGGGATCGTCCCGGCCGCGGCCGCCGCCGTTTTGGGTCTCGGCCTGGCTCAGCTGCCGATCGGTCTGCCCTGGTGGATCGGGCTGGCCGGCGCCGCTATGCTCTGGCTGGTCGTCGTGCTGGCCGAGTATTTGACGCTGGACCCGGATGAGGGTCGCCGCCCGCTCGCCACGCTTGGGCTCGGTCTGCTCACCTACATCCTCGTCTTCGTGCTGTTCTCGGCGCTGGCCTCCGGCGGCGCCCGGGCCGCGATCTCGGCGACTTCGTGCGGGTTGCTCGCGGCTCTGCTGGCCTGGCGCCTCTTCGCGCTTCAGCCTAGCGTCGACATCGGACGCGCGGGTCTGTATGCGCTGGCCGTCGGATTGCTGGCGGCCGAGGTGATGTGGGCCCTTGGGTACTGGCGCGTTCGGCCGGTGACCGCCGCGGCCGTCGGCCTCGCCTTGTTTTATCTCAGCGTGGGTCTGCTCGGCGCGCAGCTTCGCGGTCGTCTGCCGCGCCGACTGTGGATCGAATATGGCCTGGTCGGCCTGCTGGCGGCGCTACTGGCGATCGCGGCCAGTCGTTGACCCGAAACGAAAACGACGGCCGAGGTGGCGCACACGCCACCCCGGCCGTCGTTTTCGTTTCTTGTTCGGGCGCTTAGCCCAACCGCGCGACGGATCCGCAGAACTCGCACCGGATCTCGGTCTGACCGCGCATCACGGGTCGTGTGAAGTTGGCGCCGCAGCTCGGGCACTTGGTCGGCGCGGTGGCCGAGTGATCGACGCCCGGATCGACCTTGACCGCTCGCTCCTTGTCGAACTCACGGGCCTTGGCGCGCTCGATCAGCGTCACCCACAGCTTGTTGTCCTGCCCATCGAGGTGGAAGTGCGCGGAGCGCACGGGCGCCTCATGCGAAAAGGCGATGTCGATGTGATCTTCGTTGCCGAACAGACCGCGATCGTTGGCGACGGAACCCTCGACCTCGCGCACCGGCACCTCGAGCAAAAGCTCGTGGACCATTTCTTTGGCCGTCGCCACGAACAGGAATTTCTTGGTCGCGACTTCTTCGTGGCGTTCGAACAGCACCCGTTGGTCGGTCAGGAAGAGCCGGCCCTTGGGGTCATCCTTGCCGTCGCGGTCCCACTTGGCGGCGACGGCGGCGTACACGCCCTCGCCCGCCAACAGCGTGTACTTGGCGTCGCGCGTCCACTCGATCATGCGCTCGATCTCGCCGAGCCGGGCGGCCAGCTGATCGGCGTCGCGCTTGAACGCGTCAAAGCTGCCGCGGATCGCGCCCTGCGCAGCGGTGACGCGGGCCTCGAGGTTCTCGACCCCGGGCATCGCGTCGGCGACGAGCCGGGTGGCGTCAGCCACCTGTGCCTGGTGGCGCTTGACGTTGGCCAGCTTGATCTCCAGCGGCTTCAGACCCATCTGAAGGTCGGGCGCCTGCTTGGTGATTTGGGTCTTGGCGCCGTTACGCAGCGCCGGCCACTGGCGCCCGACGGCCACGATCTTATCCTCGAGATCGCGTCCGTAGACGTAGCCCAGGGCCCGGACCTCCTTGAGGCGGCCGCCCAGTTTGGCCACGGAGGTGTCAAGGTTCTCCAGCTCGTCCTGAACATCAGCCAGGCGGGCATCCGACTGGAGCGAATGGATCCGGCGCTCCAGATCGTTGATCTGGCTCGCCAGGGCGGCGGCGGCTTGATTGGGGTCAGTCGTCATGGTCACCTCGGCAAAGAAAGAAGGAACGATAGTCGGACACGATGCACGAAACGGGCCGTGCAGCCTATTCGTGATCGGCCAAGAACCGCGCCAGTTTAGTCCAATTAACGCAACCTGCAGGCGCAATCGGCGGATCGCGGCAGATCGGGCCCCGCGCGCCCGGCGACCCGCCGCGCCCTCGACGAGCGCCCCGGTACCCGACCGCCAAGCCGTGGACCCGCCGCGACGTGTCGCCATCGACCGAATGGGCCGCGGCAGACGAGAGCCGGCCACGCCCAGCTCACACCTGAGACCACCGCGGATTTGGAGGACTTGCCGGTTGACGGTTGCTAGGTCGACCTCTATACTGCCCGGCATTCGGGCACGCTTTGTCTCAGGAGGAGAATAATGCGCACCCTCACCCCCTTCCGCTGGTCAACGTTGATAAGCGGAGTCGCGGTCGTCAGCATGCTGCTCGCAGCGTGCGGACCCGCCTCCACGCCGATCCCGCTGGATGAACCCACCGCCGCGCCGACGGCCGGGGGAGCCGAGCCGACCGCGGGCGGCGCCGAGCCGACCCAGGCCGCCGAACCCACGACTGCGCCGGTCGCCGCCAGCGGGACGGTCAAGATCTCGTTCGTGCAGGAGCCCGACACGCTCAACCCGATTTATTCGGCCATGTACTTCTCGTCGATCACGCGCGACTTCTGGCTGCGCGGCCTGTTCATCTTCGACGAGCAGCTCAACCCGGTGCCGCAGCTGGCGGCCGAGGTGCCGACCACCGAGAACGGCGGCATCAGCGCCGACGGCAAGACGATCACGGTCAAGCTGCGCGAAGGCGTGACCTGGAGCGACGGCGAGCCCGTCACCGGGGACGACTTCGTCTTCACCTACGAGATGATCGTCTCCGAGAAGAACACGGTGCAGACGCGCTACCCGTACGACACCGTGATCGAGTCGGTCACCGCCCCGGATCCGGGCACCGTGGTGATCAAGCTCAACCAGGTGTTCGCGGCCTGGCGCACGTCGCTCTTCCTCTATGTTCTGCCCAAGCATGTGCTCCAGCCGGTCTTCGACGCGGACGGCACGCTCGACAACGCCGAGTGGAACCGCGCGCCGACGGTGGGCGTGGGTCCGTTCGTCTTCGAGGAGTTCGAGTCCGGGAGCCACCTGTCGTTCACAGCCAACCCCAACTGGTTCGAGCCGCCCTCGATCGAGCGCGTCTTCATCCAGATCGTGCCCGACGACGCGGCGCAGGAAGCCGCAATCATCGCCGGCGACGTCGACCTGGGCCTGTTTCTGTCGTCCGATCAGATCGAGCGGCTCGAGGCCGGCGGCACGGTCAAGGTCGTGGCGGTCCAATCCGGCTACGACGAGGGCTGGTTCCTGAACCTGCGCGAAGGCCTCGCACACCCGGCCATGCTCGACAAGAACGTGCGTCTGGCCCTGGCGTTGGCCACCGATCGCTACACGATCGTGCGCGACCTGCTGGTCGAAGACCTCAACCCGGTCAACGCCACGTTCTGGTCGAACAACCCGCCGTACGCCAGCAAGACGCTGGAGCCCTACCCGTACGACCCCGAGAAGGCCATGAGCCTGCTCGACGAGGCCGGCTGGATCGACAGCGACGGGGACGGCATCCGCGACAAGATGATCGACGGCAAGAAGGTCGATCTCGAACTGCGCTACGTCACGACCACCCGCGAACTGCGCAAGAACGTTCAGGCCGTGGTCGCCCAGCAGTGGGAGGCCGTCGGGATCCGGGCCGACCTGCGCAACGTCGAGGCCGACCAGTTCTTCGCCGGTTATGCCGATCAGGGGCCGGTGGCCATCGGCGATTTCGACGTCGCCGAGTGGTCCGACCTGCCGACCAGCTTCCCGGACCCGGATGCGTCGGAGAAGTGGCGCTGCGCCGACATCCCGACTGACGACAACCCGAGCGGGCAGAACCAGGGCGGCTATTGCAATCCCGAGTTCGACAAGCTGCTCGAGGAGCAGTCGGGGATCACCGACGCGGACGCCCGCATCGCCGTGTACGAAAAGATCCAGCAGATGATGTACGACGACGTGGCCTACATCGGCCTGTGGCTGGATCCCGATCTGTGGTCGATCAACCAGCGCGTGCAGGGCGTCAGCATCGGCGGCGTCAACCCGTTCTGGAACGTCACTACCTGGACTCTCAAATAAACGTATGCAGCTGAGTGTGTGAGCGCGCCACTGGCCACGCTCACACACTCAGCTACGTACACTCATCATGACTGCCTTCGTCATCCGGCGCATGCTTCAGGCCGTGCCGCAGCTGTTCATTATCAGCGTGCTGCTGTTTGGCCTGATGCAGGCGTTTGGCGACCCGATCGCGACCCTGGGCGGGCGCACACCGCCCAGGGCCGAGGATCGCGAGCGCCTGACGCGCCTCCTGGGTCTCGATCAGCCTGTCTGGATGCAATACGCCTTCTGGCTGGCAGGCAACGACTGGTTCATGATGGATCGCGACGGCGACGGCGTCGGCGACACGCCGGGCGGCCGACGCGGCGTGCTGCGCGGCGACTGGGGCACCTCGCTCGTCACGCGCAAGCCCGTGATGGAAGACATCGCCGACCGGTTGCCCAACACCCTGCTCCTGGGTCTGGTCGGCGAGATCGTGATCATCATCGGCTCGTTGACCATCGGCATCTACTCGGCCCTCAATCGCTACACCTTCGTCGACAACGTCATCACGGCCCTTTCGTTCGCCGGATTCTCGATGCCGGTGTTCTGGCTGGCCCTGATGTTGATGTACATCTTCGCCGTAAACTTCCGGCGCTGGGGTCTGCCCTACCTGCCCACGGTCGGCATGTTCGACCCCGACGTCGGCCCGAGCCTGAGCGAACTGCTGCGGCATATGGTGCTGCCGGTGGCGACCCTGTCGCTGATCAGCATCGCCGGTTACAGCCGCTACGTCCGTTCGAGCATGCTCGACGTCCTCGGCCAGGATTACATCCGCACCGCCAAGGCCAAAGGCCTGACCGCGATCAAGGTCCTGCGCAAGCACGCGCTGCAGAACGCGGCTCTGCCGTTTGTGACCCTGATCGGCCTCGACCTGCCCTTTTTGCTGGCCGGTGCGACCGTGACTGAGAGCATCTTTGCCTGGCCGGGGATGGGCCGCCTGTTCCTCGAGCGCACCGACCGCGCCGATTATCCGACCCTGATGGCGATCCTGATGATGATCTCGATCGCCGTGGTGTTCTTCCAACTCATCACGGATCTGGTGTACTCCTTCCTGGATCCGCGCATCCGGCTGGAATAGCCCATGACTGCCATCGCGCCCTCCACCCGTCTTGACGCCGAAGCGCTGCCGCCCCAGCCGGCCAGCCCGGCCGCCGTCGCCTGGCGGCGCTTCCAGCGCCATCGTCTGGCGATGGTCGGGATGTTCATGCTCCTGGCGGTGGCGCTGTTCGTCACCGTCGGTTCGCTCTTCGTCCACGGCTACTGCAGCGGGTTGAAGCAGGATGTGGTCGGCGAGCGCTGGGCGAACTGCAACGACACCTCGCAAATCCGCCGGCCGCCCTCGTCGACGTACCTGTTCGGCACAGACAGCGTCGGGCGCGACCTGTTCGCGCGCGTGATCTTCGGCGGCCAGATCTCGCTGTTGATCGGCGTATGCTCGGCCTTGCTCGAAGTCATCGTTGGATCGATCGTCGGCGCGGTGGCCGCCTATTACGGCGGCTGGGTCGACAACGTGCTCATGCGTCTGACTGAGGCGATGCTCAACATCCCCAGCCTGTTCCTGCTGATCGTGATCTCCAAGTTCTTCGGTGGTTCGCTGCCCGACATCAACCTGTTCGGGCGGCACCTGACCGGCTCGGTGGCCGTGATCATCCTCGTGATCGCATTGACCTCGTGGATGTACCTGGCCCGCATCGTGCGCGCCAGCGTGCTCTCGTTGCGCGAGCGCGACTACGTCTCGGCCGCACGCGCCCTGGGCGTCTCCGACCGCCGGATCATCTTTACGCATCTCCTGCCCAACACATTGGCCCCGATCGTGGTCACGGCCACGCTTGGCGTGGCGAACGCCATCCTGTCGGAGGCCTATGTGAGCTTTCTGGGCCTTGGCGTCACCGGAGCGACTGCGACCTGGGGCAACATGCTCGAGGGCGCTTACCGCTATCTCGAGGCGGCGCCCTGGCTGTGGTTCTTTCCGGGCATGTTGATCCTGCTCACCGTGCTCGGCGTCAACTTCGTCGGCGACGGCCTGCGCGACGCGCTTGACCCCGGCGGTCTGAAGGACCTGTAAGAGGAGGAGGGAGGAGAGAAGAGAGAAGAGCGACCCTCCTCCTTCCTCCCTCCTCCTCCCCCTCAGCCCAACCCGATCGATAACCGCCCCAATCCACGGGCCGAATGGACCACCCCTCAAGGCGGCTTGAACGACGTCGCCCGCTGCTGTACAATTATCGGATTACGCTCCAACTGGCTTGAAACCTGACAGGAGGTGATTGCACGGCCCCCGTTGCGCTGGATGGACATGTCGTCCACGTGGGCGCCCCCACTTTTCAAACCAACATTCGCTTCCCACAGTCATGGACCGTTACACAGGAGGAATCAAGGAATGCCCAGCTCGACGAAACTGTTTAAGGCCCTCAGCGGCCTGACGGCTGCCGCTCTGCTCGCAGCCGCCTGCGCTCCCGCCGCCACGCCAACCGCGGCACCGGAGCCCACCGCCGTTCCCGCCACCGAAGCGCCCCAGCCCACCGAGGCGCCCAAGCCCACTGACGCGCCCGTTGCCACCGAAGCTCCTGCCGCGACCTACGAAGGCATGAAGGTCGAAGCCGAGAGCTGCGATTACGGCGGCGAGTTCAAGTCGATCGAAGCCGTGGATCAGTACACGGTCAAGTTCACGCTCTGCTCGCCGGATCCGGACTTCCTGTCCAAGATCGCGTTCTCGGTGTTCGCCATCCAGGACAAGGACTACCTCGACGCCAACAGCGGCGATTCGGTGAAGATGAGCGAACAGCCCAACGGCACCGGACCTTACATGGTCGACGAGTGGCGCCGTGGCGAGCAGGTCACGTTCTCGGCCTTCGGAGACTACTGGGGTGACAAGGCCAAGACCGAGACTGCCATCCTGCGCTGGAACGCCGACTCGGCGGCTAAGTTCCTGGCCCTGCAGTCGGGCGAAGTCGACGCGATCGACAACGCTGCCGCTCAGGACATCGAGACCGCGACCAGCGACTCGACCATGCAGGTCAAATTGCGCCCGAGCCTGAACATCTTCTACCTCGGCTTCAACAACACGATCGCGCCCTTCGACAAGATCGAGGTCCGCAAGGCGATCGCGTTGGCCCTGGACCGGCAGCGCATCATCGACACCTACTACCCGGCTGGCTCGACGGTCGCCGCGCAGTTCGTGCCGGATTCGTTCTCGCCCGGCTTCAGCACCACCGGCGACGGCGCTGCCTGGTACGACCAGAACCTCGACGAGGCCAAGGCCCTGCTCGAGCAGGCCGGCGCCACTGGCGCTGAAATCGAGATGGCTTACCGCCCGAACCCGCGCGGTTACCTGCCCGAGCCCCCGGCCATCGCTCAGGAGATCCAGGCCCAATTGGCCGAGATCGGCCTGAAGGTCACCCTGAAGGAAATGGAATCGACCGAGTTCCTCGACTCCACGGCGGCGGGCAAGGTCGGCTTCTACCTGCTCGGCTGGGGCGCTGACTACCCGGGCGCGACCAACTTCTACAACTACCACTTCGCCAACGCCAACAACCTTCAGTTCGGTGAGGAGTACACTGACCTCGCCGACGCCATCACCCAGGCCGGTCAGATCTCCGATCCCGCGGAGCGCCAGGCCCTGTACGACCAGGTCGCCGCGCTGGTGAAGGAACACATCCCGATGATCCCGGTCGCCCATGGCGGCTCGGCCGTGATCTACAGCTCCGCGGTCGAGGGTGCGCACACCAGCCCGCTCGGCAACGAGTTGTTCTACGTGATGAGCACGGGCAAGGACACGCTCACGTTCGTCCAGAACGGCGAGCCGGCCGCGCTGTGGTGCGGCGACGAGACCGACGGCGAGTCGCTGCGCGCCTGTAACCAGATCTACGACGCCCTGATGCAGTATGAACTGGGCGGCGTTGCGGTGCAGCCCGCGCTGGCCGAGTCGTACACGTCGAACGCTGACGGCACGGAATGGGTCTTCACGCTCCGCCAGGGCGTCAAGTTCCATGACGGCGCTGATCTGGATGCCAACGACGTCGTCGCGACGTACGAGGCCCAGTGGAACGCCAAGAGCCCGAACCACGTCGGACGCGAAGGCAACTTCGAGTACTTCGGCGCGTTCTTCGGCGCTTTCCTGAACGCCGACTAAGCTTCACGCCTTGTCAGGTGTCAGGCGTTGGGCAGGCTGGGCAGCCTTCTGGGCTGTCCAACCGCCTGACGCCTGACACCTCAACCCAATGACCCAGTTCATCTTCCGCCGGATCCTCCTGCTCGTCCCTGTTTTGTTTGGGATTGTGTTGGTCACATTCGTGATCGTGCACAGCATCCCCGGCGATCCTTGTATCGCCATGCTTGGCGAGCGCGCGACAAAGGCCAAGTGCGAGGACTTCCGTGAGCGCTATGGTCTGAACGACAACATCCTGGTGCAGTTCGGGCGCTATGCCGGCGCCATCCTGACCGGCGATCTGCAGGACTCCATTTCGCAGTCACGTCCCGTCTCCGAATATCTCTCGGAGCGGCTCCCAATGACCCTCGAGATCACCATCGGCGCCATGTTGGTAGCCGTTGTGTTCGGGCTGACCCTCGGCTTGCTCTCGGCGTTGTATCGCAACACCATCGTCGACGTCGGCGCGATGGCGATCGCCAACACCGGGGTCTCGATGCCCGTGTTCTGGCTCGGCCTGATGCTCGCGTATTTCTTCGCCATCACGCTCAAGGGCTCGCCATTTGCGTTGCCGCCCGGCACTCGGCTGAGCGCCGGCGTCTCCATCGCGCCGCTCTACGAAACCTGGGGGATCGCGATCGAGCCGACCGGCCCGATCGGTTTTGTGCTGGCACTTTTCTCGAACTCCGTGGTCTTCAACAGCATCGTCACCGGAAACTTCGCGGTGTTGGGCGACGCGCTCCGGCATTTGATCGTGCCGGCGCTGGCGCTTGGCACCATCCCGCTGGCGATCATCGCCCGCATGACCCGCTCGAGCCTGCTCGACGTGCTCGGGCAAGACTATGTTCGCACGGCGCGCGCCAAAGGCCTGGTGGAGCGACTTGTGATCTTCAGGCATGCGCTGCGTAACGCACTTATTCCAATCGTCACAGTCATCGGCCTGCAGACCGGCGGCCTGCTAAGTGGCGCGGTGTTGACCGAAACCGTTTTCAGCCTGCCCGGGGTCGGCACCGCCATCACGTCCGCGATCTTTGCCCGCGACTACCCGGTCGTGCAGGGATTCACGCTCGCCATCGCCATGATCTATGTCGTCGTCAATCTCGTCGTCGACGTGTCTTACACCATCCTGGACCCGCGGATCCGGGCCGACGCATGACCACCCTTCCGGCTTCCACGCCACTCCTTAACGCCGAACCCATCGCCGAGCATCGGTCACCGGAGGTCGAGGCGCTCCGGCGTCTGCTCAAGCACCGCTCCGCGCAGGCCGGCTTGTTGATGATCGCGTTCATCGTGCTGGTCGCGATCTTCGCCGACTTCATCGCCCCATATCCGTACACCTTCATTTTCAAGGAAGGCAAGCGGTTCGAGGCACCCTGCGTGCACCTCCTGGGGTGCGACCCGGCCAAGACCGAGCACCTGTTCGGGCTCGACGGCAACGGCCGCGACCTGTTCTCGCGCGTCGTCTACGGCTCGCGGCTCTCGATCATGATCGGCCTGGTGACCAACATCGGCGCGATCCTGGTCGGCGCGCTCATCGGCGCCATCGCCGGATACGCCGGCGGCTGGTGGGACACGATCCTGATGCGGTCGATGGACGTGCTGATGGCCTTCCCGTCGCTGCTGCTCGCGATCGCGATCGTCACCGCGCTTGGCCCCGGCCTGATCAACGCCTTGCTGGCCATCGCCGTCGTCTCGATCCCGGTGTACGCGCGTCTGGTCCGCGCCAGCGTGCTCTCGGTGAAGGACCTCGAGTTTGTGCAGGCCTCGCGCGCCCTGGGCGCATCGCCCATGCGTCTGCTGTTCACGCGCATCCTGCCGAACGCGGTCACGCCCGTGCTCGTGCAAGGCACGCTGGGCATCGCCACCGCCATCCTCGACGCGGCAGCGCTCTCATTCCTCGGCCTGGGCGCCGAGAAGCCCACGCCCGAGTGGGGCCTCATGCTCGGCGAGGAGCGCGCCCGCGCGCTCTCGAACCCGCACCTGCTGATCTTCCCCGGCCTGGCCATCATGATGACCGTGCTGTCGTTCAATCTGCTCGGTGACGGCCTGCGCGACGCGCTGGATCCTCGCCTGAAGCGATGAAATACGGAGGAGGGAAGAGGGAGGAGCGTGAAGATCTCCTCCCTCTTCCCTCCTCTCTCTTCCCTCCTCCATTCTCAAGGAACCCATGCCCCTACTGGATCTCCTCTGGCTCACCCTGGCCGCCGTCGCAGCCGGGCTGGTGAACGCGTTGGCCGGCGGCGGCACATTGATCACGTTCCCGGTGCTGACCGCCGTGGGCGTATCGAGCGTGGCGGCCAGCATCACCAACACGGTCGCACTTTGCCCGGGCTACTTCGGCGCGACCCTGGCGCAGCGCGCGGACCTCAAGGGCCAGGGGAAACGTCTGCGCTGGCTGGTGCCGGCCAGCATCGTCGGCGGCGTGTTGGGCGGTATCCTTTTGCTCAATACGGGCGAAAAGCTCTTCAAGGCCCTGGTGCCGTTCCTGATCCTGCTCGCCTCGGCTCTGATGGCGGTGCAGGATCCGCTGCGCGCCTGGCTGCTGCGGCGGGCCAAGGAACGCGGCGCGACGCAGTTGCCCGAAGCCGGGGCCGCCTTGCCCGTCGCGCTGGCCGCGGTGTATGGCGGCTACTTCGGCGCCGGTTTGAGCGTGATCGTGCTGGCCACGCTCGGCCTGATCCTCGACGACAACCTCACACGCCTCAACGCGCTCAAGCAGGCCATCTCGCTCTCCGTGAACGTGGCGGCCGCGATCTTCTTCCTCTTCACCGGCCAGGTGGTGTGGCTCGCCGCAGGCGTGATGGCGGTCGGCGCATTGGCCGGGGGCGCTCTGGGCGGCAAGCTGGCCGGGCGCATCAAACCGCAAACGCTGCGGTACATCGTGATCGCCATCGGCGTGACCGTGGCCGTGATCTACTTCGTGCGCGGGTGATACGGCGCGGCGGCTGAAGCCGCGGGGAGGGTTGGCGAAAGCGGCCTGCGGTCCCGGGCCGGTGTGCAAGCACGAGTTGATGCTGTTGGCGAACCCGATCGCACGTTGTCAGGAGCCCCGGAACAGGCCGGACCGGTACACGGATGTTCACGGATATAGCACGGATCACACGGAAACATCTCGAATGGCTCCGT
>WBZS01001192.1_pt1 | contig 22444 bp, 17 predicted proteins | sample 5204201 | NCBI WGS metagenome assembly WBZS01 (sample SAMN12344357, study PRJNA552823) | activated sludge metagenome | biome: Activated sludge suspended growth; feature: Nitrification reactor; material: Wastewater; isolation source: activated sludge from nitrification reactor of wastewater...
CAACAACGCGCACTCGAACTTCTGCGCCAAATCACGCTGTAGTCAGAACGCGGAACTCAACTTTCAAGCGAATCGCTTGAATGGAAAGGGAAACTCGACCTTCCGGCGCGGGAACTTCCGCTTAGAACTTGAGATCGCCAGGTCATGTGGCTGCGGGCCGTATGGAATGGACTTCTGCGGGAGGGCAAGGCTGAGAGTGGCGTAGATTGGGGCTGCTGGCGATAGTGTGCTGGAGACGGCCTACTTGTGCAGGTTGCGGGCGGACTGAGTGGCGAGTGAGCGGAAATTGCAGGAAATTGACTCGACCACGACCCCTTGTTTGCTGCCCTACGTTGTCTCTCGACGCCGAAAGACAACGACCCAAGGAGAATCTGGCCAAGCAAGGGGTGTCGGCGAGACAACAACCTCAACCCGGTATTCGACGGCCCCAGTGCCCAAGAGCGCACCGAATTGCGCGCTGGCGTCTTCGATTTCCTCGCGGTCGGTTGCATCCTCGTGCTCCAGGACGAAAAGCACTCTCCAAGCCTGGGATTCGAGATTCACGGCTACGAGTCTAAAGTTCGGCGATATTGCACCCCATAGCGATTGCATCAGCATGACGAGAATCGCGTTTCGATCGTTCAGGTCCAGTTCCCGGTTCATTTCGGCGTCCAGTTTGGGTTGATTGGAACAACGCTCGGACTTGCAGTCCCCTTCAGCATGAAAACGCTCGTTGGTTGACTCGTGATGCCACTCCCGACGTTTACGTCACTCCCGACGTTTACGTTTGTGCCGACAACACCTTCTACTCGAACTATGGGAAATCCTTGCGGGTGCGTACCGATAACTGTCGCCGATCCGGCGTGATACGCATCAAGAACCGCTTGGGCATCTTCCATGCTGATCATATACCCACCGCCACGGGCTGCGTGCTCTGGCCTGCCAAGTACATGTCTGAGCTGCTTCTGGCTAACCTGCGGGGCGATATCCGGAAAATCTGCCTTCGAAAGCAACCCCTTTGCAACAACCGCTCCATCTCCGGGACTGCGCCATGTCTGGGACGTTTGCGGCATCCTGGTTGGCACGCGCACCGGTTCGATCCCACGCCCAGCCCGTCCCAGTCCTTTGGCTCCGGCAACCGCGGCATTGATGCGGGCCAGGTCTTCGATTGTCTGCTCCGGAGCATCGAGCGCGCGTCCGGCGGCCGGCAGCGCACTGAACACCGGACCACCAACGGCAATTCCCAAGTCGCTGGCCGCGCGTTGGCGTGCGGCTTCCTGCTGCGCGAGGTAGCTCTTCTCGGCCGGCGAATAGTCTGGCCACATGCTGGTTTGCCCCGGGCTGACGATTTGGCTCAGCCGATCGATCTCGCCCCGCAACCACAGCGAGTCTTGGGGCGGCAGCGGCGCGCGGCCGCTTGAGTGATCGGCGTATTGTCGCGAAAGCACACGCAGTCGTTCGTTCGCGAACGACTCTCCCTGACCGGTCGGATCGTCGCGCGTGCACGTGAGTACCTTGATGCGCCCGATCGTGCCATTCGAGAAAGTGTTGGCCAGTGAGGCGGGCCGGCCGCCCGAGGCGATGGGGGCGGGTGGAGACGGATTATCGGCCACGAAATTTGGTGGGTATGCTGTTGTTAGTTCATCTGTCGGTGCCGCAATGGCGCTCGGCGTACATGCCCAATCGCGATTCGAGCACCGCGTGGCGCAAGGCCGTTGCCGTCTCCAGCCGGTCCTTCTCCTGCTCGATTTTCGATAGGGTGAGCTTCATCGGCGAATCGTCGATCGTATGCGGGGCCCGATAGTCGTCACCGAGCGCGCCGATCGCCTGATCGAGCAGCAACAGCGTCTGCTTCAAGTCGCCGCGCGTCTGCGCGGCCTGCGCCTCATTCTGATGCCGGCGGGCCATCTCCAGTCGTGTATCCATCGTGCATTTCTCCAGTTTCTCGGGGCTGACGTGGGCACCGACTGCAGCATCCGACGGCCCCGGCATGCGGCATGCCGCGATCAGCATAGCCGTGAATAGCGTACCCGCGGCTTTGGGAAGGCTACGGTTTGACACGTTGCAGTACCCCGCCCTTCCCCTCGTAATACGCGAGTCCGAAACTGGTGGCGGTTTCGCCGGCAGCGATTCTGCTGGCATCAGGGAAGCTCTTTCCCTGGCCAACCAGTTCAGTGATGCGTTGATTTTGTGAGCGGTTCAGCGTATCGAAATTGACCCTCGGCGGTGTCGTTTCCGTGCGCAGGTAGGCAAACTGCTGGTCGCCGCTTTGCGCGATGATGACGTTGTGGCCGCGATCGATCAGGTAGCCCGCATCACCGCCACTGAGTGATACGCCAGTATGGCCGCCTTCGGAAGCATCATACGGATGCGTGTGGAACACCCCGACAACGGCCTTTCCTTCGCCAACGTTCAGATTCGCCGGAAACGAACCCGAACGCCCCCCGCCGGTATTAACGATGGACAGATCTCCGTTGGCGTCGGCAACGATCGTGCCGCCCTGTTCCTGGCTCCTGCCGTTGGGCAAACTCTTTCCCCACAGATCGTCGAAGGTGCCGTTCATCTTGGACAGGTTGATCGACTTGGGAGCTGCATCGGGCGTCTTGGGAACCTTCAGATCGTTTACGTTGGCTGGCGGCGACGCCGATTGTGCGCCCGTCGATCCGGCGCCAGCCGAGCCGGGTGTTTGCGTTTTCGGCGTTTCGGGCTTTTCAGGGTTTTCCGGCGCCCCCTCGACCCGCACGTTCATCAAGCACAGATCGCCGTGGCGGGCCACGCAGCGGCTCTCGACCATCACCGTGCTCGAGCCCTGGATGATCTCGACATGGCCCTTGCCCTGCGAGACCTTCGAGCCCAACCCCTTGCCCTTGTCGCCCTCGACAGCCTCGACGATGCTGTCGATCATCAGTACCGGCTCGTCGCGGGAGTAGACCGCTTACGCATAGAGCGCCTTGTCCTGATTGCGCGTGCTGGCGATGTCAATGGGCACCACCGTCTTGCCAACTTTGCAGAAGTCCGGATTGACGTTGAGCGCGACCCATTGGGTCTCGCGGTTGGCGATATGCTTGTCGGCCATCAGCGCGCGCCGGGCAGGACCACGCGCAACTACGCTTGGCGGGCCCCGGCTGCGCGCGAGATACTGCGCCGCCAGGTCTGGTAGAGCCGGTCGGCACCGCATGCCCGACGAGGCGCATGAAATGGCGATCTGCAGCCAGGCCACGCCAGGTGCCGCATGGATGCTTGCTCCTGGCGCTGCCTGCACACCCAGATTCAGTGCGGTGCGCAGGAATACGTGGCCAGTGATCGACCGCAGTCCATGCCGAAACAAATCTTGGCCTGAAGCAGATCCGTTTGCTTCTTGCGCTTCGTGCCCAGGCTGGCTACTTTCCCGCCACTTGCAGCCGGCCAAGGCGTTCGACAATCAGTTTCCAATCTTCATAGGGCACGCGTCCGTCGATCCGATCCTGGATTTGCGCCTGCAACTCGGGCCGCGGGTAGTGTTTGAATTCGTCCAGCCAATCCTCCGGGTCCGGCATGATGTCGAAGGCCGGCAGATGGTCGTAGTCGAAGTCGAATTTGAACTTGCCGTCGGGGGTCAGCGTGAACACTGCCGTGTACCACGCGTGGCCGTTGTCGTGGAGCTTGGCCTTTTCGGTACGGAGGCCCGAAAACGGAAGGTCGACGTCTCGATCGATACCCGGATATAGGCGCTTGCCGCTCCGATCCTCATGGAATACCGACATGACCTTGTAACAGGTTATCCCCATGAACATCGCTTTCGCGCTGACCCATTCTTGCGGAGCGAGATCGAACACGCGCTGAGCGATCGTCATTTGCAGCTTTTCGACTTGAGGATTCATCTCCGTTCACCTCGGATTGGCAATTTCGGTGTCCCGCCGAACACCGTTGATGACCTCCGTCACCTTGAAACTCGATGCCCGAATCGAGCTGTCGGTATAGACGGGCTCGATCTTCACCTGGACGGTGTTGCCGGCGTCGATCTGTCGGGCCCATTCCTTTTCCATCTCTCCCCATTCGCCCGCATGATAGTTGTTGATGTCCTTGTGCATCGGCGTGAGGTTCTCATAGCCCTCGTAGCCGCCGAACTGCTTGCCGATCAGGTGCCCGCCGTGGTCGTTGGCCCGCCGCCCGTCGTAACAGCCGGCAGGCCCGGCGGCGGATGCCCCGCAATTGCGGTCGCGTCACCGCGAGGCTTCATGAAAGCTGCGCAGGCGCTGGACGACTTCGTCGTAACCGGGATCGTCATAGCCGATCTTGCCCTCTATCCAGTCCTGAATCTGCGCCTGCAGTTCGGGACGCGGGTAGTGTTTGAACTCGTCGAGCCACTTGTCCGCACTGGGCATGACGTCGAAGGCCGGCAGATGGTCATAGTCGAAGTCGAATTTGAACTTGCCGTCCGAGGTCAGCGTGAACACCGCCATGTACCACGCGTGGCCGTTGTCGTGGAGCTTGGCCATTTCGGTACGGAGTTCGCGAAAGGGTTCTTGGTTAGGTATGTCGATGACAAAGAAGTGGTTCTTCCCGTCAGCTAGTTCAAAGAATCCGTTTTCTGTCGCGTACCTGGAGATAGCCTTGGAAGTATATCGAGCAAGATTCCAAGGCGCATCCGGCGCGTTGTCAAACACAGCTTGGGCAATCGTTTGATAATGCGTATCGATCTTCACAGTAGCCTCTGCGGTGGTCAAATCGGATTGTCAATCAAGCGCTTGTTCGGCACCCCGTTGATCGTCTCCGTCACCTTGAAACTCGATGCCCGCATCGAGCTGTCGGTATAGACGGGCTCGATCTTCACCTGGACGGTGTTGCCGGCGTCGATCTGTCGGGCCCAGTCCTTTTCCATCTTCCCCCATTCGCCCGCATGATAGTTGTTGATGTCCTTGTGCATCGGCGTGAGGTTTTCATAGCCCTCGTAGCCGCCGAACTGCTTGCCGATCAGATGCCCGCCGTGGTCGTTGGCCAGCCGCCCATCGTCGCGGCCTAGGTTTCTCTGCATGTGCTCACTGCGCGTGGGGTTGGGCTGGTTGCGCAATGTGCCTTCCACACTCTTGATGCGGCCGTGCTCGTCGGTAGCGTATTTGTAGCCGTTGATTTCGTAGGTCGCGTTTGGCGCGAGCCGGCCCTTCTTGACCACCACCGTGCCGTCCCTGGCCTTGGCCGCTTCCTTTCTCGCCTGATTGAGCCGTTCTGTTCGGGCGCGTTCGAGCAGGGCGATCTCATCGGCACTGGCGCCGGCCGCGCGGGCCGCGGCGATCGCTTCGTCGAGTTTGTTGGCCGCTTCCGGCAGGGTCTTGGCCAGCGTGCCAAGGCCCTTGCCGCAGACGGGTGACTATTGTCGCCTTTCCATATCCGCCAAGCGGTTCGCTACGCTTTGAACTTTTTCCCTCAGCCCCGACTCATCCAAGTAGAACCCAGGGCTACTGGCCAACAGCAGTCGGTCTGTCGTGAACGAGTCAACATCGCCAAAGAGCTGATCAAGCAACTCAAACAGCGGCCCATCCAACTCCGTTTCGTTCTTGAACCGTTCGAGGTAAGTCTGCTGGAAACTCTCGGCTGACATCGCACCGTTAAGGAACTTCTCAAGCATCAATCCATAGCCAACAAGGACATCTCTCATCAACCCCCTCCCAGTTTTCCAGTCGTTAAAACGTGATTGAGTTGCTGTGGGCTCAACTTCCAGCCAGACAAGAAGTTGCCCGAAGAATCGCGAATGACATTCAGTCCAGTGCTTGGGTCGACGTAGTGTGTCACAGGATTGCCGCGGTACGTCCCCGGGATCGCATGGGTACCGTCAGCATCAACATGCGACTGCAGCGCAGAACGGAACTCGGACAAAGTTTTGTTGTTCGCGTTGCCAGTTACACCAAAATCCTTCGCGTGCTTCAAACCGTGTTGCAGCTGAGATCGTGCAAAGCCCAACTCCCTGGGTGCTCGCTTTGCGGCAACAACCACCCCATCCCCAGGACTGCGCCATGTCTGGGACGTTTGCGGCATCCTGGTTGGCACGCGCACCGGTTCGATCCCACGCCCAGCCCGTCCCAGTCCTTTGGCTCCGGCAACCGCGGCATTGATGCGGGCCAGGTCTTCGATTGTCTGCTCCGGAGCATCGAGCGCGCGTCCGGCGGCCGGCAGCGCACTGAACACCGGACCACCAACGGCAATTCCCAAGTCGCTGGCCGCGCGTTGGCGTGCGGCTTCCTGCTGCGCGAGGTAGCTCTTCTCGGCCGGCGAATAGTCTGGCCACATGCTGGTTTGCCCCGGGCTGACGATTTGGCTCAGCCGATCGATCTCGCCCCGCAACCACAGCGAGTCTTGGGGCGGCAGCGGCGCGCGGCCGCTTGAGTGATCGGCGTATTGTCGCGAAAGCACACGCAGTCGTTCGTTCGCGAACGACTCTCCCTGACCGGTCGGATCGTCGCGCGTGCACGTGAGTACCTTGATGCGCCCGATCGTGCCATTCGAGAAAGTGTTGGCCAGCGAGGCGGGCTGGCCGCCCGAGGCGATGGGGGCAGCGGTTTTGGGTGAGGGGGTCAGTCATCGGTCGATGTGGTGAGAGGTTCTCAGCCAAACCTGCCGGGTGGGCGGACAGTTGGCTTGGGCGGCGGGGAAGTCGGACAAGCGGACCGGCTCAGGTCATGCGGCTGGGGGCCGCATGGAATCGACTTCCGCGGGATGGCGAGGCTGAAAGGCCCGTGGATTGGGGCTGCTGGCGATGGATGTGCCGCAGAGCGCCTGTTGGTGCGGGTCGTGGGCGGAGTTGGATGGCGGGAGAGCGGAAATCACGAATTTTCGGTTCGACCACGCCCCCTCATTTCCCGACCTGCGCGGACCTTTTATCATCGCGATGGATCGAGTCGTGCCGGTCGCCGCGCGAAATGACTGGGAGACGGCGCCGCGAAACTCGAGGCCAAGCAGGCGCGACATGAGATCAACGAAGTGAAGCGACTGGCAAGACGTGGCGCCGCGCTCGCTACTTGGCTCCACGCTCGCTAGTCACGCGTTCCATTCGTCCACTTTATGGGTTACTCGTCAACCGAGAGTTCGATTCCAACCACATGTTGATTCGAGACATAGAACCGCGCGCTCGACAAATCCCTATTGTCGCTGCTAGCGTACTGTTTGATCATATCCACTGCCGCCTTCGACGACTGGCCGAAGAAATCCTCCACTACCCCTTTGGGTGGCGGGCTCAAAACATACGAAGCTCCACCATAACGCTTTTGGATGTCGGAGTCGTCAGAACCCAACCGAATTCCCTCACTCGTCGAAAGTGGAGATTCGACTCGAACGGCGTGGGCGCGACCGCAAATCGGCGCTTGGGACAAGCGGATAGTGACAAGCCGCCATCCAGTGTCGAAACCCTTCTTAAACAAGAACTGACCGTAGCAGGTCTTTTGATCAGCCGTAGTAAATCGATAACAATAGCCTAGCCCTCTCCACGGTGGAGGAGTCGCCCTGGAACCGCCGAATCTTGCACGAAGCATTTCTTCTGTGGGCAGGTTCTCTTCGCGCAGGCAAAACCCGGCAAGACACTTCGGCATCGAATTCGAATCCGCACCAAACGCCAATGAATGCAGGCCGATTGCGACTGACAATACGATTCGCATAGATCTCTCACCGGCGGGTATAGGGCACTGCAACGCCTGGATGTTGGCGCTTGAATTCGGCAATCGCCTCTCCGAGGCGCCTTACCTCGGCATTTTGCCCGCGCGTGCACCCCAAGGTCGGAGTCCAGCCTTGCTCGTCTGCATATGGATCACTCAAACGACTTCCGCCGCCGTGGATATCGCGCCCTCTAGGATCCCCGGTATCAATGTACGATCCATCTGGACCATAGGCTCGACTCCGTGTCCCAGAGGAAATCCAGTTCGTGTCGGGAGTGGTGTACGGATCGGTAGCGCCAGCCCTAGCCGTACTGGCAACGTCATTCCGCGTAGTGATGGTAACTGTTGTCCCTGCGTATGGTGCAGGATCGAATGTCGTCGTACCTGCCTGCATGTCCGTGACGACAGACTGAAGCCCCTTTGGATCGATTGACGAAACTGGATTTCCCCGGACATAGCTATAAATAGTTGGCCCCGACGCCCCTCCATCGTAGCCGAAGGCATTTTCGCTAGACGCGGTGCGGGCTTGCGCGCAGGAAACGAAGACGGCTCTCCCCGGGTTCGAGGTTTTTGCGTAGACGCGAGTTTCGCCGATCGCGCGCAGGCGATGCAAGCCGGATTTTGTGCTTGGCGGCTAAAGGGGGGAAAGACGGTGGGCGGGCGCCGCTTACCTCAGCGCCGCGGCGTCTCCGGTGCAAGGGAGGCGTGCGCCCGAGGGCCGGCGCCGTCTTCCTCGTCGTCATGCGCCAGGGCCGCCAGAAGCCCCGCCGTCGCCGTTGCGCCGGCATCCATGAGGCCCGGGCTTGGCTCGCCGGTGCGCCGCTGCAAGCGGCTCGGATGGGTGGCTTTGTGGACGGCGATCAGCTTGTCGATGGAGACGTGCGTATAGATTTCCGTCGTCTGCAGATTCGCATGGCCCAGCATCTCCTGGATGAACCGAATATCGGCCCCGCCTTCGAGCATGTGGGTCGCGCAGGCGTGGCGCAGCAGATGCGTGGCCCCGGGCTTGTCCACGCCGGCAAAGCGCATGTAGCGCTTCACCTTGGAGGCCACGTACTCGGGGCTCGCCGGCTCGCCGTAGTCGGTGAGGAATAGGACGTCGGTGTCCGTGGCGAGCAGTTGCGGGCGCGCCTCGGTCAGATACTTGGCGAGCCAGGCTCCGGCCCGCTCGCCCAGGGGCACCACGCGCTCGCGCCGGCCCTTGCCGTGGCGCACCCACAACAGGCCGCGCACGAGGTCCGCGTCGTAGATCGCCACGCCGACGATCTCCATGCGGCGCAGGCCGGTGGCGTAGAGGGTTTCGAGCAAAGCGCGGTCGCGCAAGCCCTGCGCCGTGGCCGGTTCGGCCTCACGCAGGATCGCCTCGACCTCCTCGACGCTGGGCACCGAGCGCGGCAGGCGCTTGGGTTGGCGCGGCAGATCGATGTCGGCGGCCGGGTTGGCCAGGATGTGATGCTCGCGCGAGAGCCACTTGAACCAGGTCTTGAGCGGGGCCAGGCACTGCAACTGCGTGCCCAGGGTCAAGGGCGTGCCGTCCTGCTTGCGGTAGTAGAAGAGGTGGCGCTGGTAGCGCTCGATCATCGGTTTGGTGATCTCGCGCGGGTCGTCGATGCCCCGTTCGTCGCACCAGGCGATGAAGCGGCGGATGGCGATGCGCCGGGCGCGCAGGGTGTCCAGGCTGTAGCCGGCGACCTTCATCCACTCGAAGTGATCAATCATGTAGCGCGTCAGGCGGTTGCCGGCCAGGGCGTCATCCGGCCGATGCGCCGGGCCGGCCGGCTTGACCGCCGCCGGCTTGCGGTGCTTGATGCGCTGGCCGGCGCGCGGCATGCGCGGTCAGGCCACCGAGGCCAGGACGGCTACAGGAAGAGGCGGATACGACGGGGGTTTGCCGTTGCCCTTGTGGACGTGGGGTTTGCCGTCGCAATCGGTGGATTCCTCGGAAACGCCCATTCTGCGCGGCTCTCCAGGCGATGCCTTGCCCCGCGACGGCGCCGCGTTCGGGGCGCGTTGGGGCCGCGATGACCCCGCGAACGGCCCTGTTTCACCCCGCGAACTTGCCGTCGTAGGCGTGCCGGCCTCGGCGGCAGCCTTGAGAGCATCGACGTCGATCAGCCCCGGCACGAAGGCGCGTTCGTCGGCGCCGGTGCCGTCGTAGAGCAATTCGTACTCGAAGCTCTGGCCGCGCATGCCGCGATGCACGAGCAGATATTCCAGTTCGGTGAGGCGAGCCAGGTGCAGCCGCAATTGCGTGTCCGAGAGCCCCGTCGCGGCCCGCACGGCACGGCGGCTGAAGCGCAAGTCGCAGCGCTTGACGGTCTGGCGCTCGCACTCGGCGGCGACGAAGGCATCGACCATCTGCAGCAGGCGCCGGGTCTGCGGCGGCAGTTCGTCCAGGCTCCTGCCCAGCACGTCATGGGCGATGCGGTTGGCCAGCTCGATGTCGGCGAGTGTCGCCTCGATGTACTCGATCACTTGATCGCCGCGCCGGGCGGTCTTCACTGGCCGCTGATGCTGGTGCACGAAGGCGATGGCGTCGATCAGGGTGAGATACTTCTCGTGATCGCGGCGCAGCCGCGTGCTCTGGTCGGGGAAGGTGAGGAAACGGGCGTAGGGGTTCAGTACGTCCAGGGGCCGCAAGAGACGCTGCGCGTTCTGGTGCAGGGCGATGAGCGCTTCTTTCTCGCGCCGGGCGATGAGCCCTTCGAGCGTCCTGCGGTCGCGCTGCAATTGGTGAATCGCGCGCGTCTGCGCGCGGCCTTCGTCGACGGCCAGCACCAGGCAGCGATTCATCAGTTCTTCGTCCAGATCGCGCGCCGTGGTGGTGATGAGCAAGGCCACCGGCCCTTCGACCCGGTATTGCTGGGTGATGAGGTTGCCCGACTGCGGGTCTTTGCCGGTGCTGGCGATCGTCAATTCGCCCTCGCTCTGCAGGAGCTTCAAGGCGTAGCTCGCGCGGCTCGCCCCTTCCTCCTCGACGATGGCCAGCGCCTTGTGCCGCAGATTGGTCTCGCCCATGTAGAACAGGCTCTGCCCGGTCATGGCGCTGTACTTGACCTTCTCCTCCTCGGGCACGAAGGCCAGCACGGCATCCATGAGGCTCGACTTGCCCGCCGCCGATGACGATTGAATCACCACGCCCAGCGGCCGGTCGAGCTTGCGACTGACCGCCGCGAGATGGCCGACCAGTTTGTTTGTCTCCTCGCCGACCAGGCCGCAGGCGGCGAAATCGGCGAGTATCCGGCTTACCAGGTCGGGCGACTTCAGAAGCGCCAGCGCCGCTTCGCGCTCGGGCGCGGCCATCTGCGGCTGAGGTTCGGGCTGCAATGCCTTCTCGATACTCTCGTCCTGCAGACCTTCGAGGGCCAGCAGCACGCGGCCGAGATCTGACTTGAGCACGGCCTCATTGATCCCCGTCTCCTGCACCGCTTGGGCGATATAGGCGGCGCGGGCCTTGGCGGCGTACAGGTCCAAGGTATCGACGTGGAACGCTTCGCCGTGGGCGACCATCAGATTGACCTTGAGCACGTCGACGGCGAGGTTCTTGGCCAGGCCGCGCACGCGGTAGCGGCGCGCCTCCGCACCTTCGCCGAGCGTCAGCGTGACTTCCTTGTCGGTGGTGGCCAGTGGAAGTGCCGGCGGCGCGGCCGGCATCGGGCTCGCCGGCAGCGGTTCGGGAACTTCCTCTTTGGCGACTAAAGGGGGATCGTCTGCCAAGACAGAGGGGACGGTCGCTGCCACGTGATCGATTGCCACGGGCAGCGCTTGCGGCTGCGTCGGCGCAACGCCCTTGCCCAGCCAAAGCGCCTTGCGGATCAGCAGACCCAGACTCTTCGCGGCCGGCGTGACCTTGAGGGCATACTCGTTGGCGTCCATGCCCTTGGGAAACTGAATGCGGAAGCATTCGATGCCGCAGGCCATCAGCCGTTCGGCCACTTTCGCAGCGCCGCGCTCGCCGGCCTCGTCGCGGTCGTAGGCGATCAGCACGCGGGAGGTCGAGTAACGTTGGAATGCCGCCAGGTGTTCCTCGGTGAAGCCTTCGATGCCGTAGGCGGCGGTCACGTTGTGGAACCCGGCGCACCAGAAGGTCAGCGCATCGATCAGCGCTTCGCAGAGGATGATTTCGCGCGAAGCGGCCAGGGCCTCGATGTTGAAGACGCCGCGACCGCGCGCTTCGTTGGCTGGCAGATACAGATGCCTGGGCGTGCCGGCGCGCAGGTTATCCAGCAGCTTGCGGCCGTAGATCTCGACCACGTTGCCCGCCGCGTCGAGGATCGGCACGATGAGGCTGCCGGCGAAGTGCTCGTGGCCGCTCTCGCGGTAGAGACCGACCTTCTGCAAGCCTGCCCGAATCTCGCCGCCGGCCTTGCGATTTTTCTCGGGCAGGCCCAGGGTGCGATTGGCATAGCCCAGCTTGAAACGCGCGATGGCCTCGGGGTGGTCGATGCCGCGCTTCTTGAGATAGTCCAGGGCCTCGGGGCTTTGCTTCAAGGTGGCGTGGTAATAGTCGACGACCTGGTTCAGGAGTGATTGATCGTCGGCGTCGAAGGCGACCGGCGCCGGCAGCGCGCGCACGGTGGAGCGCTTCACGCTGCCCGGCTCGGCGGCTAAAGAAGGAACGCCCTCGCGCAGCAGTTCGACGGCATGGCGGAAGGAAACGCCGTTCTTCTTGATGACCCAGTCGATGGGACCACCGCCGACGCCGCAGCCGAAACAGTGCCACAGGTTCTTGCCCGGCGTCACCACCAGGCTCGCGGTGTCGTCGGCGTGGAAGGGGCAGCGGCCCAGCAGATCCTTGCCTGACTTCTTGAGTTCGATCCCCGAGGCCTCGACCAGACGCTCGACCGCCACCTCATTCTTTAGCCGCTCGATTTCCGCTTCGGGGATGCGTGGCATACCGGGTTCCTCCGTAAAACCTGTCAAGAGGGGCAGGCAGGAAATTTGTTGACGCAATGATATACGGTCTTCGTATAATACGGCAAGCCGATCAGCGAATCGGTCTTAGCATGGGCCTTCCTCTCGGGAGAAACCCATGCCGAAACGGAAGACGGAAGTGATCGAGAGCTTTGGAGAACGCCTGGCCCAGTTGCGCAAGGATGCGGGCTTCACGCAGGTGGAGTTCGCCGCCGAGGTCGGCATCACGCAACGAATGGTGGCCTACTACGAGGCGCCGGACGCCCATCCGCCCGCCCATCTGCTGCCGCAGATGGCGCTGGCACTGGCCGTGAGCATCGATGTGCTGCTGGGCATGAGCGCGCCACGGCGGCCGAAGAAGCTCGCCACCAACCGCCTGGAGCGTCGCCTACAGGAAATCGAGAAGCTCGACGCGGCCGAACGGCGCCAGATCATCCAGATCATCGACACCTTCATCGAGCGCGGCAAGCTCAAGCAGCGCATGAACGCGCAAGGAGCCTGACTATGACGACGATTCAGATCGAGTTGCCCGAAGCGACTGCACAGGCGGCCCGCGATGCCGGGCTGCTGACGACTCAGGCACTGGAACGGCTACTGGTCGATGCGCTGCGGCGCCGGCAGGCGGCCGATGCTCTGTTGTCCATCGCCGACCGGGTGGCCGCGGCCGGCATTGCGCCGATGTCGATGCAAGAGATCAATGCCGAGGTGAAAACCGCACGCGCGGAGCGCAGGCAGCGTGCGGGCGGTCATTGACACGAATGTGTTGGTCTCCGGCCTGCTCTGGCACGGCGCGCCGCATGGGTTGCTGGAGCAGGTGCGCGCCGGCACGCTCGGCCTGGTCAGCAGTCCGGCGCTGCTGGCCGAGTTGGAGCTCGTCATCGGCCGCGCCAAGTTCGCTGCGATCCTGATCCGCTCGGCTACCTCAGCCGAACGCGCGCTGGCCGAGGTGCGCGAATTGGCCGAGGTGATCGAGCCGCCACCCTTGCCGCAGCCAGTCTGCCGCGATCCCGATGACGATGCGGTCCTGGCGCTGGCCCTCGCCGCGCAGGCCGATCTCATCGTCTCAGGCGACGACGATCTGCTCTCGCTCGGGCATTACCTAAACATCCCCATCCTCGACCCCGCCCAGGCCATAGCGCAGATCGACGGATAAGCGACGGGCCGCACCCAGCGGTCCTTCTCTTGGCAGCTATCTGCCAAAAGCGGATGGGAGCGGATTGGCGGACTATTCCCAACCAATATGCCCCAGCCCCTTTCTTCCTGTCTTCGGATTGCGCTCGACCGGTGGCATGAGGGACGAGAAACAGGAGACCCGACCCCATTGCTCCCGTAGGGCGCAATCGATATTGCGCCGAATGAAATTGCTCGGTGCGATGCGCTGCGCTTATTGCACCCTACGGATCCTGAAGATCGCCTATCCATGCGGTCAGCAGGCCAGTAATAGCGGCGGTTATCGGGGGAAATTTGACCCTATCTTTTTGACCCCTTCTTGTCTTAAGAATTCGCGAGCACGAAACGTATTTCGTGCTCAGCAAGTAGCGCATGTGCGCCAACCAAATCCGGTCTCGCATCCAGCCTTGCAATATGGACTTGCACCAAGGACATGTTTATTTGCTCGTATGGATTCCAATCGAAGAACTGGACGAATTCAAGCTTGGTACCTTCCTCAACTTTGAATCGAACTGGAGAATCCCATGCCATAGCACCCCTGCCGGGGAATCCTATTTGGAAACTTAAGTCGAGCATTTCTGGGAGGGGTGCAACCAGAACGAATGGTAGTGGTGCCTTCCGGTATCTACAGGAAGCGTCGTAGGCACACGCACTTAGCACCATTCCTTGAAACAGGCCTTGCTCCACAAGAGTAAAAGCGTCTTCGATTTCCGGCCCCATCGACTCCTTTGCATCTTGGAAGTACGTATTCCAGATGTGCCTGACAGCCTCGCGAAATCGAAGCATGACGGGGGTAATGTCGTCAAACTCATCCATGATTAACCTCCAATCAAGCCTTGGCTGGGGCGATCTGGATAACAGATGCAAGTCTGTTTGTTCTGATGGTAGTCAATTCGGTGCTCGTACCAGCTTGGCCATCCATGCCCTGGCTTCATAATTTTCCATGACTTACCCGGTGGGCAGGGGTTGCAGTTTCCGTTGCAATCCCGACCCGGATTCACGATAGGTAGTTTGTATGGATCGTTCTGACCACGTGCCTCAACAGGGTCGGGCCGACTCATCGGTCCGCCATTGCTTGCCGTATTGCCTGGGAATGTCAGCCCTCCCATCGAGCCGTCATCACCTCTACCCTGCGAACCGCCAGATGGCGGAATGATCGGCGGCAAAGGCATTGGCCCCCATGGCGTAGGTACGACAGCTTGCAAACCCAGTGGGTCAGCGAACCCGAGAGGATCCCCATCAACATAGCTATAAATAGTTGGCCCCGACGCCCCTCCATCGTAGCCGAAGGCATTTTCGCTAGACGCGGTGCGGGCTTGCGCGCAGGAAACGAAGACGGCTCTCCCCGGGTTCGAGGTTTTTGCGTAGACGCGAGTTTCGCCGATCGCGCGCAGGCGATGCAAGCCGGATTTTGTGCTTGGCGGCTAAAGGGGGGAAAGACGGTGGGCGGGCGCCGCTTACCTCAGCGCCGCGGCGTCTCCGGTGCAAGGGAGGCGTGCGCCCGAGGGCCGGCGCCGTCTTCCTCGTCGTCATGCGCCAGGGCCGCCAGAAGCCCCGCCGTCGCCGTTGCGCCGGCATCCATGAGGCCCGGGCTTGGCTCGCCGGTGCGCCGCTGCAAGCGGCTCGGATGGGTGGCTTTGTGGACGGCGATCAGCTTGTCGATGGAGACGTGCGTATAGATTTCCGTCGTCTGCAGATTCGCATGGCCCAGCATCTCCTGGATGAACCGAATATCGGCCCCGCCTTCGAGCATGTGGGTCGCGCAGGCGTGGCGCAGCAGATGCGTGGCCCCGGGCTTGTCCACGCCGGCAAAGCGCATGTAGCGCTTCACCTTGGAGGCCACGTACTCGGGGCTCGCCGGCTCGCCGTAGTCGGTGAGGAATAGGACGTCGGTGTCCGTGGCGAGCAGTTGCGGGCGCGCCTCGGTCAGATACTTGGCGAGCCAGGCTCCGGCCCGCTCGCCCAGGGGCACCACGCGCTCGCGCCGGCCCTTGCCGTGGCGCACCCACAACAGGCCGCGCACGAGGTCCGCGTCGTAGATCGCCACGCCGACGATCTCCATGCGGCGCAGGCCGGTGGCGTAGAGGGTTTCGAGCAAAGCGCGGTCGCGCAAGCCCTGCGCCGTGGCCGGTTCGGCCTCACGCAGGATCGCCTCGACCTCCTCGACGCTGGGCACCGAGCGCGGCAGGCGCTTGGGTTGGCGCGGCAGATCGATGTCGGCGGCCGGGTTGGCCAGGATGTGATGCTCGCGCGAGAGCCACTTGAACCAGGTCTTGAGCGGGGCCAGGCACTGCAACTGCGTGCCCAGGGTCAAGGGCGTGCCGTCCTGCTTGCGGTAGTAGAAGAGGTGGCGCTGGTAGCGCTCGATCATCGGTTTGGTGATCTCGCGCGGGTCGTCGATGCCCCGTTCGTCGCACCAGGCGATGAAGCGGCGGATGGCGATGCGCCGGGCGCGCAGGGTGTCCAGGCTGTAGCCGGCGACCTTCATCCACTCGAAGTGATCAATCATGTAGCGCGTCAGGCGGTTGCCGGCCAGGGCGTCATCCGGCCGATGCGCCGGGCCGGCCGGCTTGACCGCCGCCGGCTTGCGGTGCTTGATGCGCTGGCCGGCGCGCGGCATGCGCGGTCAGGCCACCGAGGCCAGGACGGCTACAGGAAGAGGCGGATACGACGGGGGTTTGCCGTTGCCCTTGTGGACGTGGGGTTTGCCGTCGCAATCGGTGGATTCCTCGGAAACGCCCATTCTGCGCGGCTCTCCAGGCGATGCCTTGCCCCGCGACGGCGCCGCGTTCGGGGCGCGTTGGGGCCGCGATGACCCCGCGAACGGCCCTGTTTCACCCCGCGAACTTGCCGTCGTAGGCGTGCCGGCCTCGGCGGCAGCCTTGAGAGCATCGACGTCGATCAGCCCCGGCACGAAGGCGCGTTCGTCGGCGCCGGTGCCGTCGTAGAGCAATTCGTACTCGAAGCTCTGGCCGCGCATGCCGCGATGCACGAGCAGATATTCCAGTTCGGTGAGGCGAGCCAGGTGCAGCCGCAATTGCGTGTCCGAGAGCCCCGTCGCGGCCCGCACGGCACGGCGGCTGAAGCGCAAGTCGCAGCGCTTGACGGTCTGGCGCTCGCACTCGGCGGCGACGAAGGCATCGACCATCTGCAGCAGGCGCCGGGTCTGCGGCGGCAGTTCGTCCAGGCTCCTGCCCAGCACGTCATGGGCGATGCGGTTGGCCAGCTCGATGTCGGCGAGTGTCGCCTCGATGTACTCGATCACTTGATCGCCGCGCCGGGCGGTCTTCACTGGCCGCTGATGCTGGTGCACGAAGGCGATGGCGTCGATCAGGGTGAGATACTTCTCGTGATCGCGGCGCAGCCGCGTGCTCTGGTCGGGGAAGGTGAGGAAACGGGCGTAGGGGTTCAGTACGTCCAGGGGCCGCAAGAGACGCTGCGCGTTCTGGTGCAGGGCGATGAGCGCTTCTTTCTCGCGCCGGGCGATGAGCCCTTCGAGCGTCCTGCGGTCGCGCTGCAATTGGTGAATCGCGCGCGTCTGCGCGCGGCCTTCGTCGACGGCCAGCACCAGGCAGCGATTCATCAGTTCTTCGTCCAGATCGCGCGCCGTGGTGGTGATGAGCAAGGCCACCGGCCCTTCGACCCGGTATTGCTGGGTGATGAGGTTGCCCGACTGCGGGTCTTTGCCGGTGCTGGCGATCGTCAATTCGCCCTCGCTCTGCAGGAGCTTCAAGGCGTAGCTCGCGCGGCTCGCCCCTTCCTCCTCGACGATGGCCAGCGCCTTGTGCCGCAGATTGGTCTCGCCCATGTAGAACAGGCTCTGCCCGGTCATGGCGCTGTACTTGACCTTCTCCTCCTCGGGCACGAAGGCCAGCACGGCATCCATGAGGCTCGACTTGCCCGCCGCCGATGACGATTGAATCACCACGCCCAGCGGCCGGTCGAGCTTGCGACTGACCGCCGCGAGATGGCCGACCAGTTTGTTTGTCTCCTCGCCGACCAGGCCGCAGGCGGCGAAATCGGCGAGTATCCGGCTTACCAGGTCGGGCGACTTCAGAAGCGCCAGCGCCGCTTCGCGCTCGGGCGCGGCCATCTGCGGCTGAGGTTCGGGCTGCAATGCCTTCTCGATACTCTCGTCCTGCAGACCTTCGAGGGCCAGCAGCACGCGGCCGAGATCTGACTTGAGCACGGCCTCATTGATCCCCGTCTCCTGCACCGCTTGGGCGATATAGGCGGCGCGGGCCTTGGCGGCGTACAGGTCCAAGGTATCGACGTGGAACGCTTCGCCGTGGGCGACCATCAGATTGACCTTGAGCACGTCGACGGCGAGGTTCTTGGCCAGGCCGCGCACGCGGTAGCGGCGCGCCTCCGCACCTTCGCCGAGCGTCAGCGTGACTTCCTTGTCGGTGGTGGCCAGTGGAAGTGCCGGCGGCGCGGCCGGCATCGGGCTCGCCGGCAGCGGTTCGGGAACTTCCTCTTTGGCGACTAAAGGGGGATCGTCTGCCAAGACAGAGGGGACGGTCGCTGCCACGTGATCGATTGCCACGGGCAGCGCTTGCGGCTGCGTCGGCGCAACGCCCTTGCCCAGCCAAAGCGCCTTGCGGATCAGCAGACCCAGACTCTTCGCGGCCGGCGTGACCTTGAGGGCATACTCGTTGGCGTCCATGCCCTTGGGAAACTGAATGCGGAAGCATTCGATGCCGCAGGCCATCAGCCGTTCGGCCACTTTCGCAGCGCCGCGCTCGCCGGCCTCGTCGCGGTCGTAGGCGATCAGCACGCGGGAGGTCGAGTAACGTTGGAATGCCGCCAGGTGTTCCTCGGTGAAGCCTTCGATGCCGTAGGCGGCGGTCACGTTGTGGAACCCGGCGCACCAGAAGGTCAGCGCATCGATCAGCGCTTCGCAGAGGATGATTTCGCGCGAAGCGGCCAGGGCCTCGATGTTGAAGACGCCGCGACCGCGCGCTTCGTTGGCTGGCAGATACAGATGCCTGGGCGTGCCGGCGCGCAGGTTATCCAGCAGCTTGCGGCCGTAGATCTCGACCACGTTGCCCGCCGCGTCGAGGATCGGCACGATGAGGCTGCCGGCGAAGTGCTCGTGGCCGCTCTCGCGGTAGAGACCGACCTTCTGCAAGCCTGCCCGAATCTCGCCGCCGGCCTTGCGATTTTTCTCGGGCAGGCCCAGGGTGCGATTGGCATAGCCCAGCTTGAAACGCGCGATGGCCTCGGGGTGGTCGATGCCGCGCTTCTTGAGATAGTCCAGGGCCTCGGGGCTTTGCTTCAAGGTGGCGTGGTAATAGTCGACGACCTGGTTCAGGAGTGATTGATCGTCGGCGTCGAAGGCGACCGGCGCCGGCAGCGCGCGCACGGTGGAGCGCTTCACGCTGCCCGGCTCGGCGGCTAAAGAAGGAACGCCCTCGCGCAGCAGTTCGACGGCATGGCGGAAGGAAACGCCGTTCTTCTTGATGACCCAGTCGATGGGACCACCGCCGACGCCGCAGCCGAAACAGTGCCACAGGTTCTTGCCCGGCGTCACCACCAGGCTCGCGGTGTCGTCGGCGTGGAAGGGGCAGCGGCCCAGCAGATCCTTGCCTGACTTCTTGAGTTCGATCCCCGAGGCCTCGACCAGACGCTCGACCGCCACCTCATTCTTTAGCCGCTCGATTTCCGCTTCGGGGATGCGTGGCATACCGGGTTCCTCCGTAAAACCTGTCAAGAGGGGCAGGCAGGAAATTTGTTGACGCAATGATATACGGTCTTCGTATAATACGGCAAGCCGATCAGCGAATCGGTCTTAGCATGGGCCTTCCTCTCGGGAGAAACCCATGCCGAAACGGAAGACGGAAGTGATCGAGAGCTTTGGAGAACGCCTGGCCCAGTTGCGCAAGGATGCGGGCTTCACGCAGGTGGAGTTCGCCGCCGAGGTCGGCATCACGCAACGAATGGTGGCCTACTACGAGGCGCCGGACGCCCATCCGCCCGCCCATCTGCTGCCGCAGATGGCGCTGGCACTGGCCGTGAGCATCGATGTGCTGCTGGGCATGAGCGCGCCACGGCGGCCGAAGAAGCTCGCCACCAACCGCCTGGAGCGTCGCCTACAGGAAATCGAGAAGCTCGACGCGGCCGAACGGCGCCAGATCATCCAGATCATCGACACCTTCATCGAGCGCGGCAAGCTCAAGCAGCGCATGAACGCGCAAGGAGCCTGACTATGACGACGATTCAGATCGAGTTGCCCGAAGCGACTGCACAGGCGGCCCGCGATGCCGGGCTGCTGACGACTCAGGCACTGGAACGGCTACTGGTCGATGCGCTGCGGCGCCGGCAGGCGGCCGATGCTCTGTTGTCCATCGCCGACCGGGTGGCCGCGGCCGGCATTGCGCCGATGTCGATGCAAGAGATCAATGCCGAGGTGAAAACCGCACGCGCGGAGCGCAGGCAGCGTGCGGGCGGTCATTGACACGAATGTGTTGGTCTCCGGCCTGCTCTGGCACGGCGCGCCGCATGGGTTGCTGGAGCAGGTGCGCGCCGGCACGCTCGGCCTGGTCAGCAGTCCGGCGCTGCTGGCCGAGTTGGAGCTCGTCATCGGCCGCGCCAAGTTCGCTGCGATCCTGATCCGCTCGGCTACCTCAGCCGAACGCGCGCTGGCCGAGGTGCGCGAATTGGCCGAGGTGATCGAGCCGCCACCCTTGCCGCAGCCAGTCTGCCGCGATCCCGATGACGATGCGGTCCTGGCGCTGGCCCTCGCCGCGCAGGCCGATCTCATCGTCTCAGGCGACGACGATCTGCTCTCGCTCGGGCATTACCTAAACATCCCCATCCTCGACCCCGCCCAGGCCATAGCGCAGATCGACGGATAAGCGACGGGCCGCACCCAGCGGTCCTTCTCTTGGCAGCTATCTGCCAAAAGCGGATGGGAGCGGATTGGCGGACTATTCCCAACCAATATGCCCCAGCCCCTTTCTTCCTGTCTTCGGATTGCGCTCGACCGGTGGCATGAGGGACGAGAAACAGGAGACCCGACCCCATTGCTCCCGTAGGGCGCAATCGATATTGCGCCGAATGAAATTGCTCGGTGCGATGCGCTGCGCTTATTGCACCCTACGGATCCTGAAGATCGCCTATCCATGCGGTCAGCAGGCCAGTAATAGCGGCGGTTATCGGGGGAAATTTGACCCTATCTTTTTGACCCCTTCTTGTCTTAAGAATTCGCGAGCACGAAACGTATTTCGTGCTCAGCAAGTAGCGCATGTGCGCCAACCAAATCCGGTCTCGCATCCAGCCTTGCAATATGGACTTGCACCAAGGACATGTTTATTTGCTCGTATGGATTCCAATCGAAGAACTGGACGAATTCAAGCTTGGTACCTTCCTCAACTTTGAATCGAACTGGAGAATCCCATGCCATAGCACCCCTGCCGGGGAATCCTATTTGGAAACTTAAGTCGAGCATTTCTGGGAGGGGTGCAACCAGAACGAATGGTAGTGGTGCCTTCCGGTATCTACAGGAAGCGTCGTAGGCACACGCACTTAGCACCATTCCTTGAAACAGGCCTTGCTCCACAAGAGTAAAAGCGTCTTCGATTTCCGGCCCCATCGACTCCTTTGCATCTTGGAAGTACGTATTCCAGATGTGCCTGACAGCCTCGCGAAATCGAAGCATGACGGGGGTAATGTCGTCAAACTCATCCATGATTAACCTCCAATCAAGCCTTGGCTGGGGCGATCTGGATAACAGATGCAAGTCTGTTTGTTCTGATGGTAGTCAATTCGGTGCTCGTACCAGCTTGGCCATCCATGCCCTGGCTTCATAATTTTCCATGACTTACCCGGTGGGCAGGGGTTGCAGTTTCCGTTGCAATCCCGACCCGGATTCACGATAGGTAGTTTGTATGGATCGTTCTGACCACGTGCCTCAACAGGGTCGGGCCGACTCATCGGTCCGCCATTGCTTGCCGTATTGCCTGGGAATGTCAGCCCTCCCATCGAGCCGTCATCACCTCTACCCTGCGAACCGCCAGATGGCGGAATGATCGGCGGCAAAGGCATTGGCCCCCATGGCGTAGGTACGACAGCTTGCAAACCCAGTGGGTCAGCGAACCCGAGAGGATCCCCATCAACATAGCTATAGAAACTGATGCCACCCGCCAACCCAATCGGATCCTGACTGACATACCGCCCCATCCCCGGATCATAGTACCGATGGCGGTTGTAGAAGAGCCCCGACTCGGCATCGTGGTACTGCCCCTGGAAGCGGATCGGCTGGGTGACGCTGCCGTGGGCCGCTTGCACCGCACCCCAGTCGTCCGGTTGGGCATACCAGAGCAGTTGCCCATTGTCGTCGCTCAGCGCCAGCGGCGTGCCCAGGTGATCGGTGTGGAACCAGCCGATGCGCGGAGCCGGGGCGCCCTGCGCGTCGATCGCCTCGGTCAGTTGTTTGGGTAGCGCGAGGCCGGCGCCGAGCAGCGTGTGTTTGAGTTGCGAGAGCATGGCCTGCGCGTCGGCCTGCTCGGCCTCTTGGCCTTGTTCGCCCGGACGCATCTCGATCCGCGCCAGCGGCACGAAACTCTGCGGCTCGTAGATCGTGGTGCGGGTGAGTTGGCCGTCGATGTCCTCCATCACCTGCCGATCGCCTTCCCAGCCGAATCGGGTGGTGCTGGTGCCGTCCGCTTCGCTCACTTGCTTGCGGATGCGCCGGCCCAATGCGTCGTAGGCGTAGCGCGCTTCGGTGATATGGCCGTTTGCCTCGCGCCGCCACAGCC
>WBZS01001194.1_pt1 | contig 22439 bp, 25 predicted proteins | sample 5204201 | NCBI WGS metagenome assembly WBZS01 (sample SAMN12344357, study PRJNA552823) | activated sludge metagenome | biome: Activated sludge suspended growth; feature: Nitrification reactor; material: Wastewater; isolation source: activated sludge from nitrification reactor of wastewater...
TTCGTCGATCCAGCACCCGTCCCGCGCCCCCGCCTCCCATTTGTCACCCCAGGGACGTCGATCCGGCACCGTCCCGCGCCCCCGGCCCCCATTTGTCGCCCCAGGTTCGTCGATCCCGGACCCGGTATGCCGTGTGCTCTCCTCAGCGCGCCGCCGCAGCTCTGGCCGCCGCCGGCAGTGCCGCCGCGATGACCGCGAGCGCCTCCTCGTCGTGGGCGCCGCTGACGAACCACGCCTCGAAGGCACTCGGGGGCAGGTGCACCCCGCCGTCGAGCATCGCGTGGAAGAACCGGCCGTAGGCCGCCGTGTCCTGGTCGCGCGCGTCGTCGTAACTGCGGACCGGGTCCGCCCGGAAGAAGATCGAGAACATCGAGCCCGCCCACTGGACGACGTGCGGCACGCCCTGCGCGGACAGGGCCTCCGAGGCCAGCGAGGCGATGGTGCTCGCCGTGTCCTGGAGGCGGGGGTAGAGCTCGGGCGAGCACTTCCGCAAAGTGGCCAGACCGGCGGCGGTGGCCACCGGGTTTCCGGACAGGGTGCCCGCCTGGTAGACCGGCCCCTCGGGGGCCAGGTGCCCCATGATGTCGGCCCGACCGCCGAAGGCGGCCGCGGGGAAGCCGCCGCCCATGACCTTGCCGAAGGTGAACAGGTCGGGCGCGCCCCCCTCATACGGGCCCTCGATGCCGTACCACCCGGTCGGCGAGCAGCGGAAGCCGGTCATCACCTCGTCACTGATGAGCAGCGCCCCGTGCTCGGCGGTCACGCGACGCAGCCCCTCGGTGAAGCCGGGCGCCGGGGGAACCACTCCCATGTTGCCGGGGGCCGCCTCGGTGATGACCGCCGCGATCTGGTCGCCGCGCGCCGCGAAGACGGCCTCGACGGCGCCGAGGTCGTTGTAGGGCAGCACGATGGTCTCGGCCGTCATCTCCGCCGGCACCCCCGCGGAGTCCGGCAGTGCGAAGGTCGCCAGACCGGACCCGGCCGCCGCCAACAGGGCGTCGACGTGTCCGTGGTAGCAGCCGGCGAACTTCACGATCACGCTGCGGCCGGTGAACCCGCGCGCGAGCCGGATCGCCGACATCGTCGCCTCGGTCCCGCTGGAGACCAGGCGCACCTGGTCGACCGGATCGATCCGGGCGACGATCTCCTCCGCGAGGAGCACCTCGTTCTCACTCGGAGTGCCGAACGAGAAGCCCCGAGCGGCCGCCGCGGTCACCGCCTCGAGCACGTCGGGGTCGGCGTGGCCGAGGATCATCGGGCCCCACGAGCAGAGCAGGTCGACCAGCCGGTTGCCGTCGACGTCGGTCAGCCACGGGCCGCGGGCCGACGCGATGAACCGCGGGGTGCCGCCGACCGCCCGAAAGGCCCGGACCGGGGAGTTGACCCCCCCGGGGATGACGTCACGCGCTCGGCCGAGCCAGTGCTGCGACGCCGACGTCGGCGGCTCGTGGGCGTGGATCAGGGAGGGGCCGGTCGGTGCTGGGGACACGCCCTCGATCCTAGGCCGGCGCCGGCGCCGACCCGGGACGCCCCCTCAGTGCGCGTTGGTCTCCTCGGCACCCGGCGAGGTGTTCGCGTCGCGCACCGACTGCATGGCATCGCCCAGGGCCACGAGCTGTTCGCGGGTGAGCACGTCGATGAGGTGACGCCGGACGCTGCGGACATGGGTGCAGGCTAGGTCCCGGATCGCCGCCCAGCCCTCGTCGGTCAGGCAGAGCACCACGCCCCGTCCGTCATCGGGAGCGGGTTCGCGGACCACCCAACCGCGCTTCTCCAGCCGGCCCGCGGTGTGGGTGACCCGGCTGCGCGACTGCACGATGTAGTCGGCGAGCACCGACATCCGGGAGCGGCCTGCCGGCGCCTCCGACAGCATCGACACCAGTTCGTACTCCGGCAGGCTCACGCCGTGCTCGGCGAGGTCACGGTCGAGGGCGACCTCGAGTTCCCGGCTGCCGCGCAGGTAGGCCCGCCACGCCGACTGCTCGGTCGCGTCGAGCCACCGGGGCTCGGCACCATCGACAGTGGACCCAGTGGATCCATTGGACCCGGGCACGCCTCTCTCAGGGCCCACGCTCGGTCACCGGCCTTTCGTCAGGTCGTCGGTGCGCGCGAGCACGGATGCGGCCTCGAGGGCGAAGTACGTCAGGATGATCGAGGCGCCGGCCCGCCGAATGTGGATCAGGGATTCGAGCAGCACGCGTTCCCGATCGATCCACCCGCGGTCGGCCGCCGCCACGATCTGGGCATACTCCCCCGAGATCTGGTAGGCCGCAACCGGAACGGTCGAGAACGCGGCCGCCGCGGCCACCACGTCGAGGTGCGTGCCGGCCGGCTTGACCATCACGATGTCCGCCCCCTCGGCGAGGTCGAGGTCGATCTCGCGGATCGCCTCACGACCGTTGCCCGGGCCCTGTTGGTATGCCGCGCGGTCACCGACGAGCGAGGAGTTCACCGCTTCGCGGAACGGCCCGTAGAGCCCCGAGGTGTACTTCGCGGCATACGCGAGCAGCACGATGTCGTGGAAGCCCGCCGCGTCCAGGGCCGCCCGCACGTGCCCGACCTGGCCGTCCATCATCCCGGAGAGGCCGAGCACCTCGGCACCGGCGCGGGCCTGGGCCACGGCCATCGACGCGTACCGCTCGAGGGTCGCGTCGTTGTCGACCCGGCCCCCGGCCTCGAGCACACCGCAGTGCCCGTGGTCGGTGAACTCGTCCAGGCACAGGTCGGCCATGACGACGAGCCGGTCACCGACGGCGTCGGCCACCGCGCGCAGGGCGACGTTGAGGATGCCGTCGGGGTCGTCGGCCCCGGACCCGCGGCCATCCTTGTGCTCGGGCACCCCGAAGAGCATGATCCCGCCGAGGCCCGCCTCGACGCACCGATGCGCTTCTGCCACAAGGGAATCCAGCGAATGCTGAACCACCCCTGGCATCGCCTCGATCGGCACCGCCTCGGTCGCTCCCTCGCGGACGAAGACGGGAAGGACCAGTTCGGCGGGGTGCAGCCGGGTCTCGGCGACCAGCCGGCGGAGGGCCGGCGACCGACGCAACCGGCGGGGACGAACGACGGGGAAGCTCACGGCATACCCCTCAGGAACGGGCCCGGCGCCGGGACGAGGGACGACGCTCGCTGGGGCGGGTCACGGCCTCCCCGGCCTCTGCGGCAGCCAGGGCTCGCATGGCGCCATGGTCGGCGAGGGCGTCGATGAGGGCCTCGGCCTGCGGGACCGGGGCGAGCACGTCAACCCGCAATCCGAGCTCTTCGGCGGTCTTGGCGGTCGCTGGACCGATGCAGGCGATGACGGTCGACGCGTGCGGCTTTCCGGCGATCCCGACCAGGTTGCGCACCGTTGAGCTCGACGTGAAGACGACGGCGTCGAAGCCCCCGGACTTGATCGCGTCGCGGACGGCCGGGGCGGGCGGGGCGGCCCGAACCGTCCGATAGGCGGTGACGTCGTCGACCTCCCAGCCGATCTCCTGGAGCCCGGCGACGAGGGTGTCGGTGGCGATGTCGGCCCGGGGCAGTAGGACCCGGTTGATCGGGTCGAGGACCTCGTCGAAGTCGGGCCAGTCCTCGAGCAAGCCGCGGGCCGACTGTTCGCCCGAGGGCACCAGGTCGGGGTTCAGACCCCAGTCGAGCAACGCCCGGGCGGTGACGCCTCCGACGGCGGCGATCTTGAGTCCGGCGAACGAGCGGGCATCCAGCCCGAGGGCTTCGAATCGCTCCCGGACCGCCTTGACGGCGTTGACCGACGTGAAGCCGACCCATTCGTACCGACCCGTCACCAGGCCGGTGATCGCCCGCTCCATCTGTTGCGGCGTGCGCGGCGGCTCGACGCTGATCGTCGGGACGACCGTCGACACCGCGCCGTAGCGCACCAATCGCGCGGTGATGGAGCCGGACTGCTCCCGGGTGCGCGGGACGAGGACGTTCCAACCGAACAACGGCTTGGTCTCGAACCACGACAACGTCTCGCGCAGGGTGACCGTGGCGCCGACCACGGCCAGGGCCGGAGCGGTGACGTCCCGCAGGGCGCGCGCGGCCTCCCCCAAGGTGGTGATGATGGTGCGCTGCGCCACCGTGGTGCCGCGTTCGGTGACGGCCACCGGGGTGTCCGCCGGCCGCCCCCCGGAGAGCATCGCGGCCAGCGCCGCCGCCAGGTTGTCCGGGGCGCCGAGGGCCACGACCGTCAGGTCGGGATCGAGCGCGGCGCTCACGTCGACTCCCGGCGTGGTCGCCAGGACGTGGTATGCCGGGCTGGTCGCGGCCGTGAGCGGCACCCCCGCGTACGCGGGCACCGCCCCGACTGCGCTGACCCCGGGGACGATCTCGATCGGCAGGCCCGCCTTGACGCAGGCCGCGGCCTCCTCGGCGAGTCCGTTGAAGGTGGCCGGGTCGCCGTCCATCAGGCGCACCACCAGGCCGCCAGCGTGTTCGGCCGCGGTCCGGACGACCAGCTTGGCATTGGCGGCGTGGGACAGCGGGTGTCCGTGGTCGCCCGCGCCGGCGTCGACGATCCGCACCTCGGGCCGGGCGTGCGCCCGGACGACGTCCTCACGGGCGAGTTGGTCGATGACGACGACGTCGGCCGCGGCCAGGGTCTCGATCGCTCGCAGGGTGAGCAGCCCGGGGTCACCGGGGCCGGCACCGACGAAGGCGACGGTCGCCGGGGTGGAGTGGGAGGTGGTCGAGGTCGTCACGGAACACGCTCCGGGGGAGTGGATCGGGCGGCGGTCTTCAGATCGGGCACGAGGTCGGCGGCCCCGTCGTCGAGGAGGAGGGCGGCCAGGCGGGCACCGAGCGCGGCCGGGTCGTCGATCGGCCCCACGACCGAGCGACGCAATTCCCCGCTGCCGTCGGTCGCCGCGACGACCGCCCGGAGGCTGAGTTCATCGCCGAGGTCCCCGAGGACGACCTCGGCGAGGGCGCCGACGGGCGCCGAACACCCGGCCTCCAGGGCGGCCAGCAGGGCGCGCTCGGCGCTGACACTCGCCCTGGTGTCCGCGTCGTCCAGCGCGGCCACCGCTGAACGGGTCTGGTCGTCTTCGGCCCTCACCTCGACCGCGAGGGCCCCCTGGCCGGGGGCGGAGAGCATCTGGATCGGGTCGAGGACCTCGGTGATCTCGTGCGCCCGGCCGAGTCGTCGCAGCCCTGCGGCGGCGACGATGACGGCGTCGCACCGTCCGTCGCGCACCATCGCGAGCCGGGTGTCGACGTTGCCCCGGAGGTCGAGGACCTCCAGACCGAGGCCGAGGGCGAGCAGTTGGGCCTTGCGCCGCGGGGAGCCGGTGCCGACGACGGATCCGCTCGGGAGTTCGCCCAGGGTCAGGCGGTCGCGCGCCACGAGGGCATCCCGTGGGTCCTCGCGTCGAGGGATCGCGGCGATCACCAGATCGGGCTCGGTCGCCGTCGGCAGGTCCTTGAGGGAGTGCACGGCGAGGTCGACGCGGCCGCCACGCAGCGCCTCGCGCAGCGCGGACACGAAGACCCCGGTGCCGCCGAGGGCCCGCAGCGGGGTGACTCGGTCGCGATCCCCATCGGTGGTCACGTCGATCAGTTCGACCTCGTGCCCAAGGGCGCGGAGACGATCGGCGACCTGCCCGGACTGGGTGCGGGCCAAGGCGGAGCGACGGGTGCCCAGGCGCAACGCGGTCATGAGACACCCCCAGTGCTCTCGACCGGCCGGGCGGGCCTCGCTGAGGGGTCCGGCACCAGCGGCAGGCCGACCGGTGCGGACACCGTGCTCACGACGTCCGGGTCGAGGTCGAAGAGCTCGGTCAGGGCCCGGGCGTAACTGCCGCCCTGTCCCCGTCCGGCGAGCTCCTTCACGCGCACCGTGGGCGTGTGCAGCAACTTGTCGACGACCCGACGCATCGCCTTCTCCACCTCGGCTCGGTGCACGGGGTGCAGCCCCGCGGTGCGGCGCTCCAGGCGGGCGAGCTCGGCGGCCAGGATCTGCTGCGCCCCGGCGCGCAGCGCCCGCACCGTCGGGGCCACGGACTGGGCCGATCGATCGGCAAGGAAGGCGGCGACCTCGAGGGTCACGAGGTCCCGGGCGGCCTGCACCTCGGGAGCGGCGCCGGTCTCGGCCAGGAGGTCGCCGAGCTGGCGCAGGCCGAGGACGGTGACCCCCGGCAGGGACTGGACGGCGGGATCGACGTCGCGCGGCAGCGCCAGGTCGATGAACACCTGAGGGTGCGCACTGCCGCGACCGGCGCGGCTGACCGCCTCGGCCGAGACGATGCTGCCGGGGGCGCCGGTGCTGGTGATGACGATGTCCGCCGACCCGAGCGCCTCGTCGACATCGGTCCAATCGACCATCGCGGCGCCCAGTCGCTGGGCGAGCGATCGGGCCCGGGCCGCGGTGCGGTTGGCCACCGTGAGCGCGCCCACGCCACGGCGGCGACAGACGGTGGCCGCGAGGGCTCCCATGCCACCGGCGCCCAGCACGAGCACCGATGCCCCGGTGAGGTCCCCGAGGACCTCGGTGGCGCGCTGCAGGCCCGCGTCGACGAGCGAGGAGGACACCGAGTCGACGTCGGTCTCGGTGTGGATCCGCTTGCCGACCCGCAGGGCCTGCTGGATCACGGCGTTGAGCTCGTGACCGAGGTGTCCATGCCCCTGCGCCCGGCTGAGCGCACCCCTGAGCTGGCCGATCACCTGCTCCTCCCCGATCGCCATCGAGTCCAACCCGGAGGCGACGGCGAAGACGTGGGCGACGGCCCGGTCGTCGTAGTGCACGTGGAGGTGGGGCCGGAGCGTGTCGATCGGCAGGTCGGTGGATTCGCTGAAGGCCGTCGTGAGGTCGGTGAGGGCCCCGTGGAAGGTGAGGGTGTCGGCATACACCTCGGTGCGGTTGCAGGTCGACAGCACGAGCGCCTCGCGGATGTGCTCGCCGGTGAGCGCCCGCCGCTCGAACGCGGTCGCCGCATCGGCGTCGGCAGCGACCCGCTCAAGGATCTCGAACGGGGTGCGGTGGTGGGACAGGCCCAGGACGAGCAGGCTCACGAGACGGCGTCCCGCCGTTCGAAGCCACCGGCCAGGCGCTGTTGGCCGAGGAAGGCGAGGATCTGCAACTCGGTGGCGAGATCGACCTTGCGGACGTCGACGCCGGGCGGCACCGAGAGCACGGTGGGGGCGAAGTTGAGGATCAAGGCCACCCCGGCGGCGACGAACTGGTCGGCGACCGACTGGGCGGCCTCCGGTGGGGTCGCGATGACGCCGATCGCCAGACCCTGCTCGCGGACCAAGGCGGGGAGGTCCGACATCGCTCGGACCACGTGGCCGGCGGCGCGCAGGCCGACGACCCGCTCGTCGTGGTCGAGCACGGCCACGACCCGGAAGCCCCGCTGGGCGAACCCGTGGTAGGCCGCCAGAGCCCGGCCGAGGTTGCCCATCCCCACGATGGCCACCGGCCACTCCTGGGCCAGGCCGAGCACGGTGGTGATCTCATGGGCCAGCCGGGCGACGTCGTAGCCGACCCCGCGCACCCCGTAGGAGCCCAGATGGGAGAGGTCCTTGCGCAGTTTGGCGGGATTGACGCCCGCGGCACCGGCGAGTTCCTCGGAGCTGACCGAGGTCACGCCCTCTTCGACGAGTGCGGTCAGGGCCCGCAGGTAGCCCGGGAGCCGAGCGACGGTCGCGTCGGGCACACCCCGACGTGAGCCCGTCTCCGTCGACACTTCCCGACACCGTCCCTTTCGACCGATGACCCCGGACGAGACACTCCTGAACGGCGTCGTCGTCGCGCGGACGCGATCACCCTACGCATTTGTGAACGGATGCACAAAGTCGGGGCCACCCCGGGGGACGAGCGGTGGGAGCCGTGTGGTAAATGGCACATCCTCGGGCCCGCCTCAGACGCCCAGGGCCGCCCGGAGGGTGTCCTCAGCCACCCGCCAGTGGGCCACCTGGATGCCGTCCACGAGGACGACCGGGATCCATTCGCCGTAGGCCGTCCGCAGCTGCGGATCGGCGTCGATCGACACCTTCGCCCACGCCTGGCCGAGGTCGCCGCAGACCCGGTCGACCACGGCATACACGTCGTCGCAGAGATGACACCCGGGTCGCCCGAGGACAACCACCCGGCATCCCGCGCCGGGGTCCTCGGGCGAGGACGGGAGGGACATGACCGACGGAGCCGCGCCGACTCAGAAGAAGACCGACCGCCGCTGCATGAGCAGGGCGTAGAGGGTCTGTTGGATCGTCTCGCGCACCTGGTCGGTGAGGTCGAAGACCAGCATCGGATCCTCCTCGGCCCGATCGCCGAACTGGTCGGTCTGGATCGGCGCACCGATCTCGATGATCCACTTGCTGGGCAGCGGGATCAGGCCGAGCGGCCCCAGCCACGGGAAGGTCGGGGTGATCGGGGCGTAGGGCAGACCGAAGATTCGGGCGATCGTGGACATGTTGCCGATGATCGGGGCGATCTCCTCGGCACCGACGATCGACACCGGCAGAATCGGAACCTTGGCCTTGAGTGCGGCCGAGACGAAGCCGCCTCGCCCGAACCGTTGGAGCTTGTAGCGCTCACTGAACGGCTTGCCGACTCCCTTGAATCCCTCGGGGAAGACACCGACCAACTCACCCCTGGCGAACAACCGCTCGGCGTCCGAGTTGGCGGCCAGGGTCGAACCGGAGCGACGGGCGAAGGTGCCGACGAACGGGGACTGGAAGACGAGGTCGGCGCCCAGGGCGCGCATCATGCGCCGCTGCGGGTGCGCGTCGTGGACGGCGACCTGGAGCATGATCGAGTCGATCGCGATGGTCCCCGAGTGGTTGGCCACGAGCAGCGCGCCCCCCTGGGCCGGGACGTTCTCGATGCCCCGGAGCTCGATCCGGAACCACTTCTGGGCCAACGGTCGAAGCAGCGGCAGGACGACGTTCTCGGTGAAGTGTTCGTCGTAACCGAACTCGTCGACCTCGTAGTCGCCCTCGAGGCGTCGGCGCACGAAGGCGAGCGCGGTCGCGATCCGGTGTTCGATGTCCTCGGGGGAGATCCCGGCACTCTCGGCGGCAATCCGCAGCGCCGCGACCACCCCGGTGACCAGATCCTCGATCCCGGGCATCGGCAGGGAGGTCTGGGCCGAGAGGGCCGTCGGGTCCACCGGGGATCCGTCCGGCACGCGCGACGACCCCCCGGGACTCACGGGGGCGAGCGCCTCGCGTCGACGACGGGCCGCGGGCACCGGGGTCGGGGCCAGCCGGAGCCGCCCCGCCACCTCGGCGTCGGCGGCCCGCTTGGCCCGCGGGCTCTGCCGCGGCACCCGGCGTTCGCCGCTGAGCCCGCGCACCCGATCGGCCGGCGTGGACGACACGACCGGGAGGGGACGGTGCTTGGCAGAGTCGGGACCGGGGGCGGCGGCGGCGGCCGGCGTGAGCGCCGCGGCCGGCCCGTCGACCCGAGGGGACGGCGCGCGGGGCGGACGGGCCGCCGCCGGGGCCTTCGCAGCGGGTGCCTTGGCGGCGGTGGCCACCCGCGGAGGCCTCGGGGCCTTCGGTGCCGACGCGCTCCGGGTCACCACGGGCACCGCGACGGGCGCCACGTCGGTCACCGGGGCTCCGAGCAACGGGGTCGAGCGGCGCTTGGCGCGCTCTCCCCCGGCGCGGGCTGCTCCAGCGGCCAGTGCGCCGGCTCTGACCGGCGACGTCCGGCGTGCCTTGGGCTCGGTCATCAGTGGTCCTTCCGCGTCCAGGACGCCACATCGGCGACCGAGCGTTGGGTGCGTCCGACGAGGTCGCCCAGACCGGCGCTCACCGTCGACACCGCACCCTCGATCGCCGCCTCCACCTGGGCCGAGCCGTCGAGCAGGGTGGGCACGGTGGCGGCGAAGTCCGCGAACGCCTCACGCGTCGTCCACGACGGGTCGAACTTGAGCATCGTGCGCATCAGGGTGGTGTCGACGCCGCGCCCGTAGGCGAGCAGGTCGAGCTGGTCCGGGGAGAAGTCCGTCAGGCCGAGGCGCTTGGTCCATCCGCTGACCAGGCCGGCGGCGAAGAGCGGCACGGGCATCCAGGGGTGACCGGTCATGGCGGCCGCCTGTTGCACGGTGATGACCCCGTCGCCGGCGAGGTTGACCACGCCGGTCGCCGACCCCAGGGCCGCGAGCAACATCGCCCGCACGGCGTCGTCCTCGTGCATGAACTGCAGCCGCGCGTCGAACCCCATCGGGACCGGCACGACCGGCAGCGAGAAGTAGTCCGTGATCGCCGTGCGGATGCGGGGCCCGACGATGTTGGCGAAACGCAGGGTGAGGATCTCGACGTCGGATCGCCGACGGGCGAACCCCCGCACGTAGCCCTCGACCTCGATCGAGTCCTTGCCGAACCCCGACGACGGGATCCGCTTGGCGGTCATGTCCTCGGTGAACATCGCGGGGTCGCGCGGGGTCGAGCCGTAGACCGCGGTGGTGCTCTTGACGACGAGCCGCTGCACCGAGGGCGCCTTCTGGCACGCCGCGAGCAGCTGCATCGTGCCGATGACGTTGATCTCCTTCTGCGGGGTCCGACCCCCGGCCAACGTCGGCGTGGCGATGACGTTCATGTGGACGACGGTGTCGACCTCGGCGTCGGAGATGATCCGCCCGATCATCGGGTTGCGGATGTCGGCCCGCACGAATTCGGTGTCGCCGATCGGGTGCGGCGGGGGGATGACGTCGACCCCGACGACGTGGCCGACGGTGGGATCCTCCGCGAGCCGCCGCGCAACGATGCCCCCGAGGTGACGGGAGACCCCCGTCACGAGCACGGTGCGTGCCATCGTGCCCCTTTCCAACGCGCCGATCGACGCACCGACCCTACCGGCCGCGGCCGCGCGGCGGCCCGACCCGCGATCAAGGTCACCCCGGCATACCCCGGCGACGGGCCAGGGATACCCCGGCGGCGGGCGAGGGATACCCCGGCGGCGGGCGAGGTATGCCGGCCGGCGGGCCCACGGCATACGCCTCCAACCGGCGGGCAGCCGTGGTGACGGACATGACGAAGGCCCCCATGCCGGTGGCTCGGGGGCCCGTCCGAGAGGTGGGCCGGTCAGGCCCACGACCTCACTTCTTGTTGCGACGCTGGTGACGCGTCTTGCGCAGCAACTTGCGGTGCTTCTTCTTGGCCATCCGCTTGCGGCGCTTCTTGATGACTGAACCCATGTGTGTTCCTTGGAAACGGTGATGCGAGGTGTGTGAACGAGAACCGAGCAGTTCGAGCTGGACTCGAGGATCGCCACGAGTCCGGCGCGCCATCACGGCGGCGCGCGATGTCAATGGCCCAGCCTAGCCGCCACCCGCCGAGCGCCCAAAACAGCGTTCAACGGCCGACGGGGCCCGGCGACGAGGGTGGGGCGCCCCCGCACCGGGAGCGCCCCACCCTCGTGGATCGATCGAGACGATCAGGCGGTGTCGACGTAGGAGGTGCGCAGGTACTTGTGCACCTCGTCCTCCGGGACCCGGAAGGACCGGCCGACGCGGATGGCCGGAAGTTCACCGGCGTGCACCATGCGGTAGACGGTCATCTTCGACACGCGCATGATCGAGGCGACCTCGGCGACGGTGAGGAACTGGACCTCACCGAGCTGACGCTCCGACATGTGCAACCTCGAACTTCTGCCCACTCGGACCGCCGACTTCCCCGTCGACGAGGCATTCCGCGTGCGCAGACGCAACCATAGGGGCTCCTGTGACGATTGGGGAAGTCGAAGGAGAGAATTGCCCCCAGCTGTCCAGTCGACACGCGGACCGGCCTCCGACTTTCGGAGCGCTCAGTCGAACCAGGGGTCGAGGCCGTGGTGGCCGAAGACCGCCTCCCGGGTCGCCATCACCGCCCGGTCGACGGCGTTGTCGGGGTTGTGCCCCATCGCCCACGGCCGGACCCAGATCGGCAGCGCCGAGGCCGGCAGGTCGCCCATCCGGTGGGGTCCGGGACGGTCGAAGACCGCCTCGACGTGGTCGCGCCACTCGGCCGGGGTCTGGGCCTCGACGGACACCGGGTGGTGCGCCGCGATCGCGGTCAGGTGGGTCCACGACCGCGGCACGACGTCGACGATCTCGTACCCGCCGCCGCCGAGGGCGATCCACCGACCACCGGCGGCCTCATGGGCCAGCGAGTGCAGGGTCTCGTGGGCGCGGCGTTGGGCGTCCATCGAGATCGACAGGTGGGCCAACGGGTCGTCGAAGTGGGTGTCGCAGCCGTGCTGGGTGAAGAGGAACTCCGGCTTGAACGCGTGGACCAGCGGCGCGACGATCGCGTCGATCGCCCGCAACCAGTAGGCGTCGGTCGTGCCCGGTGGCAGGGCGACGTTGGCCACGCTGCCCAGCGCGTCGGCACCCCCGATGTCGGCCGGCCACCCGGTGCCGGGAAAGAGCGCCCGTCCGGTCTCGTGCAACGAGATCGTGAGCACCCGCGGGTCGTTCCAGAAGATCCGCTCGACCCCGTCGCCGTGATGGACGTCGATGTCGACGTAGACGACCCGTTGCACCCCCTGGTCGAGCAGCCACTGGATGCCGACCGCGGCGTCGTTGTAGATGCAGAACCCGGACGCCCGGTCCGGCATCGCGTGGTGCATGCCGCCGCAGTAGTTGACGCCGTGGTCGATCTCGCCCGCGTACAGGGCCCGGGTCAGGTCGAGGGTGCCCCCGACGATCCGCGCCGAGGCGTCGTGCATGCCGATGAAGGCCGGGTCGTCCTCGGTGCCCAGTCCACGCCGGATGTCGGCCACCGACGGACTCTCGGAGGCGACCCGGACGGCCTCGATGTAGTCGCGGTCGTGCACCCAGGCGAGCTCGTCGTCGGTCGCCGGCGCCGGAGCGTGCAGTTCGACGTGGTCGAGGACGCCGAGGGCGCGCGCGAGACGGGTCGTGAGGTCAAGGCGGATCGGCGCCATCGGGTGCCCGGGACCGAAGTTGTATGCCGTGAAGGCGTCATCCCAGATCACGCGCGTCCGAGGGGCCATGGGTTGCACGCTACTCCGGCCGCCCCCGGCCGGACGGACGGGTCAGGCGGTCGGGGCGTTGCCGCGAATGCCCTGGTCGACGGGGAGATCCATGGCGATCTCCTCCTCACCGTCGTCCGCGCTCAGCACCCGCATCGGTCGACGTTCGGCCGTCGGCCGGAACCCGAAACCGGACGCGAAGGCCACGGCGCGGCCGTTGTCGGTGCCGACCCAGTAGAGGACGTGCCGCTTGCCGCTGCGCGCCGCCTCCGCCACCCCGGCGCGCACGAGCGCGGTCGCGATGCCGCTGCCCCGCAGACCCGGATCGACCCAGAGTCCGAAGATCTGCCCGGCGTCCGGGCGATCCTCCACCGACCCCAGACTCACGATCCCCACCGGCCGACCCTCGACCTCGGCCACCAGGCGCTGTGAGCGCTCGAGTCGCTCCTGCCAGAACTCGTCCCCCTCGGCGGCCTCGGTCGCGTGGTCGGCGACGAAGGCCTCCGGAGACTCTTCGAGCGCGCGGAGCCGGACGGAGCGGTACAGCTCCCAATCACCGACGGCAAGGGCTCGGACCCGGATGTCTGCCATGGCCCTACTCTGGCATGATCGGCGGACAGCTGGCCAAGTCGATCATCCAGAGTTCACCCGTCGCGCGACGGCGAGGTCAGCTCTCCCGGGCCTCCATGACGAGTTCGTTCCGCTCCCCGTCCGGGCCCTCGGTCTCACCGATCGCCACGAAGCCCAGTCGGCGATAGAAGGCCTGGGCCCGGGTGTTCTGGGCGTGCACGTGGAGCACGAAGCGGCGACAGCCGCGCCGGCCCGCCTCGGCCTCGACCTCTTCGACCAGGGCCTGCGCCACGCCCGACCCTCGTTCGCGTTGGACGACCCACATGCCGACCAGCATGCCGCCGTCGAGTTCCTCGTCGACGAACAACCCGGCAGTGCCGATCGGCAGGTCACCGACCATGGCGAGCCAGAAGGCGAGGTGCTCGCTGCTCGCCCGGGCCCGCCAGTCGTCGTCGGTCATCCGGGCCGCCTGCGGGTACAAGGTGCCGAACCAGGGCGCCGAGTCGATGAGGCAGGCGAGTCGCACGTCGCGATAGGTCCGCCAGTTGCTCTCGTCGACCCGGACGATCTCGTATGCCGTGGGGTCGGCTTCGGTGCCGGCCGTGGGCTGGGCGGCGGTGCCGGCCGTCGGGTGGGCGCCTGGGTCGGCCGTGGGCTGGGCGGCGGGGTCGGCCACGGGAGCCGACCCCCCGGCATACCCCGGGTTCGAGGAGGAGTCGCTCACGACCCGGAGAGATCGGCCGACCGCTTGGCCGCCGCCTCCATGGCCGTGATGAAGGCCGCGCGGACCTTGTGGTCGTCGAGGGTGCGCAGGGCGGCCGCCGTCGTGCCGCCCGGGGAGGTGACCTGCTCGCGCAGGACGGTCGGGTGCTGGCCGGTCTCGCGCATCATCGTCGCGGCACCGAAGAGGGTCTGGACGACGAGTTCGGTGGCCATCGCCCGCGGCATCCCGAGCACGACGCCGGCCTCGATCATCGCCTCGACGACGTAGAAGATGTACGCCGGGCCGGAGCCGGAGATCGCGGTGACCGCGTCCTGCAGCTTCTCGGGCACCTCGGCGACCCGGCCGGTGGCCTCGAGGAGCGCCCTGACCTCTTCGAGCTGGTCCACGCTGACGAAGCGTCCGGGAGACATGGCCGCCATCCCCTGGTCGACGAGGGCGGGGGTGTTGGGCATGACCCGAACGACGGCCCGACCCTCGGGGAGGGCGTCCTCGACGGTCGCCGTGGTGATGCCCGCGGCGATCGAGACGACGAGGTTCCCCGGGGCGACGTGTTCGGAGATCTCCTCGAGCAGGCCGCGGATGTCCTGGGGCTTGACGACGAGCACGAGCGTGTCGGCCAGGGCCGCCGCCTCGGTGTTGGTCAGGGCGCGGACCCCGTACTTCTCGGTGAGTTCGGCGGCACGGTCGGCACGCCGCTCGGTGATGACGAGGTCCTGGGCTGGACGCCCGGCTCGGAGGAGGCCCGAGAGCAGGGTCTCGCCCATGACGCCGGCACCGAAGATCGCAACCGTTCCCATGGCCCGAAGACTACGGCCCCGCCCGACATCCAACCTCTCCCGGTGCCGGTTTGCCTACTGGAGTGCCGGTTCGTAAGTGGCCCTCCAGTATCCGAACCGGCACCGGGCGAGGTTGTATGCCGGGGGGCCGCGAGTGCGGCGGCGACCGGGGGCGGGGGCCGGGGGACGGGGGGCCGGGGGACGGAGGCGGCGACCCGGGGCCGGGTCAGCCCTTGGACACGAGCGATCGAACGAAGAAGAACGTGTTGGCCGGGCGCTCCGCCATCCGCCGCATGAGGTAGCCGTACCACTCGTCACCGAACGGCACGTAGACCCGCATCTGGTGACCCCGGTCGGCGATCCGGACCTGTTCGAGCGGCCGGACCCCGTAGAGCATCTGGAACTCGTAGCTGTCGGGGGTGCGGTGGTGGTGGGCGGCCAACGACTGGGCGATGTCGAGCAGCCGTGGGTCGTGACTGGCGACCATTGGGTGCCCCTGCCCGGCCATCAGCACCTTGAGGCAGCGCACATAGCTGAGGTCCACGTCCTCGGCGTCCTGGTAGGCGACGGCGGCCGGCTCGCGATAGGCGCCTTTGCAGAGGCGGACCCGACTCCCCTCGTGGGCGAGGTCGCGGCAGTCGGCCTCGGTGCGGTGCAGGTAGCTCTGCAGCACCGCCCCCACCCAGGGAAAGTCGGCGCGCAACTCGCGCAACGCCTCCAGGGTGGCGTCGGTCGTCGTGTGGTCCTCCATGTCGAGGGTGACGGTGGTGCCCGCGTCGGCGGCGGCCGAGCAGATGGCACGGGCGTTCTCGAGCGCGATGGACCGACCGTCCGTGGGCAGCGCCTGGCCGAGCGCGCTGAGCTTGAGGCTCACCTCGGCCGCCCCATAGCGCGTGAGGTCGCGCTCGGAGAGGGCGCGGATCAGGGAAATGTAGGTGTCCCGGGTCCGGTCGGCCTGGGCGCGGTCGGTCGTGTCCTCGCCGAGGTGGTCGATCGTCGTCAGCCGGTTCGTGGCCCGCAGGTCGACGGCGGCCCGCACGGCGTCGGGGATGGTCGAGCCGGGCACGTACCGGGCCACGACCTGCTTGCTGACCGGGGCGGTTTCGACGGTTCGGCGGACGAGGTCGGACTTCGACAGACCGAGGAGGGCTCCGCGGAGCAGGTCACTGGCTTCCACAACTCCCACGCTACTGGGCCACCTCCCCTCCCCTTCGGTCGAGTGAGCGCGAATCGCCCGGGAAACCGTGGTTTCCCGGGCGATTCGCGCTCACTCGACCGGGGGAGGCGTCGGGGTCCCGCAGGGTCAGGGCACCCAGGGTCAGGGCACCCAGGCTCAGGGGGTTCGGCGACGCAGGGTCAGCGATCCGAGCAGGACCGCGCCGATGACCCACACGGCGATGATCCCGATGTCGCCCCAGATCTCGGGCTCGACCGTCGAGGTGACTTTCTGCATCGCGTCAACGGCATATGACAGCGGCAGGAAGTCGGAGATGGTCGACAACACGCTCGGCATCTTGTCGCGGTCCACGAGCAACCCACACAGGAGGAACTGGGGAAGCACGAAGGCGGGCATGAACTGCACCGCCTGGAACTCGGTGCGCGCGAACCCCGAGGCCAGCAGTCCCAGTGCCGTGCCGAGCAGGGCGTCGGCCAGGGCGATGACGACGAGCATCCACACCGGCCCGGCGATGTCGAGACCGCAGACCCACACGGCGAAGGCGGAGGCCACGAGGGCCTGGATGATCGCCACGACCCCGAAGGCGAGGGCGTAGCCGAGCATGAAATCGGCCTTGCCCAAGGGGGTGGCGAGGAGTCGTTCGAGGGTGCCCGACGTGCGCTCGCGCAGCGTCGCGATGCTCGTGACGATGAACATGATGACGAACGGGAAGACGCCCAGCAGCGACGCCCCGATCTTGTCGAACACCGGAGCGGGCGAGTCCGCGAACACCCAGGCGAGCAACCCGATCAGGACGCACGGGACGACGATCATCAGGGCGACGGTGCGGTGATCTCCCTTGAGCTGTCGGAGGATTCGGCCGGCGGTGGCGAGCGTGATCCGCGGGTTCATGCCGCCCCCTCCCGTCCCTCGCGGGCGTTCGCCTCGTCGATGAGGGCCAGGAACGCCTCCTCCGCGTCCCGGGTTCCGGTGCGGTCGAGCAGGTCGGGCAACGTCGAATCGGAGAGGATCTCGCCGCCGCGCAACAGGAGCAGCCGATCGCAGCGAGTCGCCTCGTCCATCACATGACTGGACACCAGCACGGTGCGACCCTCGCGGGCGAGCCCCCGGAAGATCTCCCACAGGTCGCGACGCAGGACCGGGTCCAGCCCGACCGTGGGTTCGTCGAGGATGAGCACCTCCGGCGCACCGACCAGGGTGCAGGCCAGATTGGCCCGCGACCACTGGCCGCCCGAGAGATTGCCGACCAGGGCGTCCGCGTGGTCGGTCAGGTCCACGGCCTCGATCGCCTGGTCCGTCGCGGACGGGTCGACGCCGAGGACGCGACCGAAGTAGGCGACGTTCGCGCGGACGGTGAGGTCGGCATACACGCTCGGAGCCTGAGTGAGGTAGCCGACCCGATGCCGCAGCGCGGGGGATCCGGCGGGTTCGCCGAGGACGGTGACCGTGCCGCTGTCGACGACCTGGACACCGACGATCGCGCGCATGAGGGTCGACTTGCCGCCCCCGCTCGGTCCGAGGAGCCCGACGACCTGACCGGCGGGGACCCGCAGGTTCATGTCCGGCAGGACGACGCGCTGGCCCCGGAGCACCCGGAGGTGATCCACGACGATGGCCGCTTCCGCCGGGGCTTGGGCCGCAGGGGGCCCTTCGTGCCGACCGGGACTCTTATTCATCATGTGATGAAATGTATGCCGTCCGCCCCCGGGGCGCAATCCCCGCGCCGGGGTGTTGCGGGACTTGTGAGCAGACCGGTGCGCAACAACTCCCGAAACTGCTCAGTAGGTGGGAAAGAGGGGGGTCAGGGGGTGAGGTGGCGTTGGAGGACCGGGCCGAGCCGGGCGACGAGAACCTCGGCGGGGGCATCGGCCAGCCCGGGCAGCTCCAGGACATAGCGCCCGATCGCCAAGCCGAGCATCTGGGTGGCGATGAGTCCGGCCCGGAGTCGACGCTCGGCCACGGGGAGGGCTGCGGCCCCCGGATGCGCTCGGACGATCCGCCCGACCACGTCCTGAGTGATGTAGTCCCGCAATTGGGGGGCCTCTTGGCTGCCGTCCAGGCCGGTGCGGATGAGCGCGAGCAGGCCCGCCCGGCGCCCCGGCTCGTCCCAGACCTCGAGGAAGGTCCGCACGATCCGCTCCCCCAACTCCTCCGGTTCCCCCTCGACCAGGCGGCCGACGAGTTGGGCGGGGTTGACCGGGGCGTTCATGATCTCGGCGAAGAGGGCGCTCTTGCCCTCGAAGTAGTGGTGCACCAGGCGCGGGTCGACCCCGGCCCGGCGCGCGATGCCGCGGATCGAGGCCCCGACATACCCGGCCGTCGCGAACTCCGCTCGCGCGGCCTCGACGATCGCCGCCCGGGTGTCCTCCCCGCCGGGTCGACGCCCCCGACGGACCGTCTCGCTCACGAGGACCCGCCCGGGCCGGCGAGATGCAGGCGAGCGAAGGCCAGCGCCTCGGCCAGGTCGATCTCCCGCTGCGACGGCGACACCTTGCGGGTCGCGACCTCGACCACGACGGCGCCGTCGAAGCCACTGGTCGCCACGTGCTCGAGCAACTCGGCACACGGCTCGCCGCCCCGGCCGGGCACGAGGTGCTCATCGAGGATCGACCCGAGCCCGTCCGCGAGGTGCACGTGCCGCAGGCGGGACCCAAGCGCCAGCGCCATCGCCATCGCGTCCGATCGCGCGGTCGCCGTGTGCGAGAGGTCGAGAGTGACGTGGTCGTAGGGCTGGGGCACCGGGTCCCAGTGCGGCAGGTAGGCCTCGATCTCCCGGGCGTTCTCCCGCTTCCGGGCGCGCCAGGGGTACATGTTCTCGACGGCCAACTCGATCCCGGTGTCGTGCTCGCGCAGCGCGACGCCCTCGGCGAAGTCGGCGGCGTACTCCTTCTGCCAGCGGAACGGCGGATGGAGGACGACGGTCCGGGCCCCGAGTTCGTGGGCGAGTTCGATGCTGCGGTCGACCTTGTCCCACGGGTCGGTGCCCCAGACCCGTTGCGAGACAAGGAGAGTGGGGGCGTGAATGGACACGACGGGTATGCCGTGCAGCTCGACGAGGGCGGTCAGCGCGCCGGCCTCCTGGGTGAGCGGGTCGCTCCACACCATAACCTCGACCCCGTCGTACCCCAGGCGCTCGGCCAGGCCGAAGGCGGCCGCACAGGACTCCGGATAGGCCGAGCTGGTCGAGAGCGCGACCGGGATGTCCGGGATCGAGACGATGCTCATGGCGCACCCATGGGGTCAGTCCATCCGGTCCAGGCGGCGCAGGATGACGCCCTCGCGCAGGGCCCAGGGGCAGACGTCGAGCTGCTCGACCCCGAGCAGGTCCATCGCCGCCTCGGCGACGATCGCCCCGGCCAGCAGTTGCGGCGCCCGCTGGGCACTGACCCCGGAGAGTTCGGTGCGCTGCGCGACCGTCATCGTCGCGATGTCCGGCAGGACCGCAGAGAGGTCGGCCCGCGCCAGGCTGCGCGCGGCATACATCCCATCGGAACTCGGGGAAGCCCCGCAGAGTCGAGCCAGCGATCGCATCGTCTTGGAGGTGCCGACGACCCGGTCGGGGTCTGGCGCCTTGTTGAACGGACGCATCTGGCGCGCGAGCAGGGCACGAACCTGCTTGCGGGCCTCGCGAACCATCTCCGGGGTCGGGGGGTCGGCCCGCAGGAAGTCACGGGTCACCCGGCCGGCCCCGAGCGCGAGCGAGACCGCGATGTCCGGGTCCTCATCCATGCCCTGGGCCAGTTCGAGCGAGCCGCCCCCGATGTCGATCATCAGCAGCGTGCCGGCCGACCAGCCGAACCATCGACGGATGGCGAGGAAGGTCAACCTGGCCTCGTCGGGACCGGGCAGCACGTCGAGGGTCACTCCGGTGCGTTCACGCACGAAGTCGAGCACGTCGTCGCCGTTGGGGGCCTCGCGGATCGCGCTCGTCGCGAACCCCATGAGTTCCTCGACGCCCTGGTCCTCCCCGACCCGCACGCACTCCTCGACGAACGCCGCCAGCCGGTCGCGGCCGGCGTCACCGATCCGGCCGTCGTCCTCGACGTGCTCCGAGAGCCGGAGGTTGATCTTGTGCGAACTGGCCGGCAGCGGCTGGGCGCCGCCGCTGTGCGCATCGACGACGAGGAGGTGGACGGTGTTGGAGCCCACGTCGATGACACCGAGTCGCATGGGGCCCACGGTAGTCGGCTCTACAGTGGGGGCCGTGCCGGAGACCCCCCTGGACGCCCCTCGGACCTGGGCCGAATTCGACGACCCCGCCGATCCGGACCAACGCTTCCGGGTGGACCTCTCGTGGCTGTGCTCGAGTTGGTCGTGCATCTTCGGCTCAGGATGCCAGGGCATCTACACCGATCGGCCGGCCGACGGCTGCTGCACCCTGGGCGCCCACTTCACCGATGACGACGACCTGGAGCGGGTCCGGGCCGTCGTCGAGGAGTTGACGCCGGCCGAGTGGGAGCTGCGTCCGGGCACCGGCAAGTTCGGACAGAAGGATCCGACGAAGCAGTCGCGGTGGACCGAGCCCGACGGCGACGCCCTCAAGACCAAGGTCGTCGACGGCGCGTGCATCTTCCTCAACCGTCCGGGATTCCCCGGCGGCGCCGGATGCGCGTTGCACCAGAAAGGAGTTCGCGCCGGGCGGGCTCCGCACACGGTCAAGCCCGACGTCTGCTGGCAGCTGCCGACGCGCCGCTCCTACCGCACCGTGCCCCGCCCGGACGGCACCTCCTACCTCGAGATCACGATCACGGAGTTCGACCGGCGCGGGTGGGGGGCCGGCGGCCACGACCTGGACTGGTACTGCTCGGGCAACACCGAGGCGCACGTCGGCCGCGAACCCCTCTTCCGGTCCAACCGGGCGGAGTTGATCGAGCTGATGGGCGAGGGGGCCTATGCCGAGCTCGAGATCCGCTGCCAGGCGCACCTGACCTCGGTGCGGACCTTCCGCAGCGTGGAGGCCAAGAAACTCCTGCCGCTGATGATCCATCCCGCGACCGTGACCGCCCGGACCATCGGCGGCAAGAAGCGGTAACCCTCGTGCCACCCCCGAGCGCGCCGACACCGTCACCGACCGGTCGGGGCACCATCCCCAGCCCGAACATCTGGGGTTCCCCCGAGGTGTACGAGGTCGAGAACCTCGCCTGCGACCGGGCCGGCGTCATCGACGCCGCCCTCGGCGAGGCGCACCCCTGGGCGGGAGCGCGGGTTCTCGACGTGGGCTGCGGCACCGGGTTCCACCTCCCCCGTTTCGCCGGGTATGCCGCGCAGCCGGTCGGGCTCGAACCGCACCCCCCGCTCGTCCGCGCCGCGCGGGAACGCCTGCGACACAGCGGCATCCCGGTGCTGCGGGGCTCAGCGGAGTCGATCCCGCTCGCCGACGACTCGGTCGACGTCGTGCATGCCCGATGGGCCTACTTCTTCGGGCCGGGCTGCGAGCCGGGGCTCGCCGAGGCGCAGCGGGTGCTGCGCCCCGGGGGGCTGATCGCGGTGATCGACAACGACCTCACGCGGCGCTCGACGTTCTCCCGGTGGTTCGCCACGGCATACCCGGCCTACGACCCGGCCGGGGTCGAGCGGTTCTGGCGTCGGCAGGGGTTCGAGGCGACGCGCCTGGACATCACGTGGACCTTCGAGACGCGGGCCGACCTCGAGGCGGTGCTGGCCATCGAGTTCCCCCGTCAGTCCGCGGCCCAGTTCGTCGCCGCGCACGATGGCCTCGTGGTCGACTACGCGGTCGTCCTGCGCTGGCGCCGCGCCTGACGAGGCTGCGGGCTCAGCGCGGCGGGAGGTGGATGCCGGCCAGCGTGCAGCGGGCCGACCCGCCGGAGTGCTCGACGGCCGGGATGTGCACGGGGAGGACGTCGAGGGTGGCCTCCACCGCCGCCCGCTGGGAGGCGTGCAGGCTCTCCCAGCCACGGCTCGACAGGACGAACACGCCGCCGTCGCGCCCGGTCACCTCGAGCGCGTTGCCCGCGAACTCGGCCATCTGGGCGACATCGATCGGCACGACGACGCGGCCGGAGGCCTCGAGCAGGGCGCGCACCCGCACCCGATCCCGCGGGGCATCGATCGCCTCGAGACAGACCAGGGCCAGGTCGGTGCCGACGGTCATCATCACGTTGGTGTGGTAGATCGGGGCCCCGTCAGGGCCGAAGGCGTCGAACAGCACTGGGACGTAACCGAGTTCGTCGCCGAAGTGGGACAGGACGGACTCGTCGGTGCGCCGCGACCGAGCCACGAACGCCGACCGTTCCCGGTGGTCGAGGACCATCG
>WBZS01001069.1_pt1 | contig 22403 bp, 17 predicted proteins | sample 5204201 | NCBI WGS metagenome assembly WBZS01 (sample SAMN12344357, study PRJNA552823) | activated sludge metagenome | biome: Activated sludge suspended growth; feature: Nitrification reactor; material: Wastewater; isolation source: activated sludge from nitrification reactor of wastewater...
GTCAGCTCGTACAAGTTCCACGCGGGTTTCTTCCCAGGGTCCGCCGGCAACCAGAAACGTTGCCCACGGATGCGTGACCTTGAAGGGAATCGACGACAACGTGCCCGTCGCCTTATCGCCATGCCGTTCGTACCCGCCGATCCAGAATTGGCCTTGGTGTCGGCTCTTCGCATCGCTTCGGCGAGGGAATACGGTATCGCCCTGGATCGGTTGATCCTTGAAAGCATCACCCGCCGCGATCCAGTCCTTCAATGTTCCCGTTTCGAAGTCGAGATTGAGCGGCCTGCCATCGGCGCCGACCGGGAGAATGCCAAAATCGCTCTGAGCATTCGCGACCGAGGCCACCAATACCAAAACGAAAAACGTGAAGAGGCTTTTCATCGATGCTACTCCAAAGCGAGCCGCATTCCCTAAAGATCCGAGTTTTCGGATCCACGTTGTACCAACCGGTCGGACGCGAATGTCGTTTTACGCCCGCTTAACGGTCGGACGCGATTTCACCAAGTAGACGATTCCGGCGATGATCCCGCCTGCGATCACCAAAAGGAGGATGGCAAGCATGGGCCGATGTATGATCCAGCAAATCGCGATGGTGATCAGCGTCAAGACGGCTGCCACCATGAACGCGAAGATCGCTTGCACAAATCCCACCATACTTCCCAAGAACGGCAATACGTCCGCCAAAACTTTGAGGGGATTCATGATCAACATCAATCCCACGGCCATGATCACGAAGCCGACCAGGCGCAGAATCCAGGTCAGGAGATTGTTCGCCGCCTCGCCTTCTTTTTGCATTTCTTTGGCGGATTTGTTGCCTTCGGAGAGCATTTCGATCGTATGGCTTAAGCCGGGAAAGGTATGGGCGCGAAACGTATCACCGGCTTGTTGGGCCATCACACTGACTTCCGTCGGTTTGGCGTATTGGAAAGCCACGCGAATGTCGCCAACTTGTGGATTGCTCGGTGTCCCCTTTCCGGCATAAAGTTGCCCCTCCACGAAACGGAAGGTTTGGCGGATATCCTGAGGCATCTTTTCGAATTCATCTTGGCTCAAGGGGTAAGTATCTCTCGCTTGAATCGCGCGGACAAGCGAGCTTGGCAATACGAATGCCCCCAGCGTCACCTTCTCGGCCGTGAAGGATTGACTTTGAAAAGCCGGAGGCCAAGTTGGATTTCGATGGCTTGGGTCCTTGAAATTGCCGCTATTGACGACACTGCGGTCCCAACGTTTTTCGTAGGTGGTGGTGGTTGTTTCCGTTTGGGAACCGCCGGTGTTGTTCGTGGTTTTCTTCGTCACTTTCTCATGCCATTGATACATCTCAGCGTTCCGGACGAGCAGAACCGCCTTTTGGGTGATTCCAAACGTGGGATCGTTCACTTCTTTGTCGATGTCGGCTTTGCCCACGGTATGGACAAGCTTTTGGTCGTTTGCTGGGTCGACTTTGTCGCTGGGCACGGAGACCACCGTGCTGCCAGCCGCCTGCAGCGCTCGTGCCGTATCGATGGCTCGACCTTCATTCCAGTAGTGCAAAGGAAAGCTGACGAGGAAAAGTATGAAGCCGACCAAGACGCCGACAAACGATTGGCCAATTCGGCTGAACCAACCTGTGGTGGTGGTTTCGGTGTAGGAGTTTGGCCCCGTGAAATCGCCACCGTCACCGCCGAAACTGCCGCCCCCGCCGCCAAATTCTTCGTCCGCCATGTTCGAGTCCCCTGCTCGGAAATAAACATTCAAGCCCGTGGCCGAAAGGCCACGAGGTTATGAACTGACATCCCTTCTTCGTGCATCACGCCGTGGCCTTTCGGCCACGGACTTTGGTGAGCTATTTGTTTTTGTACGTAATCCACATGGGCGAGGCCCAAGCTAAATTGGCGTCGCTTTGTTCAACCCGCACGTAATAGTAATTCGTCTTTCCAGGCTCAGCGTCTCGGTCGGTGAAGGTCAAATTCACATCCTTCTGTTTCGGTTCGGAAATGTGAATGTATTTCTCGTCACGAACGATGGCGATTTTCGTCACGGGAGCCGTGCCGAGCACTTTGATCTCCAAAGTGGGAGGGGCGCTCACCTCGAAGATATCGCCCATCAAATGCTTGCCACACCGAACCTCCAGAATGATATTGTCGGTGGCCGCGTAAGAATGACGCCGTTTGAACGCATCGATGATTCCCTGCCGCGACACGTCATCGGTTAGAACGACGCCGTAACTCATGTGCGTCGAAATATGGTCGCTGCTGGCTTGGAAGCCCAATTTGTAACCCTTCGCGAACGCGTTCCAAATAAACCCCTTGGGTTGATAACCACCGATCTGATTTTCCTGCGTGGGCGATCGCGGGGCACCGAAATGTTCGTAGTTGTGACGATGGCCCTGGTAGACTTCGACAACGGGTTCATAAACCGGATCGTTGTCGCGCCAGTCCGTCCCCATGCCCGTTCCGCTGGTGTGCGAGGAACACATTCCTCCAAAGTATTTGAGATACTGGTAGAGCAATTTGGTATCGGGGGTTCCCTTCTCTTCGCTGCCGATCAACACGCCTCGAGGCAAACACCGGATGCCTCGTTTCGGTAGGATCACGTTCCGATGCCCATTCGGATAGACGTTGCTGCGTTCGTAGGAATGGACGGCGACGAAATACGGCGGATTGTGCATCAGGTCGGTAAATTTTTGAATCTGCCACCACGCGTACTCGTCGTGTTGGCCGTTGTCATGGTCGGCGTTGCCCATCCAATCAAGTCGACCCGCATCCAGGGCGTACCGCCAGCTATCTTCAAGTAAACCGTCGCCGTCGCGGTGGGCCGTGTATTCAGTATGGCGATGGAACTCACCGCGGATAAGGCTCAGCTTTTTGCCTTCGAATTCGAATCGGTGCTCGCGCATGCGTGCGACGTCGGCAACTTCATTGGGGTGAACCGACTTCATGGCAGGGGCTGGCACCGGCACGTCGGCGATCAATGCGATCGGTTTTGCCAAAGCTGCACCAGGCACCTTGCTCACGTACAAGTCATTTCGTTTCCGATCCTGTTGCTTCGATCGTTTATCGCCGCTGTACACCGCCACAATCCCGCCCGTATTGCTTCGCGGAATGGGTGCGACGGCTGGACGATTATCCATCAAATTATCCGAAAGGGCGAGTCGAGTGGGTGCCGACCATTGTTCACCGTCAAATCGCGTCGCGTAACTATTCCAGACTTCGCCCGCTCCCAACGGTTTGGGATGATGGCGGTACAGAACCCAGGGTAGGCCTGCATCGTCCACCGTGATGCGCGGCAACGAGCGATTGTTCGCGGTTCGAGCCTTGATCGCCTTTTGCAAGTCACCTGTGGTACGACGAACTTCTCCATCGACCACGCACTTCACATCGATGGTGCGGGTGAGGTAAAGTGCATTGCCCGGATTTTCATCCAAACCGATTTTTCGAAACATATTGGTCGAAAAATCCTTGCCCCACTGCTCGTCGCCGACTTCAAACGCAATCCATACGCGGTCTTGCTTGTCCACGGCCAGGCTTGCACGTGCCTCGAACTTGGCCGAGGTCGCGATGTCTTGCGTGGTTACCGTCCCACTCGACGAAACTTTCGCCAATCGAACATCGTAATTTTCCTTCGCGTAATCATCGAAAACGACAAAAATGTTCCCTTTTGAATCCGCGGCGATTGCAGGGTTCCAGTGGTTGGCGGCTCCGCTCGTCAGCGAGATTTCCTTGCCAACCAAGCTCGGCTTGCTTTCGTTAGGACGCATATCGAGCGAGCGGGCACGAACTTGAAAATGCGTCTTTTCCCATGATTGCCAGGCGACCCAGACTTGGCCTGTGCTAGAAGTCGTCGACACCGCGTTGTAATCCGTACCTGGCCTTTCGGAAACGCGCATGATCTCGGACCACTGACCAGAATCGCCGTCCTTCGAGGGAGGTGTGAAAACTCGATGGTACACGTCCCAATTGCCAGCCACCTGCTGGCTCCACGTCACGTGGATTTTTCCCTTTGCCACCGTGATGGATGGCCTCCAAAGGTCCAGACCGCCTTCGGTCACGGCAAAGGCGGGACTCCACGTTTTGCCGTCGAATTTCTTTAAAAGGATGCGATCCCCGTTCCCTTTCGGCACGAGTTCGTCGAAGCCGCCGGCAAGCACGCGTTCCGTGACGTACGGTTTGCCGTGCTGGTATTCGCTGTATGCCAGCCAGAGGTCACCGTTGGCATCCTTGGCGAAGGCAGGATAATCGAACTCGAACCCGCCCGACGTCAATCGAAGCGCCGCCTCCTCCCTTTCGACCGATGCCGAGCCTTGCAGGAATTTTTTTGAAGTACCCGCGGGTAAATCCGCGAGCGAAACGTCGAAATCGCCATGGTTGGTCGAGATGGAAATTCGAGCGGTCGGCGGAGCATCCAGCGTGGCCCGAAGGATCGGGCGGGTGATGCCATCCTTCTTGGCCATTTTTTTGGCGATCACGGACTTCAGATCAAATTTGCCCCCCTTGATGGACCCTTTAGGATTTCCCTGCACAATGTCGAGCGATACGATTTTCCCATTCGAAACTCGAACCTCGCCGGTCCACACGGTCGTCGTTTCATCTTTTAGACCGAGCGAAATCAACACGGCTTCCAGTTGGCTCGGCATCGCCACGGGACTTCCACCGGGCTCGGGCGTCTGAGCCGTGCTCTCTTCCATGTACGTAAATCGTAAAAGCAAAACAAACGCGAAGATTGCGAACGTAAGCAGGCTGGCTCCGAAACGCACGTGTTGACGAGTCATCGGCGTCTTCTCCGGGATCAAGGGTTCGATCTTCATGGAAGGACATCGGGTGACTTCAACGCTCGGCTACCCGCATTCAAGCGTGGAAGATCGCCCACGTTTTCTCACCTCGCACCGACCGCGATCTCGCTTACTTCGCCTTCTTTTTCAATTTTTTCGGAGATCCCCAACCTGGAGGCACATTTTCCTGATTCCATTCGTCCCACGCGGCCTGAAGTTCGCGAACACGATCAGGATGAACGTCGGAAAGATCCTTGCTTTGCTCAATGTCGTTCTTCAGATTAAACAACTGTTTTCCTTTCGAACCGGTCGCTTGAACAAGGCTCCAATCGCCCATGCGCACCGCGGTTTGAGGGCCAAACCGCCAAAAAAGGGCCTTGTGCGGCGCGTTTTCGTTTTTGCCTGTCACAAACGGAATCAGGTTGACGCCGTCGAGTTTCCAATCCGGCGACACTTCGCCGCCCGCGGCGGTGACCGCGGTCGGAAGGATGTCGAGTTGAATGACGGGGTGGTGATACGTTGAGCCCCTCGGCAGGTTCCCCTTCCATTGCATCAACCAAGGCACACGGATGCCGCCTTCCCACGTCGTAGCTTTGACGCCTCGTAAGGGAAAATTATTGGAAGCGTTGGCCCCCGTGGGTCCGCCGTTGTCGCTCACAAAGAAAACGAGTGTGTCTTCTTCGAGTCCCAGGTCGCGTAGTTTCGCCAAAAGCGAGCCGATCGCATCGTCCATGGCACTCATCATGGCCGCGTATTTCTGCCGTTGCGGATCCTGGATTCTCGCGAAACGTGCGAGATATTTATCCGACGCCTGCATAGGCGTGTGGACGGCGTTGAAAGTCCAGTACAAGAAGAATGGTTCTTTCTGATGCTTGTCCACGAAGGCCAATGCTTCGCGGCGAAACGCATCCGTCAGGTATTCGGATTCCATGACGGTTTCTCTCCCACGCAGAATCGGCGCTCCTTTGCCGGGGAAATAAGGATGCGCTCCACCGAGGAATCCGAAGTAGCTTTGAAACCCTCGTTGCATCGGGTGGAATTCAGGGGAGGCACCGAGATGCCATTTCCCCACCATTCCGGTGATATAACCAAGTTGACGCAGCCGGTCCGCCAACGTTTTCTCACGCAGGGAGAGGCCGAAGTTGTTGTCCGCTTTAGGGCCCGGGTTGAATTCATGGCCAAATCGATTTTGGTAACGACCGGTCAAGAGACCGGCACGTGTCGGTGAACAATACGGTCCCGAAACATATCCACTGGTGAAACGAACGCCATTCTTCGCGATCGAGTCGATGTGAGGCGTGGGAATATCTTTGCAGCCGTGCACGCCGATGTCGCCATAACCCATGTCATCGCCAACGATGACGATGATGTTGGGTTTGCGTGCCTTTTTCGCCTCGGTCTTCTGTGCGAAGGAGGATCCCTCACCCACGAACAGCGCGACCAAGGCGAACAGAACCCTCTTCCAACCCTTCGACATGGGAAGATTCCTTAAAACCAAATGACGTGATGGGTACTTCGTCGTGGTCGACAGTGTAACGCATTTCTTCTTGGAAAACAAAAAAATGAATCAAAACTTGGCGTGGGAATTCGCGGAAATCGTTCGACGTGATTTAGAACCAAAACTTAAACGCCCGAGCCTGAGCGTGGGCAATCGAAGCTGCCAAGAAACATTCATCACTCGGGCTCAGGCTCGGGCATTTTCCAATTCATTCGTGGCCCGTTCTAATGGAAACCTTTTTCGGCAAGCCAACGTTCGGCGTCGAGAGCGGACATGCAACCTGAGCCGGCGGCAGTCACCGCCTGCTTGTAGTAGTCATCACCGACATCGCCGGCCGCAAAAACACCTTCCACGCTCGTGTTGGTCCGGAACGGCTTCGTCCACTGAATATAACCCTTCTCGTTGAGCTTGAGTTGCCCATCGAGAAACGCCGTGTTGGGGGTGTGCCCGATGGCCAAGAAGACACCACTGGCTTCAAGTTCCTCCGTCGAGCCATCCACCGTGCTCTTCAGACGCACGCCCGTGACGCCTCGGTCGTCGTTCCCCAGAACTTCATCAAGCGTACGATTCCATTTCATGGTGATCTTCGAATTCGTCAGTGCACGTTGGGCCATGATCTTGCTGGCCCGAAGTTCATTTCGGCGATGAACCAAATAAACGACGCTACCGAATTTCGTAAGGTAGGTACCTTCCTCAACCGCGGAATCACCGCCACCGATGACCACGATGGGACGATTGCGGAATCGAGGTAACGCACCGTCGCAGACGGCACATGCTGAAACACCGTTGTTCTTGTACCGGTCCTCTGATGGCAACCCGAGGTAATTGGCTTTCGCTCCCGTGGCGACGATGACGGATTGCGCTTCGATCGGTGCTTCTCCACGTGGATAAAGCACGAATGGGTGTCTACCAAAATCTACTTTCTCAATATCATTCGTGACGATGCGTGTGCCGAAGTTGACGGCCTGTTGCCGCACTAGCTCCATGATTTCCGGACCGAAGATCGTGCGTCGCCCCTGGTGAGCATGTTTTCCCGAGTGGAAATGGGAAACGTTACCGTACCGCTCTTCGGGCAACGCCGATTTGATAAAGCTCGCCAGAACCGCCGCGTCCACGGCGGGCCAGCCAGGAAAATTTTCGACTTCCGTAGTGAGGTTGAGCTGACCGAGTGGAACGGTGTCGTTTACTCCCGAACCTTCGAAGACAAGGGGCCTTAAATTCGCACGTGCAGCGTAAATGCTGGCGGTCCATCCGGCTGGACCCGACCCGATGATCACGACTTTTTCCGCCATGGATATTTTACTCCCGCAAAAAGATATCTCCTTCGGATTGTACGAGTTCGTCCAAGCCCCTGCAAATTGGCCTCCATCGTCGATCAGTACGGCGGGGGATGCATTCCGCGAGGAAGTTTCGAAACCCGAACCGCGCCGAAAGAACGGAATGGAAAAACCTGACTGAATTGATACGAAATAGAAAACACCTTCGAACGAATCAGAATGGAGCGAATCGCGAATGGCGCGCTCGTGGTCCTAGCACGAACGCTCGTGATAGAGTTTGCCAACGGTATTCTATCGCGGCGATTCATTCTCTGGTTGGACACCGGTCTTTCAAAGTCCGCTTAGGAAATAGGGCCCTTGCCCTGGGAGTTTCACCACGATGGAGCGAACTTTGGGATTCATCCTTGGCATCGCGGTATTGGGTGGCCTTCCCACCGCCCTCATTTTGCATTCCATTGTTTTGCGAATGGGATGCGGGCTTCTCGGTCATAAAAAGCCAAACTTTTGGTGGGCGTGTTTGATTGGAGTCGTGGCGGGACTTCTCATCCTGGTGCTACACGGCGTTCCATCCGTGATCGCAGCCGTCTTCTTTCAAGGTATCAACGTGCCGCGCGACCACGCACCCTACGTGCTGGGGCTTACGCAACTGGGACTGTTGCCAATCAACATGTTCTTAGTCGCGAGCGTTTACACCTACTTACTTCCCGCCCATTACGCGACGGCCCTTCTTCTTTGGTTTTTCGAATTGGTCACCATGGCATTTTTCGTTGGCCTCATTCTCGGTTCCACGGTGGTCGTCGTCGGATAGCTCGGCTTACCAGCAATCGGAGTGCTCTCGATTAAAAAAACGCCCGTTCTCGTAGCCAGCACGTTGAGCATTGGATCAGGTGAAAATGTCGGCGTTTTTTGTCCATGCCGGGTGAGGTGCTTTTATTGATGATGGGGACTGATCGGCGTGGATTCTTCACGTTGGCGACCGGAAAGTTCATCGCATTCACGCCAGGTTCCCAGCGTCAAGCCCCCGAAAAAGAGGGAAGCCGCCCATTGGATGGTACTGACGCGAAGGTACCAGCGGTGAAAATTGCGAAACGTCGCACGATCGAGGATGCCGTTGTTGTCGACATCGATCAACACACTCATTTGCGGGTGAAGCCAGTATTGTGCCGCCAGGGTGATCGCCAACAATCCCCAAAGGTACCAGCGAAACCAGCGAGGCGAATTCCGGTGCCGAAAGTGCGCGATGAGGTCGATGGCGAAGACGACCAAGGCAACCACACCGGCCAGCTGTAAATAGGGCGTGACGGATCGAGTGATCAAACCCTGTTGTCGGTGCCCGACGATTTCCGCTCCGACGGTGACGACGATGGCGCCATAAAACATGAAGCCACCTTGCCAAAACATGAGCGCAAGGAGCACGGCAAATCGACGGGAGAGCGTCCACATGGCTGCTTCGCGCCCCTTTCCACGCCAAGGCCTAACGGACCTCGACGACGGCGATGCTGGGCGCGAGCAAGGCCAACCGGAGATGTCGTGATGCACGATGGCACGACGGGATTCATGAGAAGTTTTTCATTTTTTACGCGATTTTGCGAGGTGTTTCAAGTCCCTCGCCTCGCATTTGGCGTGTATCCAACGAAGCCCAGGAAACCGCGGCTCCGAGGATGACGAAAAAGTAAAGCCAAAACGCGGGATCCGCCGCCTCTCGTCCTTCGTAACCTTGATCGAGCAAAGCTTGGCGAACCGTCCCGAAGTAGTATTGGGATCCCATGGCGCCGATGGTTCCAGCTCCGTTCATGAAACCAAAAATGCTGCCGAGATGAACGCCGCTGACCTCAGCCGTGAACGACCACCAAACAGGCTGCATGCACAAGAGAGACATACTGCATAGGCCGAACAGGATCGACATTTCAAGTGGCGATTCGGTTTGAGTGCCCAGAAGGAATACGAACGCTCCCAGAGCCGTGCTGCCCGCGCAAAACCATTTTCGAGACGTTGGGGTGCGAAGCCGATCATTCACGAAACCGCCTAACAAAACACCGAAGGTCGAGCCCGTTAACACGGTCGATGAAAGATATCCCGCCCATTGGGACTCCACGCCCCGGCTCGACCGAAGATAATCCGAATACCACGAGAAAAAGAAATACGTGAGAAATGAACTGCAAATGATGACCATGCTCAAGCAAAGCACATTTCGGCTCCGGAGGATGTACCCCCAGGGAATGGGATCGTGATGGCTGGCCATGCCGGTACTCGGAGGGCCTATCAACTCGCGCTCCGCGGCGTTCACGCTTGGATGCTCGGCGGGCGTGTCGCGAAACCACCAGAAAAACGCAGCCGCCCAGACGATGCCAAACGCGCCGAAAACGACGAAGTTCCAGCGCCACCCGATCTCCTTGATGAGAGCCGCCGCCAACGTCGGAGCGATGGCGCCACCGAGGTAGGAACAGGCGATCAAAAACGCCCGGTAGCGGCCTCGCTCCCTAAGGGGAAACCAGCTCGTCGTGATACGGGCGGCGTTCGGGTACGCGCCAGCTTCCCCAAGCCCAAATAGAAACCGTATCGCCAACAAGGACCAAAAACTCCAACTCGCACCTGTGAGTGCCGTGAAGATCGACCACACGAACACGATGCGTGCAAGCGTATAACGCGGCCCAAAGCGATCACCCCATCTTCCCACGGGAACCTCGAAAATCCCATAGGCAAGTGAGAATGCCATGTGAACCCACTTCATCAGATCGTCATTCAAGCCAAGGTCCGCCTTGATGTCGGTCGTCGCTTGCCCCAGGCAGACGCGATCGAGGTACAACACCAAGCTCATCGAACAAAGGAAAAAGAGGACCACGTAACGGGATCGGGTAGCAGGCTCGGATGTCATGCGTAGCTCCAAGGAAAGGAGAGCACGTCGCACTGTACCGAGTTCCGCCATTCAATGCAGCGAAAATCATGGTTTCTTTTCGACCATCGAGGAGAACGGAATTGCTCACGCGGAGTCGCGGAGACGCAGAGAAACGAGGGATTCAATCCGAGGGCATACTCATTTGGCTATTTTTTCTCCGCGTCTCTGCGCCTCCGCGTGAGATGATTTGAACCATCGACATCCTCGCGGATTCCCCTTATACTCAGAGCCCGCAGCCACGATTTTCTTCCGCAACCCTGGCATGGCGAACGCGAAGCAATGAATATCTATGAACGATTTGGCGTCCAACCGATCATCAATGTCAGCGGCACGGTCACCCGCCTGGGAGGCGCGCCGATGCCGACCGAAGTGCTTCAGGCCTTCGTCGAAGCTGCGGGAGAATGCGTACCCCTCGACACGTTGCAGGGGGCTGCCTCTAAGGTGCTCGCCGAATCAACCGGCGCGGAGGCAGGAATCGTTACCAGTGGCGCCGCCGCCGGCTTGATGCTCGGAGCGGCGGCGATTCTTTCGGGCGACGACCTGGGCCGAATGGAACGCTTGCCCCATTCCGAGGGTTTTCCTCATGAATTCGTGGTGGCGCGGGAGCACCGCAATGGCTACGACCACGCGGTGCGAGCGGCAGGTGCACGATTTGTCGAGGTCGGTTTTCACGAGATCGTTTCTGGTGCCGGGGTACGCCGCGTCGAGGCGTGGGAATACGAAGCCGCGTTCGGACCGAACACAGCCGGGGTGTTCTACGTGTACGATCCCAAGGCCCAGCCTCCGTTGCGTGACTTGGTTCGTGTCGCACATGCCCGCAACCTTCCCGTGCTCGTCGATGCCGCGGGTGAGCTTCCCCCTCGCTCGAATCTAAAAGAAATCCTCGCCACGGGAGCGGACCTCGTCGCCTTCAGCGGCGGCAAGGCGATCCGAGGCCCGCAAGCCACGGGCATCTTGGCGGGTCGAAAGGATCTCGTCGGTTCGGCGCTTTTGCAGATGCTTGACATGGACGACCATTTCGACCTTTGGGAGCCCCCCGCGAACCTTCTCGACAAGTCGAAGTTTCGGGGAATTCCTCGCCACGGAATTGGCCGGGCGCTGAAAGTGTCGAAGGAACAAATCGTTGCTTTACTGACGGCACTGAAGCTTTTTTCCAGCGGCGCGTACGATGCGGAGCTGGCGGAAAAAACGCAGTTGCTCGAACGCATCTTGGCCAGCTTGGCGGGTTTGGCGAAATGCCAGTTGATTCCGTCGCCCAACGGACAATCGCTCCCTCTGTTGGAGATCCTGGTCGACGAATCGCGTCTGGGCCGAACCGCCTTCGACGTTTGCCGCCGCCTTCGCCAGGGCGAACCACCCATTCAAATGGGCCACGGTTCCTTGTGGGAAAGCAAGTTGATGGTGAATCCGATCCACCTCAACCCCACCCGCACCGACGTTTTAATTCGCAGGTTACGCGAAGAACTGGCGTGACCGTTGATCGCTCCATGGGGGCGGATGGCGTCATTGGTTTTTGTCTCCCCAGGAACGGAGTCGTTCGTGCTCTTCTTCCTTCGTTTGGTGGGTGTCTCGGTGATCGTGTCCGTTTGGCCGTTGGCGTGGATCATGACCTGGTGGTTTCTTCCGCCGGTTCCGTCGTACTCGATTGACGTGCCGGCTAAGAAGGAGTTCCTCGCCTACCGTGATTCTGACAACGCAGTTGCTTTCGGCCAATGGATTCGCGTAGGTAATCGATTCTTGGTGGCTGAGCCCATTGAAATATGCAATGTCCAAACGGGGGAAGTACTCGTAACCCTTCGCTGCCCACGCACACCAGGGCGAGACGTTCGCATTCATTCCTGGGATCGAGACGAAATGATCTGGGAAGCCAACGGGAATGTGTACGTTCATGATTGCACAAAGCAAAAAACCACAGAAGTGATTACACTCGCTCTCGACCCTTTTTTCGCACCTCGGCGAACTCGAGCCGACCGGGAGCAAGTTCTTCGCGAGATCTTCGAACGCACGCTTGGGCCTGACGGAATGCGGGTGGCCAAGCTATCGGGCTATGGTGTCGCTCGACAGGCCTTGGAAGAAGAAGATTGGGAGGGCCTGGATCTCATTCTCCGCGATCCCAAAACCCGCGAGCCAATCCAACGTTTCGCATCTGCACGGCCCGACGCGGGGACGTTTCCAGAAACGACTTGGTCGGACCAACGAAGTTGGCTTCGCGTCGGTACTTTTCAAATTTTCGAGAGCTCCACCGGAAAGAGCGTTTTGAAAGTTTCGCCCAATGCCGGCGAATCCTCCCTCGAATTTGGACCCAACGAAAACGATCTTTTTCAGGTGATTCAGGTGGCAGGCAACCTCGAAATCCACCGGTATCGACTTGATGACGGTTCCACGGATGCCAATCGACGTTGGTTCATTGGACCAGGCAACTTTCTAAAGTTGCAACCAATCAATCGCCAAACCTTGGGCATCGTTTGGAATCGCAAGGATCCGACGTCGTCAACCATGGTCGCTCAACTTCTGGAATGGGTCCGGAAGTGTTTCGCCCCTCGGCGCGCCAATCCGGCCCGCTGGACGGTGGACCCTTGGCTTACCCTGTTTGATATGACTTCAGGCAGAATTGTACTTGAAATTCCTGTGGAAACTCCGCTCTCGCTTGAAGAAGGCCAGATTCGTGGTGATCACTTAATACTGTTCGAGGGAGATTCGAATCATGGCGAGCGCGGCGAAGAAATTCCTCCACCAACGATCCACGTCTGGAAGGTGCCACCCACACCGAGGCTGACGCTCCCCTTTGCCCTCATCCTGGCAGTTCTTCCGACGCTTCTGTGGCTGGTTTGGCAAAGACCAAAACGCGTTTGATCGTAGGAGTACTCGAAAATGCTGATCGGTTACGTGAGCGATGAACGTTATGTCGGCTTGGCCGACGTCCTCTTGGAATTCACGAACGCACAAGGCGACTCGTTTGAAGCACGTTCCCGTGCCACCGGGTCGGTCCATGCGAACGTTCCCGCCGGCGAATACCTCGTCACCTTGCAAAAGCCTGGGTTCGGCTCGAAGCGAGTTCGCATGGCGGTTGGGTCGGACCAGCCCTACCATTTTCGTCTTCTTTCCGATGGTCTATTGGGCTACGCCTGGCCCAAATGCGTGCGTTCCGGCGAGGCATCTGAGTTTCGTGTCCATTCGACCGAGCCCTACCACCTGGAACTTTGGCGCTACGGTTGGAAAAAGGAATTCATCGAAGGCTTGGGCTGGCACGATGAACATGGCCCACGGGCGACCATGCAGGTCACGCCAGACGGAGACTATACGCAGACCGGGGCGGAGTGGAACAAAGTGGGCTACCTCAGCCCGCACCACCTTCAAAAAGTGACCGCACCAACGCGATCGGGGCTTTACTATTTCCAGGCACGAACAAACTCCGGACTTCAATTTTCGTTTCCCTGGGTGGTGGCTCCCGCGAAGCCTCGAGCGCCGATCGCGGTGTTGGCTTCGAACATTACCTGGAACGTTTACAACGCTTTCGGAGGCCGAAGCAACTACATCCACCCTGACCGTCTGCCCGACGTTCCCGTCATCAACTCTCGGCAAGAAATCAAAAGGTACATCGATCCACGTTATCAAAGCTGGGGGGCGGAATCCTATGAGCCCATTTCCTTCGAACGCCCCGAGCCGATCAACCACATCGATCCCAGGGAAGAAATCACCGATGCCATCGAAGGCCGATCCGCGTGCCACGTCGCCCCCGCGGAATGGCGTCTGCTCGGTTGGCTCGAACGGGAAGGCTTCCCGTATGACTTCTATTCCGAAACCCAGTTCGATGCGGAGGTGCTGGATCTTTCAAAGTACAAGATCCTCATGATAAGCACGCACCCTGAATACTGGACGCGTAAGATGTATAACCGCCTGAAACACTGGGTTTTTCACGAAGGGGGAAAGCTTCTCTATCTGGGCGGCAACGGATTGAACTGCGAGGTCGAACTTCTCTCGGGAGATCGCGTGGTATGCCACAACACCGCGATTACGGGGCTTTGGCCGAGCGGGATGGGGGGAGCGGAGAGCCGATTCGCTCGCCGGCACGAATCGGAGGCGAATCTTCTGGGGGTGGTGTTCGATCCGGCAGGGATGATGACCGGTGCCCCCTACCGAGTCCTGGACGGGTCGCATTGGATTTTTCAAGAAGCCGGCCTGAAAACGGGGGATATTTTCGGAGAAAAATCTCTCCACAAACGCTGTCCTGGCGGAGCGTCGGGCCATGAAACGGACAAGGTTTCTGCCTCGTCGCCTAGGAACGTAATCAAACTGGCCAAAGGCTTAAACCCCGACGGTGGCGGCGCGGAGATGGTGATCTTCGACACGCCGAGCGGTGGTTCCGTCTTCTCGGTAGGCTCGATTTGCTATCCCAGTTCGCTCCCCGTGGACGACGGTGTGTCCCGCGTCACCGCCGCCGTGCTGCGACGGTTTCTTGGATGAAACCCTGAAAAACGCCCTCCACGCTCTTGGCCGATTCCTCCGACGGAGCTTCATGATAAAATGCCGGTACGGCGAACAAGCGAGTCCAGATCCGTCGAGGCTTCGTGATGGCTAGTCCCTTTCCCGGCATGGATCCCTACCTCGAAGATCCCGCGTTTTGGCGGGATTTTCACCATCGCTTTATCGATTGTTGGTGCGAGTCAGTCGCGAAGGCGTTGCCGAGCCATTACGACGCCCGAGTGGATGAATCGGTCAACTTGGTGCAGATGTCGCCCGACGTCATCAAATTGATTTACCCCGATATCGCCGTGAGCCGAGGCCCGAAGCGAACGAAAAAGAAATCAAGCACCACCGGCACGCTCCTGCTGGAACCGGTGCATATTCCGCACGAGTTTCTCGACGAAGTTCGGCAAGCTCGGATCGAGATTCTGCACCGTCCCGATCGAAGCCTCGTGGGCGTTTTGGAGATGCTCTCACCTTTCAACAAGAGTGGCGAGGGCTTGAATGCCTACCGTGCGAAACGAATCACCGTCTTATGTCAGAAGGTGCATTTGGTCGAACTCGATCTGCTGCTGGGAGGCACGCGTGTTCCGTTGTCGGAACCTTTGCCAAGGGCGGACTACTACGCTTTCCTTTCCCGTGCGGACGACCGACCCAACTGCGAGGTCTACGGGTGGAATCTACGTGACCCGCTGCCTACGATTCCGATTCCCCTTCGCTCACCGGATGCGGACATCCACATCGATCTTAGCAAAGTGTTTCGAGCAACCTACAAGCGAGGCCTTTACGCCCGGTCTCTTTTTTACTCCCAACCACCATCCGTCGAGATGTCCAGTGACGATAAAGCATGGGCCCAAAACCTAGCTTCGAAACGAGTGCGATAGCGAAGCCAGTTTCCCTGTTCACCCAGGTGACGCCGTTCGCAGATGGGTCTGGTCACAGCGTTTGGAGCAGGCTGGCGATAAGCGGCATATGAAAGCTAAACGACCGGGGTGCATCGCTGCGGCAGGTTCAGATGCAAACACACCTTGATGGTCTAAGCTCGCGTCCTAGGCCATGCGCAGAAAACCGCCCTTATCGCCTGGACAAAACGGACCAGGATTTTTTAAGAAGTGATACCGTAGGCATGAAGTCACGTTGTCGTCATCTGCCGGCGTGTATGGAGCGACCATGAGACCTTCCTTTGCCGTCATCGCCCTTCTCTTTACCCCGTTAGCTTCCATGTTCGCAGAGGAGAATCAAGCGGAGCAACTCTTCGTTCGCCGAATTCTGCCCCTGTTCAGCGAAAAGTGTTTAGCATGCCATGGAAATGACGCGAAGAAAATTCGTGGCGGTTTCGACATGCGGGCTAGGGCGACCGTCTTGAAAGGTGGTGATTCCGAAAAGCCAGGAATTATCGAAGGCAGACCAGGCGAAAGTCCGGTTTACCTCGCGGTGACACGTAGCCATGCGGATTGGAAAGCCATGCCGCCTAAGGAAGCCGAAAAGCTGAACACCGATCAGATCGCTTGGATCCGAGACTGGATTATTGGAGGTGCCCCTTGGCCTGATCCGCTACGTGCCCAAGAGATCGCGAAAGCCGCTGCGGGAAAGTGGGAGGCGGAAGACGGTTCCCCAGTAAAAACGAGCGGCGGGTTGTCAACGGAATGGACGAATCGCAAATACAAGCGGGAATCTTTGTGGGCTTACCAGCCTGTAAAGAAACCCGCCTCAAACGCTCTTGGTGGGGCCGCGATCGATGAGTTGATCGCCAAGCGAATTCCAAACGGACTCAAGGCAGCCGGCAGCACAAACGCTCGCACTTTCATCCGCCGAGCGACGTTTGATCTCACGGGCTTACCGCCAACTCCCGAAGCCGTCGTGGAGTTCGAACAGTCGTTCAGCAAAAATGCGGACGATGCGGTGGCGGCTCTGGTAGATCGGCTTCTCCGAAGCCACCATTATGGCGAACGAATGGCGCAGCACTGGCTGGACGTGACACGTTATGCGGATTCGAGTGGCTTCTCCAATGACTATGAACGTGGCAACGCCTGGCGCTACCGGGATTACGTGGTGCGAGCTTTCAACAACGACATGCCGTACGACCGCTTCGTGCGTGAGCAAATCGCTGGAGACGAGATCGATCCCAACGATTCGGAGAAACTCATCGCGACTGGGTTCCTACGAATGGGCCCTTGGGAACTCACGGGAATGGAAGTCGAGAAAATCGCTCGGCAGCGGTTTCTGGATGATGTGGTCAATAGTGTGGGGGAGACGTTCCTCGCCCACTCGCTGCAATGTGCACGCTGCCACGATCACAAGTTTGACCCTGTGCCGACACGCGATTTCTACTCGATCCAAGCCGTTTTCGCGACGACACAACTTAGCGAAAGGCCCGCGCCTTTTTTGCCGACAGAAAACACGCAGGGGTTCGAGGAACGCTCATACCTCGAAAAAATCCGAGCGGGCTACGAATCGACGCTCAATCAGCTTGATGCTTCGCTACTCGAAAACGCTCGCCGCTGGTTCAAGGAAAATGGCAAGGATCCCTCAAAGTGGAATTCCGCGGTGGCAGCCGCACGTGAGAAATTCGAAAACGGTTTCACCAAGAACCCACGAGGCCGATTTTCAGACCTGTTCAACCAAGCTCACCGCATGCTGGCCACACAGGGCGTGCCTGAAAATGACTATCCACCCAAACAGGTCGGTTTTACTCCGCAGCAATTTGGCACGGACCGTGTGGCCCGTAAGGGACTCGAAAGGCTAACTTGGGAATTCGAACGCTATGAGCCATTTGCACTCGCTGTCTACAACGGTCGTACCCGCCGGCTGCGGAATGTGGCCACACCCATCCGCATGCCTGGAAACCGCATGACGGAGGGAGAACTTGAAGCCATGTGCATCCTGAACGGCGGCGATCCATTCTCTGAAGGACCCAAGGTGAAGCCCGGAGTCTTGAGTGTGCTCGGCGGGATTCAGAAGGTTCCCATTCCCGGGACGATCGACGGGCGTCGCAAAGCGTTTGCGGAATGGGTCGCTAGCCCAGAGAATCCGCTCACGACCAGGGCCATCGTGAATCGTATCTGGATGTGGCATTTCGGTGACCCGCTCGCTGGAAATCCAAACAACTTCGGCAGCACGGGCAAAAAGCCGACCCATCCCGAATTGCTCGATTGGTTGGCGGCGACCTTCGTCGAAAATGGCTGGTCGCTCAAAGCCATGCATCGATTGATCATGACCAGCGCCGCGTATCGCCGAAGTGCGACGCACCAGAACCTCAAGCTACTCCGCGACCAAGATCCCCTTGGCATCAGCTATGCCGTATTCAAGCCACGCCGCCTGAGTGCCGAGGAACTCCGCGACAGCATGTTGTTCGCCAGCGGTGAATTGAATCTCAAGCCTGGCGGGATTCCTAAACGGCCCGAAATCCATTTGGAGGTGGCCTTGCAGCCTCGCCAAGTCATGGGAACTTTCGCTGCGGCATGGACGCCAAACCCAAAACCCGAGCAGCGTCATTGCCGATCGCTTTACACGCTCAAGCTTCGTGGTCTTTCGGACCCGGCGATGGAAGTATTCAATGCGCCCGCTCCAGATTTTTCCTGCGAATGCCGGGACGCCAGCATGGTCGCGCCTCAAGTTTTCACGCTCTTCAACGGTAAAAGCAGCCATGCGCGAGCGCTCGCGCTTGCTGCTCGCGTGTTGAAAGAAACGAAGACGGACGACGATGCGATCCGCCGATGTTTTGCCCTCGTTTTCGGGCGAACGGTGCAACCACAGGAGCTCGCTGCTTGCCTTGATCATTGGCAAAAGATGAAAGCAATGCAAAGCAAAGTCCGACCAGTGGCCTTGACACCGCCACGGGAAGTACGCCGTGAAGCTGTGGAAGAGAACACAGGCGAGCGGTTTTCGTTCAACGAAATCCTACACTCAAATTGGGACTTTGTTACGGACCTTCAGCCCGCCGATTGCAACCCTCGCACACGTGCTCTTGCGGACGTCTGCCTCGTCCTTTTTAACACGAACGAGTTCGCTTATGTCGATTAGCCCCTTTCCTTCCTGTGCCAGAACTCGGGCGATGCACACGCCGACGCGGCGCGAGTTCATCTACAGCCTTGGTGCTTCACTTGGCAGTGTGGCTTTGACCTCTCTGTTAGCCGAGGAAAATCCAACTCCGATCATGCCTGGGCGACGTCATTTTCCCGAGGCAAAAGCACGCAACGTTATCTTCCTGATGATGGAAGGTGGCCCGTCCCACATTGACACGTTTGACCCAAAACCCGTGCTTGATCGACTGCATCTTCGTGAGTTCATTCGCGAGGGTCGACAAAGATCGGCCATGGAAAGCGGGCGACGCTACTACGTGCGCAGTCCGTTCCGTTTCATTCGCGCTGGTCGCAGCGGTGCCGACATGGCGGAAAACTGGACCCACCTCGCCAAGGTCGCCGACGAAATCTGCTTCTTTCGTGGCTGCACGGTAGACAGCGTCAATCATCCGACAGCGATGTATCAGATGAATTGTGGCAATCGATTTGGCGGTGACCCCGCTATCGGCGCGTGGGTGACCTATGGCCTTGGTAGCGCGAACCAAAACCTGCCCGCATTCATCGTTTTTCCCGAGATCAGTTATCCCCAGGGAGGGGTTGCGAATTGGAGTAACGGGTATCTCCCAGCCCCACATCAGGGAACGCCCCTTCGGCCTCGTGGTTCGCCGATGCTCGACCTTTCCCCACCCGAAGGTGTGAGCCGTGAACACCAGCGTGGAAACCTGGACTTGCTCGCCCGACTCAATGCCACTCATGCCGCGGATAATCCTGGACACGAAGCATTCATGGCTCGCATGGCCAACTATGAATTGGCTTTCCGAATGCAGTTGCAGGTTCCAGAAATTCTCGATTTATCAAGGGAATCAGCTAGGACTCGCGAACAGTATGGCATTGACCGCGAGCCGACCGACGCCTTTGGCCGAAAGTGCTTGCTCGCGCGCAAGCTTGTCGAACAAGGCGTACGTTTTGTTCAGCTTTACCACGGAACCTGGGACAGCCACGATTACATCGAGAGGGCTCATGCCAATCTCGTCCGAGGCGTCGACCAACCGATCGCTGCACTGATCGCCGACCTTCGCCAACGCGGATTACTCGACACCACGCTAATCGTATGGTGTGGTGAATTTGGCCGAACCGCCGACAACGGCATTCGTCAAGGAACCGCCTACGGTCGCGACCACAACCCCAATGCAATGACGATCTGGCTTGCTGGAGGCGGCTGCAAAGCCGGGCACACGGTCGGCGCCACGGACGAACTGGGAATGACCGCGGTCGAGGGACGTGCACATGTGCGAGATTTCCATGTCACGCTCTTGCGTCTACTCGGCCTCGACGACAACCGACTCACCTTTTATCACGCAGGCCGATTCAAACAACTCAGCCAATTCGGCGGCCATGTAATTCGCGATTTAATCGCCAACTTGTGAGAAAGAAAAATTACCGGTCGCGTTTACTTCCCAATGACCCCACGCCACGACGTTACCAAATTTTATGAACGTCCCTGCTTCCGATACGCCAACATCCCCTGCCTATAACCTTTCCCTAGACCAGGTGGGCCCCTTTTACGCGCCGATGTGGGTCCATTTTGCGCGCCGATTTCCAATCGCCTTCAAAAAATTGCTCCTGGTCCTTACGGACGACAACCAAAAAGTCGAGTTCAGGCATGCCGTTCCTGTAAGCTCACGTGAGTGCGGATTCCCACGAACGTTTGCTGCGAAACCGATAAAGTGGCTTGGAAACTGGCGATATGAATCTGAAGAATCCCAAGATTGAACTCTCAATAAGGCGACCAACACCGCCGAAAAAAGTGCCCCAAATGTATACCAAGCAGGCAAATTCGAAAGAAAAAGGGCAAGGAATCACGACTTGACGTGACTCCTTGCCCTGTTTGACTGCCGGAGACAGGACTTGAACCTGCACTGCCTTTACGGCAACCAGGCCCTCAAGCTCGACCGGCTTCATTTCGATCACATCGCGAACACAGGGCAAACACGCGGAAAGTCATGAAATGCCAGCGATTTAGGGAATCGCTAACAACTATTCACATGGTAGCCGCATGGGCGTCGCATGGCCACAAAGTGCAGAAAAAGTGCAGAAAGGTCGCGTCCAAGAATTGTTGAAAAAGACTCCTGATTTCCACAACACGGTCAGTTAGGCTTGAAGGAAAGCTTCAGGCTTATCGCCGATCGCCTCCGATGCCACATGATCTCAGATGCAACTCGACTTGTTCAAGCAGAAAACCACTGATGTCCGAACGCGTCATTTTTTTGAAGTGCCCGTCACGATTCCCGATAAGGGCCCAAGAGTTCATTCCTTCAAGGGTATTGGCAACAATCATGTCGGCTTGCGAGTGGTGGCGTGATTTCTCCGCAATGCCCTCCAATTCGCTTTCTGTCACACCTACCTCTAACTTGAATTTCACAAGAACTCCCCGAAATCCCCACGGACTGCGAATTCGGTCTACGAGTTTCGGCGTCGGGATCAACCGGAGCCATAACTCTTGGTGCGTGCTCTTGACCTTACCTGCACCAACATCGATCGGGTGCTCCGACGTGGGCTGCCCGTCAAAGCGGCACTCGGTGGGATTGAATGCCGCCCTAGGTGCAACGCCATAGGTCCCGGCAATGGCGTAGTCGCTCACCGCGGCCACGTGGATGACCGCGTCGAATGAGCCGTTGACGATTTCGTTTTCCATGAGTTCGTTCAGGTCGCCGAAAGTCCGGTACGGACGAACCCGCCAGCGTGGCCCCGACGGAGCCTGACCGTTTGATAGGTCTTGGACAACTTCGGGGTGCGACGTAAGCAGGCAAACGTCGTGGTTTCGTCGGAACGCCTCAAGTGCAATGCGAGTGCCGGTTCGCCCTGAGAAAATGTTCGTAATGCAACGAACTTGATCGATCGGCGTTTGTGTATTCCCGGCCGTTACCAGCACCTTCATGACGAATTCTCCTATTCAGCAAACATCAAGTGATGACCGTCAGGGTCCCTGGCGACGAGGCCTTTGGCGAACCCAAGCTTTTCGTCCGGAAGGGCTACGACCCGCGACGAGACGAAACGCGAATTCTTTGCGGCAAGTTTTTGCGAAACGAGTGCCAGGTTGCTTGACCGCACTCGAATTTGCCAGTGAAAGATGTCATTCGATTTCGCATCGGCAGGATATGTTCGGCCGTTGCGAGGAGAAAGATATTCGAGGAATTCGATGGCTGGTCCATGCTCAGCTCGAAGCGTCTTGATGCGCAATCGAGCTCCGAAGACGTTATTCAATCGCTCCTGTTCGATGCCGTGGTTCTCGCTTTTCCCAGTGACCTTCAAACCCAGCATTTCGCGGTAAAACTTCAGACTGGTTTCGGTATCGCGCACCACGATCGCGGTGTGGTCGATGCCGAGAAAGAGCCTGTCGGTTTTGACTCGCCATCGGGGATCGCCTTTGTCCGGCGGAAACTGCAAGATCTCAAGGAAATGCCCATCCGGGTCCTTGAAATAGAACGCCTGAATGCCG
>WBZS01001195.1_pt1 | contig 22385 bp, 16 predicted proteins | sample 5204201 | NCBI WGS metagenome assembly WBZS01 (sample SAMN12344357, study PRJNA552823) | activated sludge metagenome | biome: Activated sludge suspended growth; feature: Nitrification reactor; material: Wastewater; isolation source: activated sludge from nitrification reactor of wastewater...
AATGCATCGACCAGGAAAGCCGAGGCGCGAAAGGGCCCGGGTTGTCGCATGCAAGTAACCCGGGCCCTTTCGCGCCTCGGCTTTTAGAATGCAAGGCTCTTGGTGATGGCGGAGGGGCGTTGTAGAATCCCGTTAGTTTTGCAGGCAAATTTCGCGAGCGTTCCCGCGAATCATGAGAAGACGCTTGGCTCGGGTGGGTGGATAAGGAAAAACAAGGTGGGGAGAGATGCCGCAGATCGTTGCTTGTCCGCTGTGCCAAAAACAGCTTCAGCTTCCCGATTCATTCGTGGGCAAAATGGTCCAATGTCCCGAATGCAAGCACGGTTTCAAGGCGACGGTCAACACCGACCCCATCCCGATGCAGCGCGATGAACCCGTGGGAAAGGTCCCGGAATGGGAAAAACCTCCCGCCGCGGACGAACTAAGCCCTTCCCGAGAGACGGACAACGAAATCGATCGGCCCAAACGCAAACGCGCGTCCGAAGAAGAAAACGGCTCGGAACGCGCCCGCCGAAAACGCCGATATTACTCGCCCCACCGTGGCGGAATGGTCCTGACGATGGGGATTCTCTCGCTTTTGTGCTGTCCCGCCATCTTGTTCGGACCGGTGGCGTGGTCCATGGGAAACAGCGACCTCACGGAAATTCGCGCCGGTCGAATGGACCCCGAGGGCGAACAAACCACCCAGGCGGGCCGAATCTGTGGCATCATCGGCACGGTCTCGAGCTTTTTGGGATTCTGTCTGATTTCCTCGTTTTGCATCCTGAGCAACGCACCGATGTTTCGCCGCCGCTAGTGGTCTGTCCAAACTATATTTTGGAGTGGCACGGAAGCGTTCGCCGGACGCGCGAGCGACGGCGACACGGTGCGAAAACCTCGTGTCGACCCGACCGCATGCCAATTCCGTCGCTTGCACGTCCGGCGAACGGTTGGCACGGGAACCCGATTATTTAGTCTGGACAACGCACTCGTCGGTTTCCCAAATGCATCAACCGAAAATGGAGAATCGAGAATTTCGAATTGAAAACGAAGACCAAAAACGAATCGCCGGAATTTCTCTCATTCTTCATTCCTGGTTCTCCGTTCTCGGTTGACGTCTTTTTACCTAGCGAAATTCGCCGAGTCCGTTGTTCGTGTTCGAAGCGTCGCGTCGGCATCCGTGAAAAATGCCGTTCCTGGTTGGAAGGTGAGTAAGAATGGCCTGGACCTTGAAATGCCCCGCGTGCCAAGCCGAGGTCCAGGCGGAAGATGCCTGGGTCGGGCGGACCGTCCGTTGTCCGGTTTGCCAGGTCGCCTTCGTCGCCCACCCAGACCAACCCGTTCTCGACGACCCTCCGATGACGGGCATCACGTCGTCCGGTCGCAGGTCGGCATCGCCACCTTCCAGTCGGGCCGAGCCGCCGAAAGAATTTGATGCTGGCGACGAAGAAGTATGGGAAGAAGAACGACTCCCCCGTCGGCGCCGACGGAACCGCGGCGAAACGAACCTTGGCAACGCCATCACCACGCTCGTGCTGGGAATTCTGTCCTTGGTGCTCTCGCTTTCGACGCTCTTCACCTGTTTTTCGTTCTTGCTTTCGTTCGCGCTTTCGCCAGCGGCGATCTACGTGGGCATGGTCGATTTGGCCGCCATCCGGCGCGGGGAGTTGAGTGAGGAAGCTTACAGCCCTACCCTGGTGGGACTCATCACCGCCTGGCTTGGTCTGGGCATTTCCCTTTTGATCGTTCTTTCCTGCGGCGGGTTTTTTGGCTTCACCTTGTTGAGAAGGCCTTGAACCGACACTGCCTGGCTCAAAACCTGGTCTCCAGCGACCATACGCAAGATTCGTATTCGAGCCGAGAAATCAGGGAATCATGAACCACGGACCTGCCAATGGTTGTACCGTTCTCGTCTTTCGGCCATCCGTTCAGCAAGATGGTGGAATGCTGAAAGCGGAGCGTCTCTCAGTACAAATCATTTGAGAAATCAACCGAGGAATCCGTCAAACTAGTGGTCAAAGGCTTGATAGTTTTTGTGTCGAAATCGAACGATCGTTGTAGGAGGAGATTCTTCATGATCGCGTTAAGAAGCGTTGGCATGTTGACGTGCGTCGCGCTGAGTTGCGGAGCGATCTGGGCGGACGACGCCAAGACGAAAGACGCGAAAAACGCCGGCAAGGCAGCCACGAAAACGACCCAGATCGCTCACATTCGTCTTTCGGGTTCGTTGGAAGAGGGCGTGCCGCAGTCGGACCCGCTGTTTGGCGTCTCGACGGAAACGTTCAAAACCACGCTCGACCGCGTTCGAAAAGCACAAAATGACAGCAAGATCCAGGGCTTGATTCTCCATTTCGACGGCCTGGAACTTGGCTACGCGCGCGTGGCCGAGCTGCGTCAAGCCTTGGCGGATTTTCGCAAATCGGGGAAGAAGCTTTACGCCTACTTAGAATCTGGCACTTCCAAAGACTATCTCGTCGCCTGTGAAGCCGACAAAGTTTGCATGCCCGCCTCGGGCATGTTGATGCTCATGGGCACGCGCGCCGAACTCATGTTTTTCAAAGGCTTGCTCGAAAAGCTGGGCATTCGTGCCGAGTTCTTGCAGTTTGGCATCTTCAAATCCGCGGGGGAACGCTTCACGCGCGATCGGCTAAGCGACCCGGCACAAAAACAGTACGAGTTGGTGCTGAACGACTTCTTCGCCACGTCGTATCGCCGGCCCATCCTTCAGTCGCGAGGGGAAAAAGGTGTTCAAACGGGCGACCTTATGAATGCCCTGCAACAAGGCATTCTCACCGCCCGCTCCGCCCAGCAACGGAAATTGATCGATGTGATTGGTTACGAAGACGAATTCGAGAAACAACTTCTCAAAGATCTCGCCGGCACCGAGCTGAAAGTCGTCCGCGATTATGGCAAAGACAAGGCGAAGGAAATCGATTTGTCCAATCCGTTCGCGCTCTTTCAGATGTTGGCACCCAAGAAAACCACGAGCACGGGCAAAAAAGACCGCATCGCCATCATCTTCGCGGTCGGTCCGATCATGACGGGAAAAAGTTCCCCCTCGATCTTTGGGGATCAAACCTTGGGTTCGACGACGATCATCGAGGCGATCCGCGAAGCCGAGAAGGATCCCAAGGTGAAATCGATCGTCTTGCGGGTCGACAGCCCTGGCGGATCCGCACTCGCGAGCGATTTGATCTGGAAGGAATTGAAACAGTGCAAAAAGCCCGTCATCGCCAGCATGGGTGATACGGCTGCTAGCGGCGGGTACTACATCAGCATGGGATGCAAAAAAATCTATGCGGATGAAGGCACCCTCACGGGTTCCATCGGCGTGGTGGGCGGCAAGCTTTCCATCGGCGGGCTGCTCGAAAAAGCCGGCGTTACCACGCAGACCCTCTCCGTCGTGAATAGCCCCAATCCGTTTTCCATGGTTCGAGGTTTCAGCCCCGAGGAACTCAAAGCCATGGAAGCGATGATGAAAGAGATCTATGACGACTTCGTCGACAAGGTCGTCGAAAGCCGAAATGCCGCGGGACAAAAATTCACGCGCCAAGCCGTCCTCGATCTCGCGGAAGGTCGGATCTGGTCCGGCGCCCAAGCGAAACAACGCGGGCTCGTCGATGAAGTCGGCTCGCTCCACGATGCGTTGGCGGACGCACGAAAACTGGGCGGGTTGGCCGACAATGCGGACGTGGATTACCTGGTTCTGCCCAAGCCCCGCACGTTCCTCGATTCCTTGATGGATAAAGGACTCGATCTCTCGGTGCTCAACCAGGCCGAGCTTCGATTCCTGAGCAGGATGCCGGAACTGACTCGCCAGCTTCGTCACGTCGACACGATGCTAAGGCTCCGCCAAGAACGCGTTTGGCTGACGATGCCCCACGGCATCGACCTTCAATGATTGAAAACGTCCCACGCGGAGACGCGGAGAATGTAGAGAGAATGGAAGAAAAAAGGGGTGCCTTCGTCGAGATGATCGCACCTGATTCGGCATTCCCTCGGTATTCTTCTTTGCGTCTCCGCGTGAGATCTTCCGTATTTTTACCAACAAGAGAATCTAGTTACATCCCATACGACCTCGGATCGCTCCCTCGCTGGACAGGAAAAATAGATCACGTTAGACTGATTGCCGTCACGCGTCTACAGATCGGTCCCTCGATTATGCGGATTCGAGGATTGTACTTATGTCCACGTTCGCCCCTACGTGGTTCTTCCGCGCGTACCTTGATCGGTACGCCAATCGTGCCTTTTTCCATGCATTTGGCGCGACGTGCCTCGAAACGAACTTTGCCTTCGGCATGACCGTCACCTCCTTCGTCTCAGACAAGGGGGCATGATGGAAACGCACCCCGTGAATGCACCTCGCGTTCAATGGTCGCTCTCATTAGGAGCGGCTCTCTTCCTCATGACCGTGGTGGTTTTGAGCTTTTCGCTTTACGCGAATCTTTCCGTTTTCGTCTCCCGTCCCTCGGAATATTGCTACTTCCCCCCCTTTCGCGCAGGGGAAAACCGAAATCAGAATAATCACCTAGGAGCGGAATATTACAGCATCGCCAAGGCCATCGTGGAAGGGCGAGGCTTTTCCGACCCGTTCCAATCCGAGACGGGGCCCACCGCCTGGATGCCTCCTGGCTTGGTCTGGATCCTCGCCGGCTTTCACTGGCTGGCGGCAGGTAATAGGGAAGTCGTCACCGTCCTTTTCGTGCTGCTCCAAGACTTGACGCTCGTGTTCGTCGGCGCGATCGTTCTTCTCGTGGGCCAGGCCACCACGCGCCATGTTTGGTTGCCGTCTTTGCTCCTCCTGGGAGCGTTCTGTTACTATTTTCGCCACTGCTTTCAATTCACGCACGATTGTTTCTTGGTGACGGGTCTTTTGAGCCTGCTGCTCGGTGGGTTCGTGCTTGGCCAACCGCTTCAGCGTACTTGGCGCGGTGCCGCGGGCTGGGGATTGATCGGCGGAATCTGCGCATTGTGCAGCCCCATCGTCGGTTTCTCGTGGGGAATTCTCACCCTCGCACAGGGTTGGCAAGCAGGACGTCGCCGCAACTTGACCGTCGCTTTGCTCCTGGCGGCGTTGACCGTTTCACCATGGGTCATTCGCAACTACCTTGTGTTTGGTCGATTCATCCCCGTGAAATCGAACTTGGCCTACGAACTCTTTCAATCGCAATGCCTGCAATACGACGGACTTCTACGTGATTTTTCCACCCATCCGTGGGGCACCAACAACTTCGAACGGCAGGATTACCAAAGGCTTGGTGAAATGGCGTTTCTCGACGCACGCCGAGATCAATTTCTGGAATCCGTCGCCAAGGACCCGTTCGACTTCGCGGACCGGGTAGCCAATCGCTTTTTCGCCGCCACACTCTGGTACATGCCCTTTGATGCACGTGAAGGGTATCGCCAACCGGTCTTCTTCTGGATCACGCGCATCGTCTTCCCCCTGCCCTTCCTGGCCGTGCTTTTTCTCCTGCTGACCGCACCGTGGAAACCGTTGACCTCGGCCCATTGGACCGGGATCGGCATCTACTTCACCTACCTGATGCCTTACGTCGTGGTCAGCTACTACGACCGATACAAAGCACCGTTGCTCGCAATCGAAGTGGTCTTGGTACTTTGGGCATTGGACCGTCTGTTGCGTTGGTTTGCCACACGATCGAATTTTTCCGACGATTTGATCGCGGAAGTCGTCTTGGAAGAGGAGGCGATCGTCGCGGACCCCATCAAAAAAGGGGAGGATTCCTCCGCCCGGAGCTCGCAGCGGACCGTCCCAGAACATGGATGATCCTCCACGCCGGCGCGGAGTTCTCGGCCCGAGGCTGAACGGCAACGCGAGACGCTACGATGGAATTCCTCGCTGGCGCTCAGGCTCCGAGGGTGACGTCGGCGCCATTCTTGGTTTTTGAATTCGAATAGGTTTGCTGGCATTTTCCCGATGAGGATTGAGCCCGTGTCCACCCACCTATTTCTCCCAAGGCAACGGCGACCGAAATCGCCCGGGTTCACGTTGATCGAACTCCTGGTCGTGATCGCCATCATCGGGATTCTCGTGTCGCTGTTGGTGCCAGCCGTGCAGCGGGTGCGGTCGGCGGCGGCGCTGGTCCAGTGTGGCAATAATCTCCGCCAAGTCGGTTTGGCGTTCGCCCAGTTTCACACGCTCCACCGCGTCTTTCCAAGCAATGGCGGGTGGGACGGCAAACAAACCATTCCCTCCGTTGGCGGCGGACCCGCGTTCACACCGGAAACCTTCGACTTCATCACCAACAAAGCTTACCAATGGGGCGTGGGTGATCCGACCTTGTCGCCGCAAAAGCAAACGGGCAGTTGGGGCTACGCGATCCTGCCATTCCTTGAACAAGAAGCCGTCTTCCGCAAGCGCGACTGGACCGTTCCCGTCCCCGTCCTCTTGTGTCCCGCACGAGGCCGATCGGGCGTGGGCACGTGCGTCGCCGGCGATACCGAAGGCAATTACAAATCCGGCGGTTGGGTCTGGTCGCGTACCGACTTTGGCGCCAATCTGGTCGCGATCGAAAATCGGCCCGTCTGCCATTCCTTGGCCCGCTATATCGATGGCTCCTCCAACACCGTGCTCGTCGGTGAAAAAGCGTACGACGTCACCAAACAAGCCGGCAGCTGGTATTACGACGAACCTTTCTTTCTAGGCGGATCCAAAGGAACCTCACGTGGCTCGCCGGAACTCAACCCCGATGGACCGGGCATCAATTACAAAGACAACTGGGGATCCGCGCACCTCACCGTCGTCGAATTCCTCTTCGCCGATGGTTCCGTTCGACCGCTCGCCTTAGAGATCGATCCGACCATCATGGCCGCGTTGCTCACTCCCGACGGCAATGAAACGGTAAGCGTGCCATGATTTCTGTTCTTTCGTCGGCTCTTTGGAACGCTTCGAATCCAACCTTCACCTCGAGGCTTTCCTCCAGACCGAGGTTTGGCGGGACTGTGGTGGTGTTCGCGGTCCTGGCGACGGCTTTCGGCTCACGTCTTCATGCGGGCGAGATGAAAGCTTCGCTTGATTGTGTCGCCGAGCCTCGCCTCCTTGATTCGCGTTTTTCCCGTTATGGCTTCACGCCCACTCGCACCATCGCTCGCGAGAATCGGCACGTGCGTTTCAAGCTCCCGCCCCTCAAAGACGTCGGCCAAACCGGGATTTACTCGTATTTCGCAATGGCGGGAGATTTTGAAGTGGAAGGCAGCTTCGATCTGCTTACCCTCACCGAACCGACGAAAGGGTATGGCGCCAGCGTCGGCATCGCCCTGGATACCGAAGGACCCGCAGGGCAACTCCAATTTGCCCGAGGCCAACGCGTGAAGGAATTTCCGAGCTACTTGATCACCCGCGCCATCCCCAAAGACAAAGAAATGACCTACGACACCCAACGGTTCGCCGCCAAAGCCAAATCCGGAAAGTTTGTGCTGAAACGGCAAAACGCGGATCTCACCATTCTCGTCAGCGAAGGCAAAGACGACATGACGGAATTGGCAAAAATTCCCTTCACGACCGCGACGGTGCGCAAGATTCGGCTCTTTGCCGACACCGGCGGTTCGCCCACGTCTCTCGATGGGAGGATCGGCAATCTCAAGGTGCGTGCGGAGGAAATCACCGGCGGCATTGCCACACGCGACGTCGCCTTCAATTGGCTGGGCTGGCTTTCAACAATCCTCTTTTTCGCTGCCTGTGTTGGAGTGGCCTACTACTTTTATTGGAAACGAACCAGCGAACGCGACGAGTGATGTGGCGTTTCCTCCGTTAAGGCGAGCGGCGAGAGAAAAATGACCAAGTACCCCGCTTGTCGTTTCGCGCTCGCTCGAAATCGTGCGGAGGTTTGTGGGTTCATGGCATTTCTTGGGAGAGGGCGAAACGACAAGCGGGGTTCCGGTAGATTCTTATTCGCCGCCCGCCTAAGGACCAACTGCGCAAAGACACGGAGCCCACAGAGAAGCTAGAGGATGGAGTGAAAACGATTCACTCTACCTTGATTTCTCTGCGGGCCCCGTGTGTCTGCGTGAGAACGCTCGAACCGAAATTAACTTCGATCGTGTGCCGAGTAGGCAACGGGGGCTCGCACCGCACCATTCGTGGGAACGGTGCCAGCGGTTGGTGGCGCGGGCACGGCGGGCACGGCCCCCACGGCGGGCACTTCCGCGTGAGCATCGACAGGGACCGTTGGCGTGGCGATGGTGTTATCCGCTTCCTTCGCGGAACTGCCGATTCGGCCCATCAAAAGACCGATCACCATCACCGAAAGGCCCGATAGAAAGAGCCCCGCGCTCACGTATTTCTGCCAATCTGCCACTTCTTCGTGCGTCGCAACATACGAATACCACACGCATGTCCAAATCATCACCAAGACACCGACGGTGATGTAAAAGACAGCCATGCTCGCGCTTCGTGAAGGAGCACTGAAAAAATTCATGACGATTCCTCCGAAAAAGCTAAGCGAAAGAGCGAAATATCGAGCCTAGGAAAAGGCGGCTCTCCTTCACTCGTGAAACAAGTTACCGCAAACGGATTAGCGACGCTGCCGAGCGAAGACGCCATGTGGAAGAAGCAAAAGACTCATCAGGTGGACTTCCATCCCATCTGCGAAGCTTCGGTGACTTCTCACACGCGTGGCGCCTCAGCCCGAACCGCCTCGCACCGTTCCGAAGGTGCGTTCAAAACATCTATGTTGAATCCAGCCACATGAATTGGCCAGAACTTATTGAAACCGAACCAATGCAATTTCAATGCCGGTTCGGAAGTGCGTTACAGGCCTTGGAAAACATGGCTATTCCCGTTTTCGAGGCAAGAAAATGAGGAAAGAAACTTCTCAATTGGGTCCCAAAAAGGTGCGCAACCTAAAAGCCAGGGCCCGAAAGGGCCCTGGGTTGATTTTATCCACCAGTACCCAGGGCCCTTTCGGGCCCTGGCTTTCAAGAGAAAACCTGGCTTACATCATGTCTTGCGGGTCGATGTCGACGGTGAGATCGACATTTGCCGGCACACGGACGGACGGGATAACTTGCCGCAGCACGCGATGGAGGTACGCGGAACTGGGCGATTGCAGTTGAAAATGGAATCGATAATAGCCCTTGAGGCGGAAGATCGGTGCCTCGGCTGGACCCAGAATGCGAAGGTCGCTCGTCTCACCCGCCGATTGCATGCTTTCAAGCGCCGGCTTGAATGCAGCCGCCAAGAGGTCCGCATAATCACTGGCGGTTTTTTCGTCCTTGCCTCGAATGACCAGGCGTGCGAAACGCTGGAAGGGCGGGTAATGGTGTTGTCGGCGAACTTCCAACTCGCCCTTGGCGAAGGTGAGGAAATCATGTTGGCTTGCCAAGCCGATGCACGGGTGATCGGGTTGGAATGTCTGCACGAATACGGATCCGCCCCGTGGACCACGGCCGGTCCGGCCCGCGACTTGCGCCAGGAGCTGGAACGTTCGTTCGGCCGCACGAAAGTCCGCCTGGTGCAGACCGATGTCGGCATTGATGACTCCCACCATGGTCACATTGGGGAAGTCGAGGCCCTTGGCGATCATCTGCGTGCCGAGCAGGATATCGATTTCACCGCGTTCGAATGCTTTCAGCACGCGGCGATGGCTGCCTGGTTTTTGCATGGTGTCGCTATCCATGCGGGCCATGCGAAAGCCCCTGAATTTCGAAGCGATTTCCGCCTCAAGCTTTTCCGTGCCCATGCCCTGGTATTTCACTTGTCCCATCCCGCAGTGCGGGCATTTTTCAACCGGCTTCGCCTCGTAGCCACAATAATGGCACATGGCAACGTTGCGATCCTTGTGAAAGATCATGGCCAAATCGCAAAACTTGCACTGTTCCACATGCCCACACGCGGGACATAGAAGGTGCGTGGCGAAACCACGGCGATTGAGCAACAAGATCACTTGCCCCTTCGTGTCCAGCGCGTGCTTCATCGCGCGCTCCAGCGTGGGGCTGATGCCATGAAATCGTTTATCGGGATGCCGGTCGTATCGCAAATCGATCAGCTTCACCGGCGGCAAAGGACGTTCCGCCACCCGTTTCGGCAGCGAAAGCAGGGTGTATTGCCCTCGCTCGGCGTTGTGCCAACTTTCCAGCGCTGGCGTCGCCGACCCAAGAATGATTGGAATGTTCTCCAACCTCGCCCGCATCACGGCCACATCTCGGCCGTGGTAACGCGGCGTGGCGTCTTGCTTGAAGCTTGATTCGTGTTCCTCATCGATCACGATCAAACCCAAGTTGCGCGTGGGAGCGAACACCGCACTCCGCGCCCCCACGATGACTTCCACTTTTCCCTGCGTGATGCGTCGCCAATGCGCGCCACGCTGCGCGTCGTGCAAATGGCTGTGAAGCACGGCCACATGGCCACATCGGCCTTTGAAGGCGGCGATGGTCTGAGGCGTCAGGCTGATTTCCGGCACCAGAACGAGCGCTTCCTTGCCCTGCCGAATGACTTCTTCGATGGCGCGAAGATACAACTCGGTTTTGCCACTCCCCGTCACGCCATGCAAAAGGAAGGGCTGAAACCCGCCGGTGCGAACCGCCTGTTCGAGCACCGCCCACACCCGCAATTGATCCTCCGTCAAGGTCAGGTTCGGTTTTTCGACGACGGTTTCCGGTTCTGGGTCTTCTTCTACGAGCGTCACGGGATTTTCGATTCGGCCGACTTTGCGGCGAACCAATCCCTTTTCGATGAGGGCGCGAAGCGGGCCCGAGCCGGAGTTGGCTTCCGCGAGAAGTTGCCGTGCTTCCACCGCGCCGGCATGCTTCGTCAAAAGCTCAAGCAACGCCTTTTGTTTCGCCGGCAACGGAGGCGTCGGTTTCGGCCAAAACACTTCCGGGATTAGTTCAACCAACGGAACCTGCTTGGTGCCCGCAAGTTGTTTCGCTGCCGCCGGCACGACGGCATTCAGAACTTGCCCCCATCCACACAGGTAATAATCCGCCATCCAACGCGTGAGCTTGAGAAGCGAATCGGGCAACAACGATTCCGCATCGAGAACCTGCACGATTGCTTTCACGGCACGTTCAGGAGCTTTTTCCGTGACGCCGACACAAAAACCGACCGTTTGCCGATCGCCTTTCCCAAACGGCGCAAGCACTCGCTTCCCCACCGTCACCGCGTCCGCCAACCCTGGAGGCACGGCATACGTATAGGCATGATCGAGAGGCCGATCGAAGACGATTTCGGCATACAGCCCCGACATGGCCGTATCCGGAGCTTCCTCGAACAGACTGACTTCCTGAACCGGCATGGACGTTTCTCACGTGCTAAACGTGCCTTTCACCCATCTCGTATTTTACCCGAAGCCAATTCGTCGTGCGATGTCCGTAGCAGCGATCGGAGGCGAGGCTTGCTGCGTAACGTGAAGCAAAGCAAGCGATTAGGAACCGGAAATTCGTGCGACTTTTTTCGCCAAATCGTTCCCAAGGCGAGCGGCCGGTGTGAACCGGCCGTGAAACCCCGCGTAAGACTCGTGGTCGTTCCATCGGCAAATCACCCTTTCCGGGGATCGCTTGGTCCCACGGCCGGTTTACACCGGCCGCTCGCCGGTCCGGCACCTTCAAAACTCGGTTCCGCCCAGCTTTTTTCGGGTTCGCCTCTTGCTTTCCACCGAGGTGAACGCCAATCTAAAAGGCAAGTTCGATGGCACGTGTCCTAGGTTTAGCGAGGCACCATGTCCGAAAATAAGCATGAACCCTACGTTCCCAACGACGTTGTCATGCCCGAGTTCACCCCCTCGGCACTCATCGCCGGCACGCTGCTCGGCATCGTTTTCGGCGCCTCGTCGCTTTACCTCGTGCTCAAAGTCGGCATGACCGTGTCGGCGTCGATCCCCGTCGCGGTGCTGTCGATCACCCTCTTCCGTTGGCTCGGCTCGGCGTTCGGTATCCGCAAAGCCACGATCCTCGAAAACAACATCGTGCAAACCGCGGGCTCCGCGGGCGAATCGATCGCCTTCGGCGTCGGCGTCACCATGCCCGCGCTCATGCTCATCGGTTTCGAAATGGATTGGGCGCGCGTCCTGGTCGTCTCCGTACTTGGCGGCTTGCTCGGCATCCTCATGATGATCCCCCTTCGCCGAGCCTTCATTGTCAAACTGCACGGTAAACCAGGTGAAGAAGGCAAACTCCTGTACCCCGAAGGCACCGCCTGTGCCCAGGTCCTCATCTCCGGCGACAAGGGCGGTGCCACCAGCAACACCGTCTTTCTCGGCTTCGGCGTGGCGTTCCTGCACAAGGTGCTGACGGAGGGTTTCAAGGTCCTCATCGAGACGGCGGCGATACCGCTCAAGCTTGGCGCCACCGCCACCGATGCCTTCAGCCGAGTCGCCAGCGTCACCAACGCCATGGCGAGCGAACTTCTGGGCGTGGGCTATATCATCGGCATCCGTACCTCGGCGATCATGATGGGGGGAGCCGTGCTGGGAAGCTTGGTCCTCGCACCTTCCATCGCCATTCTTGGCCCGGGCGATCTGACCTTCGGGGCGATCCGCTCCGGTTACCTGACCACCATCGGCGCGGGGTGCGTGGCGGCGGCGGGCATCATCAGCATGTGCCGAACCCTGCCCATGATCGTGCGTTCGTTCGCTTCGGGTCTCAGCAGCCTTCGCGGCACCCAGGAAAAAGACTGGGATCACCTGAGCCGAACCGAACGGGACATGCCTCCCGCCTTCGTTCTCGGGGGAAATCTTCTACTGCTTGTTCTCCTCGCGGTTTTCCTGATGCGGGAAGTGCATTTTTCGTATGCCGCCCTCGGGGCGTTTCTCGTGCTCGGGTTTGGGTTCCTGTTCGTCACCGTTTCCTCGCGCCTCACCGGCGAAATCGGCTCGTCGTCGAACCCCATCTCCGGCATGACGGTGGCGACGCTGCTGATGACCTGTTTGATTTTTCTCAGCCTGGGAATGACCAGTCCCTCCGAAGCCGTGCTCGCCCTGTGTATCGGCGGCGTGGTTTGCATCGCCGCCAGCAACGGTGGCACGACCTCGCAAGACCTCAAGACCGGCTTCCTTGTCGGTGCCACCCCCGTCTGGCAGCAGTGGGCCATCTTGGTCGGCGCGCTCACGTCGTCACTCGTCATCGGCGGCACGCTACTCGCCTTCAACGCCGTCGGCATCGTGCATTCACAGCGCAACCTGCCTCGCATCGACCTGTCGTCCGAACTGCCCAAACTTACGGAGATGGAAGAATATCAAAACGAAACCTTTCACGTTTGGCGGCTCAGCACGCAGCAAGAACTGCCTGGACCTTTCGGTTCGAAAATCAAAGTGAAAGCAGGCAAGTTCCTCGTCGACTCGGCTGGCCAGGTCGTTTACCGCGTAGATCCAACGATTACGGGCGAGCTGAAGAAACGCGACAACTGGACCGCCACCACCGATCTCAAGGTGAAGCTAACGAAATCGGAGATTGCGAAGCTGAAAAACGCCGTCACGATGCGTTTCCCCGTCGACAAGAAATTGGTGGCGTATCGTGTTTGGCGAAACAGCAAGGAAGCGTCCGAGGCGGCGAAAAAGTCAGACAAAGTGGAAGTCCGTGACGCCGCCGAGCCTTACTACGCCGAAATTCCTGAGAAAGAGTATTTAGTCAATAACGAGGGTAACGTCGCGTTCGTGAATGACCCGACCGCCGTCAACATGAAGTTCGAAGCACCTAAGACGCAGGTGATGGGCATCATCATCAATGGCCTTTTGAACAACAACCTCAATTGGATGCTGGTGGCCATCGGCGCCTTCATCGCGATCACGCTCGAGTTGTGTGGCATCTCGTCGCTCGCCTTTGCGGTTGGCCTGTATATTCCGATGGCGTATTCGACGCCAATCTTCCTGGGTGGCATCGTCCGCTGGATCGTGGAGACGATTCAGGCGCGACGTATCCAAAGCGAAGTGGCGGAAATCAAGGACCCCCAGGCACGCGCCGAGGCAGAAGTGAAAGCACTCGCCGAAAGCGAATCAAGCCCGGCCGTGTTGTTGGCGTCGGGCCTGATCGCTGGAGGAAGTCTGGGTGGGGTGCTCTTGGCGTTCTTGAATTTCCTTCCCGAGGCATTGCAGAAATCCTACGACTTCAGCGAGCAAGCCGCGCACGCACTGGGCGGCTCGGCCGAGGACCCCAACGTGACCCAGCAGCTCCTCGCCTTTGCCATCTTCCTCGCCATCGCCGCCTTATTGCCACTTGTGGGATTGAGACGTACCCCCGAGGAAAACACGAAAAAATAATCGTCGTGCATGTTGGAGCCATTGCCATGCGACGATTCAAACGCCTAACGTCTCCCTTGAGGTTTCGCGCTCGCAAGTAAATATCGGAGACGATACGCCACGTCGAAAACCATGGATCGTCGCGAGATCTTGGGCGAGCGCGAAACGTAAACGGAAAGGTCGGAAACCACGTATCCTTGCAGGGAAATCTTCAAACTGAAACAAGCGTTCAATAAACATCCGTTCGACTGCGTTGTTTACCAAAGGAGATTCACGTGATTCAGCGTCTAGGAATGACCTTAGGAATCCTCTTGGCGGGGGTTCTACCCTCGCTTGCCCATGCGGATGAAGGTATGTGGCTTTACAACAATCCTCCGAAGAAGATCCTCAAAGAAAAATACGGCTTCGATCCGCCACAATCGTGGTACGACCATTTGCAGAAGTCGTCGGTGCGTTTCAACACTGGCGGGTCCGGCTCTTTTGTGTCCGCCGACGGTCTGGTCATGACCAACCACCACGTGGGCCTAAGTGCCCTGCAAAAGTTGAGCGGCAAAGGCAAAGACTACGTCAAAGATGGCTTTTACGCCAAGACCCTTGACGACGAGGTGAAAGCTGTCGATGAGGAACTCAACGTTCTCATGGAGATCGTCGACGTCACCGACAAGGTGAAGGCCGTGGTGAAGGCGGAGATGAAGCCACAAGAAGCTTTTGAGGCTCGGCGAGGCGTCATCGCGAAGATCGAAGCGGACTCGGAAAAGGAGACCGGGCTTCGCAGCAACGTGATCACCCTCTATCAGGGTGGGCAATACCATCTCTACCGCTTCAAACGCTTCACGGACGTTCGCCTGGTTTTTGCGCCGGAACAGCAAATTGCCTTTTTCGGTGGCGATGCCGACAACTTCGCCTATCCCCGCTATGACCTCGATTGCTGCTTCTTCCGCGTCTACGAAAACGGCAAGCCCGCGAAAGTGGAACATTTTCTCAAATGGAGCAAGGACGGAGCAAAGGAAGACGAACTCGTTTTCGTGTCCGGCCATCCGGGCCATACTGATCGGCTCAACACCGTTTCGGAACTGGAATACCTGCGTGACATCGGCTACCCCTTCATCATGCAACGACTCAACCGCCTCGAAGTCATGCTGACCGTGTACAGTGGTCGTGGCGAGGAGTACGAACGGCAAGCGAAGGATTTTCTTTTCAGCGTGGCCAATAGCCGAAAGGCACGCGACGGTGGCCTGGCGGGGCTTCAGGATCCTGCCCTCATGAAGCTCAAGCAAGCCCAGGAAAAGAAGCTTCGCGATGCCGTGGCGACCAACACCGATCTGAAAGATTGCGCCGACGCCTGGGACATCATCGCCAAGGTGCAAAAGCCTCGCGCCGCCAACATTCGTCGGTATCAAATGCTCGAAGGGGGCTCGGCGTTCAACAGCAGCTTGTTCGGCATTGCTCGCACCCTGGTTCGAGCCGCCGACGAATTCGCCAAGCCCAACGAAAAACGCCTTTCCGAGTTTGGCGAATCGGAAAAGCAATCGCTCCAGTTCAAGCTTTTCTCGAAACGGCCCATCTATCCCGAATTCGAATTGGCCAAGTTGCAGGATTCCATGGGATGGATGTGCGAAATCCTCGGCACGAAGGACCCCTTGGTGCAAAAGGTGCTCGCTGGCAAATCGCCTCGCGAACGGGCGGCGGAACTTTTGAATGGCTCCAAACTCGCTGACGTGGCCGTGCGCAAAAAACTTTTCGAAGGCGGCGCCAAGGCCATCGCGGCGTCCAAAGATCCAATGATCCTACTGGCCAAGTTGGTCGACGCCGACGCACGCAAGGTGCGGGCCATCCTCGAAAACCAAGTCGAAGAGCCCAAGAAACAAGCCTACGACAAAATCGCGCGGGCCAAGTTCGCGATCGAGGGCACGGATACGTATCCAGATGCTACCTTCACCCTGCGGCTTTCGTTTGGCGAGTGCAAAGCCTTCGTGGAGGATGGGAAAAAGATTCCGTACCGCACCACGTTCGAGGGCTTGTATCAGAAGGCGAAGGACAACAACAATAAGGCACCATTCGACATTCCCCCGCGTTGGCTCGAACGCAAGGCCAAGCTCAATCTGAAAACGCCCTTCAACTTCGTGTGCACGGCCGACATCATCGGGGGCAATTCGGGAAGCCCCGTGGTGAATCGCAAGGGAGAAGTGGTGGGCCTGATTTTCGACGGCAACATCCAGTCGCTGGTCTGGGACTTCGTTTACAGCGACGAAGTGGGCCGATCCGTATCGGTCAGTTCCGAAGCCATGCCCGAGGCCATGCGAGCGATCTTCGACGCCGACGCCTTGGCCAAGGAAATTGAAACGGGGGCTCGGCAGTAAAGGTCTATCAGGAGTTAGCTCATTTTTTGAAACATCCCATAACCCCAGGGGCTTTCGCCCCTGGGCTTTTTTGTTCCCATCTTCTGCGTGATCGCCAACATCTCAAAATTGCCTATCTTTGGGCCTCGAAAGATGAATTGAGAATTTCTGATCATTTCGGGTATACCATGCCGATACCGAGAATTGGTACCTTTCGTTGGCTGGACAACCGGAACGGCTACCCGTGGAAGGAATCAACGGCACGGAGGAGGCGGCGTGGTCGGAAAAATCATTCAGCGCGCGGTGCTCGGCGAACTGATCCGAGTCTTTTTCATGGCGCTGCTGAGCATCACGGGGCTAATCCTGCTCGCCTCCGTCATCGCCGAGGCGATGCGTTCGGGTTTGGGGCCCGGTCAAATCCTGGCCGCGCTGCCTCTCTTCATTCCGAACATGCTTCCGTACACGCTTCCCACGACGACGCTCTTCGCCACCTGCATCGTGTATGGCCGACTTTCCGCGGACAACGAAATCCTCGCATTGAAAGCAGCGGGCATTCATATGGTGAACGTGGTTTGGCCCGCGATGCTGATTGGCACCTTTTCCGCGTGTTTCACCTTCGGCTTGTACCTCTATGCCATCCCGATTTCTCAGTACCTACTCAAGCAGCAGATCTTGGCCGATCCGAAAGGGCTTTTCTTCGCCGCGCTCCGCAAGGACGGGCACGTGCAACAGCCCCAGCTCGATTGGGTCTTTTTCGTCAAGGGTGTCAACGGCGATCGCCTGATCGATGCCCAGATCATGCACAAGGATCCCAAGGGAAAGGGATTCGATCTGATCATCTTGGCCAAGGAAGCCCAGCTCGATTTCAATTTCGCGCAGAAACAGGTGCTCTTGATCGTTAAAGATGCCTTGGTCGTGAAAGATGCGGGCCGAGAAGTATTCTTCGCGAATCGAATCTTTCCCCTGGAAATGCCTTCGGTCTTCAACATGGCTGGCCTAAATAAGACTAGGCCCATGGACATGACGTGGTTGGAACTCTTCAGTCGGCTTGCCGAATCCCGGCAGGAAATGGAGAAGTACGCTCTGGACCAGAAGGCTCATGAGGAATCGATCGCGCGGGGCAATGCTCCACAAACGCATCAAACCCACGTCGACCAGCTCTCGGTCATGATCCGTTACCAACAGGCGACGCAGCGAAACATCATCGCCGAGATGCACATGCGTGGCGCGTTGGCGGTGGGGTGCCTCTGTTTCGTCTTGATCGGTTGTCCCGTGGGCATCTGGTTCAGCCGAAGCGATTACCTGAGTGCGTTCATCACCTGCTTTTTGCCTATCATCATTTTTTACTACCCGGTGATGTTGGCCACCATCAGCATGGCCAAGTCAGGCCGGCAACCGATGGAAGTGATCTGGATCGCGGATGCTGCCATGGTGCTGGTTTCGATCCCGATGTATTGGCGATTGGTCCGCACGTAAAAGGCGCGAAAGCGCAGCGTACTATTTTTTCGTAGTTAGAATTGCCAATCTGAAAAAGCCAAACTCCAAACAATCTTCAAAACACAAATTCCAAACGTTTTTTTGGAACGTGGATTTTGGTTTTGAATCTTGTTTGGAGCTTGGTACTTGTGCGCTTATTGGAATTTTCCCAACCGAGCGCTCACGCGATCGGGCTCGCTTTGGATCAGGTTGGCGCGATCACGGGTAGGGAATTCAAGAAGCCCTCGCCGTTGGACGCTGATTCTCGGCTCGTCGGTGGCACCGTCGAACCGCAACTCGCCGCCGCCTGCTTCTGGTCGTTCTGCGCGACCGTGCGAAGCTTGAGACGACGACGTTGCATGCGTTCGTTGTCTTTCGGCATCAGCACCGTCTTGGTTCCCTGAATCAGTTGGCTGACGCCTCGATTTTCGGGGACCGGACGGATCGTCGCCGGTTTGTCCTCGGCTTGATAACGAACCAGCATACCTTCGAAGTTGCGTAGGATCACGCAATCGTCCGAAGCGGAGACGAGATAGTTCGGCATAAGCGGGATTTTGCCGCCGCCGTGCGGGCTGTCGACCACGTACGTCGGGATCGATAACCCCGACATATGGCCCCGCAACCCTTCAATGAGTTCCAGCCCCTTCCAGACCGACGTGCGGAAATGCCCCGCGCCGGTGACGGGGTCGCAATGGAACAGGTAGTACGGTCGGATCTTGACGCGAAGCAGCGCTCGCATGAGCTTCCGCATCGTGTCCAGATCGTCGTTCACGCCCTTCATGAGGACGGTGTGGTTGTTGAGTGGCATTCCGGCCTTCAGCATCGTCTTGCAGATCTTGGCCACTTCGGGGGTGATTTCCCGCGGATGATTGAAGTGGGTTTGGATCCACACCTTTTCGGTGCTGGCGAGAATGTCGATGAGTTCCTTGTCGTACAACTTCTGGGGCAACGTGGTCGGCACGCGTGTGCCAATGCGGATCACGTCCACGTGCGGAATGTCGCGCAGGTTGTACAGGAAGTATTTCAGTTTGCTGTAGGGGAGCGTGAGGGGGTCGCCGCCTGAGACGATGACATCGCGAATTTCCTTGTGGTCGCGAATGTACTCGATCATGCGTTCGTCGTCTCGGCTGATGGCATCCCAGCCGCCTCGCACCATCGTGGCGCGTTTTCGGGTGCAGAATCGGCAATACATGGTGCAGACGTGCGTCGTGACCATCAGGCAGCGATCGGGATACCGATGCGTGATGCCTGGGACCGGCGAATCCTTGTCTTCTTCGAGCGGATCTTCGAGCTCATAACCCGATTCCGCTTCGAGGGGCGACGTTACCGATTGCAACCGGATCGGATCGTCAGGGTCGCCGACGTTGATCAACGAGAAGTAGTAAGGTGGAATAGCGAGTTTGTACTCGGCTTCCAGTCGCCCCATCACTTCCAGCTCGTCCTCATTAAAAGGGAGCAGATCACGGAGCTGGCGTACGGAGCGGATGGCGTTTTGCGATTGCCAACGCCAATCGTCCCACAATTTCTTGGGGACGCTGCGCCAGAGCGGGTGGCGTTTCGGTTTACTGGGAGGTTCGTCGTCCTCGTGAAACTCGGTCATCACTGCCGACGAGGAGACGGACTTGGTCCCGGTCCGCTCGAATGGTTCGTTCATAAAAAAGTGAGCCTCCAACAGGACTCAGATATCAAGGTGCCCGCTAAGTGTTCCACGGATCCAAACGCTTTCACTTGATCGAGGATCGAACCACCGTGTTCGGAGAATTCCGTTTCGGACACTTCCGTTCTCGGCTCGCTCATCTCGCGTTCGAACTTGTGAACCGAAGATCGAGACCCCAATCGCGAAACACTTCTTGCTTCGCTTCTCGCTCTTCGACGTTCGTGGCGTCCATCTTTCTACTGAATCACCACTCGATCCATCTTGCTTCAGCTGCACCAACCGCTTAGATGAAGAATGTTAATCTTGCGCGTCTAAATTACAAGATCATCTACACTCTTTTCGGTCGTTTTTTTCAAAAAACTTTCACTCGATTCGCGAGGTCCTCCATTTCTCGCGGATTTTCCTGGCTTTTTCATCACATTGCATATCGCGTTCCACGCGCGCAAACACACGCGCTCATATCAACGCAGATGCTCGTTAAGAGAAGACACTTGGCTGGAAAAAGTCTTAGTGCCTTCGAGCCATGTTCATTTCGCCTGATAATTTCCAGGGTTTTCGCATCGTCGCGTTCGATTCGCTTCGACCACGAGTGCGAGCGCGAAGATGCGAGCCGAGGATGGATGCTTCATCAAGCGCGGGACCGTCGAGCACTTAGCGTTGAGATGCGCATGCATTGCATCGAACATGGGAACTCGATGTCGCGTCGAACACGCTCGAGCGCGATCAAAGGCAGCGTTGCGCGTTGCGGATGGATCGTTCGGCCTTGAGCATCGAGCGCGCGATGCACTTGAAGTTCGAAGGTGAGCGCGAAAGAGTTGGCGAGTGATTTGGAGCGCGGGTGAATTGAGAAACGGGACCATTCGATGCCAGGGGGGTGAAGTGGGAGAGACCCCGTGGCCTTTCGGCCACGGGCTTGCTTGGGGGGAAAAATAACAAAGCCCGTGGCCGAAAGGCCACGGGGTTGGCGCGAACATGGCGTTGGCGTGAACACGGCGTTGGGGTGAAAACGAGGTTGGCGTGAAAACGAACAAAGCCCTGGCGTCACGCCAGGGCTTTGCTTTGCCTAGAACTTTTGAGATTGACCCCGACGAGATTCGAACTCGTGTCGCAGCAGTGAAAGTGCTGTGTCCTAGGCCCCTAGACGACGGGGCCAATACCGTTCCATCATACAAGCATGATAGAAACGCCTTGGAAGCTCGTCAAGTTGCTGAAGGGCAACTTTCCCATTCTTCCGCTCGGCATGCGTCCCTAACGGCACGCGCAGCTTGAAACCATGGGTCTCACGCTGGTAAACATGCTCTTCCTCCATCGGCTATTCGCCCTCGCCAAGTTTAATGGCTTTCACGGTCATGCCGAACGATCGCCGATCGAGCGAAGCTCCCGCGCGGAGCGAACGCCTTCGCGTGGTTTGTACTTCCTATAATGGAGAAAGTTACTCGATGTTTGGTTCGCGGATTTGAAAGGAGCCTTACGATGGCTGGTGCGAATGTTTTGGAGTTTACGAGCGATAATTGGCAGAAGGAAGTGGAACAAAGCGATATCCCCGTGGTCGTCGATTTTTGGGCGCCCTGGTGTGGACCGTGCCGACAACTTGGCCCCATCATCGACAAGTTGGCGACGCAATATTCCGGGAAAGTCAAAGTGGGGAAACTCAACGTCGACGACGCGAACGATGTGGCCGTGAAGTACGCCGTCAACAACATCCCTCGCGTGTTGATTTTCAAAGGTGGCGACAAGCCCCGCAAAACGATCGTGGGCCTGAGTCGAGAATCCGACTACGTCAAGGCGATTGACGAAGTCACCGCAGGCTAATCAATCGCTCCCTGCCTCGTTTACGTTTCGCGCTCGCTAGATTTCACGCGATGGAGCAACCCACCCACGCTCGCATGGGACCATGCGAGCGCGAAACGTAAACGAGGCGGGTGGGACTTTACGGAAGATGCGACCTTTATCCATCGAGAGGGATTTGCTCAAGGAATGAGCGGCGCCTAGACGATGACATCGGGGAAGGAAAAGGAAATCCCCCCGCCGACTCGAGTCGGCGTTTCCCTGCAAGGATGTGTCATGCGACAACTTCAGCTCCTCGGCCTGGTGCTGGTTCTGCTTGCCTCGCTCGCAGGCTGCCGACACTGCTACCAAGTACACGGCATTTGCGATTGCCAATACGATGACCATTGTGAAACTCGGCAACCCTGGATCGGGAACAAGTGTGGCGTCCCGGTGAACGGCGGTTGCGCGAACGGAAGTTGTGCGGTCGGCGGAAACGTCCACGGAGCCGTCCAGGTTCGATAGTCGAACCTCTCCCGACGATTTCGCGATCGATCCTCCACCCTTCACGGTCGGCATCCAGCCGACCGCGATCGCGTGGGCTGGATTGAATGACCGCGCTTCGACCGCGAACCCGCGAGATCCTCCGATCGACACCCCGGTCCATTTCTGGGCGTTTGCCCTTGCCGCCCTTCTCATCGGCGTCTCCAAAGCTGGCTTTGGCGGCGGATTGGGCATTCTCGTCGGTCCCTTCCTCACCCTCCTCTTCCAAAACAAAACCTCCGTCGGCTGGATGCTCCCCCTGCTCCTGCTCTGCGACACCGCCTCGCTCGAACCATACTGGAAAAAATGGGATTGGCCGAACGTCCAATCGCTCTTGCCCGGCGGACTTCTCGGCATCGCCATCGGCGCCTTCGCACTCAATCGCCTGAGCAACGAACTCTTCGTCAAGACGCTCGGCGGCCTGGGCTGCTTTTC
>WBZS01000783.1_pt1 | contig 22341 bp, 24 predicted proteins | sample 5204201 | NCBI WGS metagenome assembly WBZS01 (sample SAMN12344357, study PRJNA552823) | activated sludge metagenome | biome: Activated sludge suspended growth; feature: Nitrification reactor; material: Wastewater; isolation source: activated sludge from nitrification reactor of wastewater...
TGGGCGCGCAGCTGCCGGTGCAGGAGTTGATCAAGGCCACCCGGGGTATCAACGCCCATCGCAAGGCCAGCTCCGAGCCCTACCTGAGCGACCGCACGGCAACCGAAGTACTCACGCGGCTTGAGCTGCTCCCCGTGACCAACTACCTGCCCGACATCGAAGCGCTCAAACGCAGCGGCGTGCCCGTGATCGTAGGCATAGGTGAATGGGGTGTGAAGCGCCGGGCGTGGTACATCGAGGCCGCGCAAGTCCTGGCCTCGAAATTGGGTCGTCAACCGACGGTCTTCCCGGGCCATCACGGCGCGTTTCTGGATCGCCCCGAGGACTTCGCCGCGACGCTACGGGCCGCGCTGCGTTCTGCGCTTCAGACCGCGTAGGGCCTGTGCCAAAGCGAAGCGGGCGCCCGTGACCACGGGCGCCCGCTTCGTCGTTTAAGACAGGAGGTGTCAGTCGACGATCAGGCGGTAGCCGACGCCGCGGACGTTGAGGACGTGGCGCGGGTTGCTGGGATCGGGCTCGAGCGAGTCGCGCAGCTCGTGGATATGCCACTTGGCCAGCTCTTGAGCTTCGCGTCGATCGGTTTGATAGCCCTGCGCCTCGGTCACCAGGGTCTGGTAATCGACGACGTCCGGCGAGTGGCGAGTGAGCACCACGAGGTAATCGAAGGCCGCCGGCGGCAACTGCACCTCGCGCTCGCCGAAGGTCGTGCGCCGGGCCTGCAGGTCGACGATCAGGCCGCCGCGCTTGAGGAAGCGATCGCTCACCGGAACCTGCACGACCTTGTCGGCGGCGACGACGCTCGGGTCGCCTTCGAGCCGGCGCAGTTCGTCTTGCAGGTTCGTGATCTGGCTGTTGAGCTCGCGGCGGCGCCGCTCGTACGACTGGCGCTTGAGCAGCGACTCGGTGCGTGAGAGCAGGGCCTCGGGGTTGAGCGGCTTGAGCAGGTAATCGGTGGCGCCGAGCCGCATCGCCTCGACCGCGGTCTCGAGCGAAGCATGCGCGGTGAACAACACCACCGGCATGGTCTGCCCGAACTTTTGGATCTCGCGCAGCACCTGCAGACCATCCATCTCGGGTAGATGAATGTCGAGGTACACGAGGTCGTACTTCGAGTTGCCCAGGCGCTGCAGGGCTTCGGGCCCGTTCGCCGCCGCGGTCACCTCGGCGCCGGCTGAGCGCAGGATGCGGGTCAGCGTCTGGCGCAGGCTGTTTTCGTCTTCAATCAGGAGTACGCGTCCGGAAATCGTCATCATTCACCTCACCGGCCTGAGCCGTTGTCTGCATTGCCGATCTTCCATGCAAGTGTCGGGCCAGAGTTGTGGGATTCGGTGAAAACGGGTGCTCCGGGTCGGGGCGTTGCCCCGACCCGGAGCACCCGTTTTCACCGATCGTTTTTCTACTGAGCCGCCGGTCCTACTGAGCCGCCCCGACCGCCGGCAACCACACCCGGAACGTGCTCCCCCGGCCGAGCTCGCTTTCGACCTCGATCCGGCCGCTGTGGCGCTGGATGATCTCGTACGTTATGAACAATCCTAAACCGGTACCCCCCTCCTTTTTTGTAAAAAACGGGTCAAAAATGGAGGGGATATCGGTCGGGTTGATGCCGATGCCGCTGTCGCCGATGGCGGTCATGACCTCGCCGGTCATGGCGTTGAAGCCGGTCTCGATGCGCAGCTGCCCGCCCGAGGTCATGGCCTCGACCGCGTTGAGACACAGGTTGAGCAACACCTGCTTGACCTGGTCGCGGATCACGAGCATGCGCGGCAGTGACGGATCGGGCTCGAAGGCGAAGGCGATGTTGCGATGGCGCAGGTGGGTGGCGATCAGGCGATGCACCTCCTCCACCAGCGCGTTCATCGACTCGAACTTGAACTGTTCGGCGCTCGCCGGGCGATAGGTCTCGCGCAAGCGGCTGATCAGGTCGGCCATGCGGTCGGCCTCGGTCAGCGCCACCTGCAGGTCTTCGCGGGCCTGCGGGCCAAGCGTGTTCTCCTCGCGGACAAGGAAGAGCGAGTTCTGGATCGCCTGCAGCGGATTGTTGAGCTCGTGCGCCACCGAAGCCACCAAACGGCCCATGGCCGCCAGCTTCTCGGTCTGCACAAGGCGGGTGCGCATCGATTGCTCGTAGTGCAGCGATTTACCCAGGTCCGCATACAGCCGCGCGTTCTGCACCGCCAGAGCCGCCGGCCCGAGGAAGAGACCGACGCGCTGTGCGTCGCGCGCCGAAAAGAAACCGGGCTGGGTCTTCTCGAGCGTGAAGAACGCGACCACACCGTCGCGCTTGGTGACAATCGGGGCGCCGAGCCACGAGCGGGTCAGCGCCGAAGCCAGCTCAGGCGCCCAGTCGGGGTCGGCGTACACGTCGGCCACGGCCAGCGGCTGCCCGGTGGTGACCAGGTTGCGCAGCACCGGCACGCGCTCGATCTCGAGCGGAACGAGGTGGCGCGGCGTCTCGCCGTCGCTGGCGTACAGGTATTCGGCGCCGCGCAGTTGCACGGTGCGTGCGTGGCCGTGATCGACCAGCATCAGGCGCACGACGTCGTACGGCACAAGCCGCGCGATCTGCTCGAGCAACCGTTCGAGCACGACCTCGAGATCGAGCGTCGAACTGAGGATAAAGCCGATCTCGCCGAGGACTTCGGCCTCCTGGCGGGCGTTGCTCTCGGCCGTCAGCAGACGCGCGTTCTCGATCGCCAGCGCCGCCTGGATGCCGAGCGCCTTGAGCAAGCGCACGTCGTCGTTCGCGAAGGCGTCGACGACATCGCTGAGCACGCTGATCGTGCCCAGACGCCGCTGCTTCGATTGCACCGGCGCCACCAGCAGCGAGCGGATCGTGGGCACGCGGCCGAGCGTCAGGAAACGCGGATCGCTGCGGATGTCGCCGACGTTGATCGGCACGCCCTCGCTCATCACGCGGCCCGCCACGCCTTCGCCGGGGCGCATCGTGATCTCGGATCGACCGGCCTTGTCGTAGCCGGCCACAGCCGCCGAACGCAGCGCCGAGGCGCTCTCGTCGAGCAGATGGATGACCGCGCGTTCGGCCTTGGGGATGATCTGACGGGCGGCGTCGACGATCATGCGCAGGATGTCGTCGAGGTTATGGGTTTCGTTGAGGGCCTGGCTGATGACGGCCAGCGCCTCGGATTCCTGCAACTGGCGTTCGATCTGAGCCTGGATCTGCTTGCGCGAGGTGACGTCCTCGACGATGCCGGCGATGGAGGTCACACGCCCGGCGGCGTCGCTCTGGGCCGCGGCGCTGACGCTCACCCAGATCCGACGGTCGTCGGCGCTGCGCCAGATCACCTCCGCGCCGCGCACGCGGCGATCGCGCTGCAGGTTGCGCTCGAGCATGTCGAAGTGCTCGGGCACGGCATACAGCTGGCTGCGCACATCGGTCAGGCTGGCCAGCATCTCGTCGGATGAGGCGTAGCCGAGCATCCGCGCCAGGGCCGGGTTGGCCTCCGTCAGGCGGCCCTCCGGCGTGGTCGTGAACAGGCCCTGCAACACGACGTCGGCCAACGCGGCCAGCGGGGTCGGCGCGGCCTCGGGCTCAGCGGGCAAGACGGGGTCGGGGATGGTCGTGGGCTGGTTATCCATATCCTCGGCTACGGGTGTGTCCCTGGGCGCGTGACGGGAAGCTGTGGATCAGGCTCAAAACCTGTTCCCGCCCCTGGGAGTACACGAACCGTGCCGTGGATCGCGCAGAATGCGCGGACAACTCACGGCGCCGGTGTCGGGGCCTGCACCGGCTCGCCACGCACATAACAGATCAAGCCGTCGATGATGCCCTGAGCCACCCGCTCCGGTTGTTCGGTCAAGATCGGGCGATCCAGTAACAGGAAGCCCGTCTCGATGATGGCGGCCGGCGTCTCGCCGTTGATCTCGTAAAACGAGTGATACTCCGTCATGTCGCGCGTCACCGTGTTCTCGTGGTACGTCATGCCGGTCGCGCGCGTATAACGGTCGGTCAGACAGGCCACCAGTTGCGCGGATTTTTCGCGCGCGCCGGTCTCGAGCGCGCCGGCCACTTTGAAGCCGGTCGCGGTCGGGCCATAGTCTTCGCATGAGTCGTTGTGGATCGAGACCAGCGCGACGGCGCGGAAGCCCTCGAGCTGCTTATCGAACTCGTCGAGCAACTCCACGCGGAACCCGTTGGCCTCCAGGCCGGCCTTGACGCGGATCGCGATGTCGAGGTTCACGGCCGCCTCGCTCAACCCATCGGGACACACCGCGCCGGAGTCATTGCCCTTATGACCTGAGACCAGGCCGATCAGGGGTTGATCCGCCTGCGCCGTGGGCACGAACGTCGGCGTGGCCGCGATCACCTCGATGGTGCCGCCGCTCGAGGCATTGAGCGCCGTCGCGATCTGCCCCCACAGGTCGCCGGGCGAAAACTGACCGGGCGTCCAGATCGTGAAGATCGTGGCGAGTGCCATGCCCACCAACACCACGCCGCCAAAATGGCGAAGGGCCTGCGTCCACGCGTTTGCGTTCGAGTGATTGCGTTGCATGGGAACTTATCGTACACGTGGGCCCTTGTTACGGCAAGTAAAGCGCGCCGAAACAAGCCGCAGTTTACGAAGATTTTCGTACGTGACACGCGGCTTACCCTCCCGAGCGCACAGGCCCATCGACGCGCAGCGTCGCCCGCGTGGCGGATCCCGGCGGGCAGCGCGCGCTGCGATACGCTTTCGCTCTACGGCCGCAGGCCTCACCCTCCCCCGCTCAGTCCGATCAGCATCGCTGAAGTCGGCCCAAGGATCGACCATTCGACACATCGGCCGACCGCGGGACGTGGCCCGCAGCCCGGCACAACCCTCTCCTACAACCTCCGAAAGACACTGATATCCTGTGACAATTGCGCTGGAAAGGCCGCTCATGCGCGCGCCTGTTGATGACATCCGTTACTGCTTCGGGTGTGGGCTCGGCACTACATTTGCCGAAAGCACGGGCGCCTGGGCGCAGGAGGTTGCGGCGCAATGCTGGGAACGATCCTGGTCCCACTAGATGGCTCGGAGACCGCTGAACGCGCGCTTCCGATCGCCGTGAGCCTGGCTGAACGCTACACCGCGAGCCTCGTGCTGATTCGCGCCGTCCTCCCTGAGCGCCTCGGCACGGTCACCACACTCACCTCCAGCCACTTCGAGAGCTTCGAACAGGAGATCCGGCAGGATCAACTCGTCGCGGATCGCTACCTCGATCACATCGCCCAGAAGCTGACGCAACAAGGCGTGGAGGTGCGCACCCGCGCCGTCGTCGGCTCCGCCGCGGGCGTGATCTGCAGTGTCGCGCAGTCCGACCCGGTCGACCTGATCGTGATGTCCACACATGGCCGCACCGGCGCGCGCCGACTCATCTACGGGAGCGTGGTCGACGCCGTGTTGCGGGCGGCGCATGTTCCCGTCATGCTCGTCCCCGCGCGGGGTTGATCTTCCGGCTCCACCCCAACGTATACGACGCAAAAGGGCACACCGGCGTGATCACCGGTGTGCCCTTTGTTTTATTTCTCGAGTAGCGAAACGCGTTACTCGGCCGGGCGGAAGACCAACATGGAATGATGCGAACCGCGCAGCACCTTGTCGGTCACGCTGCCGTAGATCCAGCGCGACATACCCGTGCGCCCATGCGTCGACATGGCAATCAGGTCGATGTCGTGCATGTCGGTGTAGCGCAGGATCGCTTCGGCCGGCGCTTCGGGCGTGACCACGGTGCGGATCTCGACCCGCGGGCGCGCGTACGTGCGCGCTGTGAAGTCGAGATAGTCCTGCGCCTCGCGGATGAGCTCCTCGGTGTAGCGCTGGCCCAGACCGCGCTCGGCCTGGTTGAGGGTCTCGATATCGGTCAACGGCACAGGTTGAACCGCGCGCAGCAACGTCACCGAGCCGCCGATCGCCTCGGCCAGATCAAGCGTCGAGCGCAGGGCACGCTCGGCGAGAGCCGACCCGTCGAGCGGCACAAGCATGCGGGTCAGATCCAGTTTGCCGCGCAACACCAGCACCGGGCACGGCGCCGCATGCAACACCTTCTCGGCGACGCTGCCCAGCACCCAGCGGGTCATGCCCGAGTAGCCGTGCGATGACATGACGATCAGGTCGCACTTGTTGTCGACCGCCGCTTCGACCACCGACTCGGCCGCGTTGCCATCCAGCAACTGGAAGCGAGTGCGAACGCCCTTGGGTGCCAGCTCACGTAGCCGCAGCATCGACTCGCGGGCCTCGCGCTGCGCGTCTTCCTGCGGGCGGTCGGGCCACAACAGACCGTAGCCGCTGAGCGCGTCCGGGATCAACACACGGTCCGGGACCAGCGCCCGAACCATGAAGACTTCGCCCTCGGACTGTGTGGCGAGGGCCTGCGCAACCGGGAGCGCTCGTTCGGCCAATTCGGAGCCGTCGAGCGGGACGAGGATTTTGGAGTACATCGCGTTTCCTTTCATACCGTGGCGGCCGTTCAAAACCGCCTGTTCATTCATCCTGCTCCCGAATCACCCTTCTGGGCCAGTGTCGAAAATCACCGGGCCCCGCCATGACAACGTCACAAATAGCCTATGATTTACGCGCTTTTTCGTCATATGTGCCCTATAGAAGCGCAGCCAACGTCACCCAAAGGCGTGATGTGCGCCGATTCATAAATCGACTGTGATGATCGACACTATCTCCTCAGAGCTGCGCTGAGTACGCTCTCAACGATCCTGTCCATGCAAACTCGCTGCGGATCCCGGGAATGGGAGGTCGCAGGATCGGGCGCTGAAGAACAAGCCCGGTCGTCGGGAGCGCCACGAGGAGGAGGCCTATGTCAGAAACAAAGTGGGTGGCCATCCGCAAGATCTACTGTCACCGCGCCAAGACCGAGGTCGAGCTCTTGATGGAAGACACGGGCCGGCCCGACTATCTTGGCGAGATGACCACCGAGGGCCACGAGCCGCGGAAACAATGCGCGCTCGGTGAGGCCTGCAACCTGATCGGGCTGAAGTGCCAGTGGTCCTACACCAACCCGGGCTACGATCCATTCGACGAGGTCTGAGCACCGCCCGATCACACGAGCGAAAAACGCGACAGGGCCGGGGTGCACCCCGGCCCTGTCGCGTTTTTCGGTTCTTTTGGGCTCAGTATGAGCGATGAACGGCCACATCGAGCAGGCGCTGGACCAGATCCGATGTGTTGATGTCCTTCAATAGATAGGCGGCGGCACCGGCCTTGGTCGTGGCCCAGGCCTCCCACTCGCTGGCATATGACGTGAGCACCACCATGTCGCCCACCGAGTGCTGGCTGGCGAGCAGATGGATCAGCTCCAGCCCGCGGCCGTCCTGACGCTTGGGCTCGATCACGACCACATCCGGCCGGAGGCGCGCCGAAGCCTCGAGCGCCTCTTCGGGCTCGCTGGCCTGGCCGACGACTTCGATGTCCGGCGATTTTCCCAGCTGCGTCACCAGGGCCTGCAGCACATCTGAGTGGTCGTCGACGATCATTACACGCAAACGCGCATCCATAAACGACAATTCTAGGTGGATGCCCCCCCCGAGCCGAGTGGCGACTCTCACCTATGCCCTCTGACAGACATCACCGGGCCGCTCCGAATTTCATGCGCCTTTGGCGTATTCCCTGAAGATTTCCCTAGGGAACCGGCCGCGACGGGGGCGGTCAAGCTCAAGGCCTGACATACTGCGCCCCGATTCAGGATCAATGACGCTGGAGCACCCTTGCTGAGACTGACAGAATGGACGCATCAGCGCCCTTTCTGATTAAGCTGACTCAGGAGTTTGACGGCCCTCCTGTGTGAAGCGCCCTCGAGTCGGGGCACCGAAACGGCGGCGTCAGGGGTGAAAACTCCCACCGTCGCCCGCTTCGGGACATGACTCTCTCCTGTGTGAACGGCCCGCGGCAACCACCGCGGGCCGTGCTCGTTCCTACAAACTCAAATCTGACTATCTCTGCCTAATTGCACGACAGGATGGTGAAGGAAATCACTATCCCAGGAAACGGCGCTCCCATATCGTATTTGACGAACACGACCTTTCCGCCAGTTTCGCTCGACAATCGGGCGACTGGGCCGTGATACCTGCCCGAAACGAAGGTGACTTATGCAGATCACACGACAAGCAGACTATGCAGTGAGGGCGGTCTCTTTCCTGGCCCGGCTCTCTCCAGGCGAGCGCGTTCCGACCTCGCTCATCGCCGAACGTCAGCGGATCCCGCAGACGTTCCTGGCCAAGATCATTTCGCAGCTGTCGGCGGCCGGCATCATCCGGGCCACGCGAGGCGCGCGAGGCGGCGTTGCGTTGGCACGCGGCGCCGATAGCGTCAACCTGCTCGAGGTCATCGAGGCCATCGATGGCCCGGTGCGCCTGAACGAGTGCGTCACCGACCCCGGCGTCTGCAGCATGAACGAGGTCTGCCCGGTGCGCTCGGTCTGGTGCAAGGCGCAGGCGGAGCTGGTCGAGCGGCTGCAGGGCACGCGTTTCAGCCAGTTGATGGTCCCGACGACGGCGCTGACCCAACTCGCGGTCTGACGCGGCCGGGCTTGTGGCGGTTATCGCTCCGTAGGGCGACACATGATGGGTTCCATCATGCGTCGCCCTACGGTTTTTAACGCGCGCCTCGAGCTGGCTTCAGCCCGTCGGGGAGATGTAAGCAACAAAAAGGTGCGCCGCGGCGCACCTTTTGGGCCAACGCTTGCTGGCTGAGCAGGACCCTGCCGCGCTTCAATCACCGCGCGGGAAGGATAGTTTGACCTCGGTGCCCTTGGCCAGACGTCCGTTGATCTGCAGCGTGCCGGCCAGGGCCGCGGCACGGTCGCGCATGTTGCGCAGGCCGTGGCCAAAGCGTTGCTCGGTATCCTCGATCACGAACCCGCGGCCGTTGTCACGCACAATCAGGTGGACCGAGCTATCGTCCTTGATCAGCCGGACTTCGACCCGCGAGGCGCGACTGTGTTTGGCCGCGTTGCTGAGCGCCTCCTGGGCGACATGGAAGAGCACCTGAGAGACGGCCCGGTTGATCAGGTCGAGCGTACCGGTCTCGATCCGCAGATCGGCCTGCATCAGGGTGTTGGCCTTGAACTCCGCCAGCAACCGCTGTAACGCTCCCGAGAGGTCGTCGTTCTCGAGCCGGGGCGGGCGCAGGTCGAGGATGTAGGCGCGGATGTCGCGGATGGTGCCGTTGAGCGCGTCCAGCGCCGTATCCAGGCGCTCGGTGGCTCCGCCGACGTCTCCGTCGCCCATCTGCGCCTTGACGTACTCGAGCGTGAGGCCGACCGCGTAGATCGACTGGATCACGCCGTCGTGCAGATCCATGCCGATGCGTTGTCGTTCCTCGACCACGCTCAAGGTTTGCACAGCCTCGTACAACCGGGCGTTCTCGATCGCGACGCCGGCGTGCGCGGCAAGCAGCTCGATGATGAGCTGGTCCTCGGCGCTGAATTCGTCGGCCGTCAATTTGTTCGTCAGGTACAGGTTACCCAGGCGCCGGCCCTTGCGCGTGATCGGAACGCCGAGGAAGCTGGACATGTCTGGATGGTTCGCCGGAAAACCGACCGACTGCGCATGATCGCGCAGGTCACGCAACCGCAGGGTTTGGCCGTCGCGCAGCACAAGACCGAGGATGCCGTGGCCCCGCGGCCGATGGCTGATGCGCAGTGTTTCGGCATCCGACATGCCCGTGGTGATGAACTCGGCCAGGTATTCGCCGGTGTCGTTGGGCACGCCCAGGGCCGCGTACTGGGCTTGGGCCAGCTCGGCCGCAGTCTTGACGATACGCGATAGTGTGTCGGCCAGCGACAGATCGCCGCCGATCGCCAGCACAGCGGCATCCAGGGCGAGCAGCTTCCGGTTCGTTGGGTCAGGCGCGACTTCGTCGAATAGGGGCACAACCCGTATTGTACGAGATCACGCGCGCCTCGACCACCCTCACAGGGCAATCGCACCTAAATTGGCTTCGACGTTTTCTTGCCGCGGATTGCGCTGATTTCGCAGATGGGGAGCGTGTTTCCACAATCCGCGTCATCCGCGCAATCCGCGGCAAAAACATGCCTAGTTGGTTTAGATGCGATTGCCCTGACCACCCTCACCAGGCGGCGTGTGCGAGCACGACTTGATGTCGTTTGAGAACTCGTCATCGAGGCCAACCGCGCCCGTCATCGCCGGACGAATGTACCAGGGCCTCTTCCAGGCTGGTTTGCCGACAAGCTCACGACCCGTCAGTGACCTTGTTGCGGCGAGTTTCGCGAATAGTTTGAGCCATCCGTACACCTCGCGAGATTCTCCGCAGAAGGCAGTTCGGCCGAATCAAGCGCGATTGCCCTGGCGGTTCGTGCAGGTCGCCTGCCTAACAGCCGATTGGGTCGACCTTGACACAGCGGCTCTCGGCCCGCCGTTTGCCGGGGAATCGGGCAAAAACCGGGATCTGAGCCGGCCACGAGACGGCCCCCACCCGGCACCGATCGCCCTGGCCGAGCCGAACTTGAGCCAAGGGCCAGAGCCGAGTACAATCTTGCCCATGAAACAACGCATTATGCTGGTGGATGACCACGAGGTTGTGCGCCTGGGTCTGAAGGCACTGATCGAGCGACGCCCCGATATGGAGGTGATCGCCGAGGCCGCAAGCGAGAGCGAAGCCATCACCAAGGCTGCGGCGCATCGGCCTGACATCGTGCTCATGGACATCCGTCTGGGCGGCACGAGCGGGATCGAGGCCTGCCAGAAGATCATGGCCGCGATGCCCGAGGCCAAGATCATCATGCTCACCAGCTATGCCGAAGACGACCTGCTCTTCGCGGCCATCCGGGCGGGCGCGGCCGGCTACGTGCTCAAGCAGGCCGGCGGGCAGGAAGTGATCCGCGCTGTCGAGGCCGTCGGCCAGGGCCACTCGCTGCTCGACCCGGCGCTCACCGAGCGCGTCTTTGCCGAGGTCCGACGCGCAGCGCGCGCCCAGGAGTCGGCGGCCTTCGCCCAACTGACCGAGCAGGAGCGCCGGGTGCTGATCCTGGTCGCCGAGGGCAAGACCAACCGCGAGATCGCGGTCAACCTGCATCTCGGCGAGGGCACGGTGCGCAACTACGTCAGCAACATCCTCGGCAAGCTGGGCGTCTCGAACCGCGCCGAAGCCGCCGCCTTCGCCATCAAGCACCACCTCAAGGACTCGACGGACTAGGCGCCCGGCGCCATCCGCCGAGGACGCCAGGTGTCCATGAAGCCAGCCGACCTCGCTGCATTTCTGCAAGGCCTGATCGAACAAAACCTCAAACTCAGCTGCATGATCTGGGGCCCGCCGGGCATCGGCAAGTCGAGCATCGTAGCTCAGACGGCCGAGGCGCATCGGCTACCCGTCATCGACCTGCGGCTCTCGCAACTTGCCCCGACCGACCTGCGCGGTCTCCCGGTGGCGCGCAACGGTGTTTCGCGCTGGTACCCGCCGGAATTTTTGCCGCGGCGGGGCAAGGGCGTGCTCTTCCTGGATGAGATCAACCTCGCCCCGCCGGTGATGCAGGGCATGGCCCAGCAATTGATCCTCGACCGTAAGGTCGGCTCGTACACCGTGCCGGCCGGCTGGTTTATCTTCGCGGCCGGAAACCGCAAGGAAGACCGGGCCTCGGTCTTCGACATGCCGGCGCCGCTGGCCAACCGGTTCCTGCACCTCACCGTCGAGCCCGATCTCGAGAGCTTCAAGGCCTACGCGCTCACACGCGCATTTCCGGAGGCGATCATCGCCTTCCTGGCGTTCCGCCCGGCCCTGCTACACCACCTCGACGCCCAGCAGCCGGCCTGGCCCTCGCCGCGTTCGTGGGAGATGGGCGCGCGCCTGCACGCCGCCGGGCTCGACATCGCGCCCGCCGTCGGCGCTGCCGCCGCACACGAGTTCGAAGCCTTCCTCAGCCAGCTGGGGGATCTCCCAGACCTTGAGCGGATTCTGAACGGCGACGGCGACACCCTGGGTTTCCCGTCCGAGCCGTCCATCGGCTACGCCACGGTCACGGGTCTGACGGTGCGGGCTCAGACCGCGCCGCGCGCGCACCAGGCTCTGCGCTGGCTGGCGTCAAAGGCCGAGCCCGAGTGGGCGCAACTCTTCGCCACCGATTCCTTCACGCTGCTCCGCCGGATCGAGACCAAGGAAGGCGATGCGTTCACGGCCCTCCAGCGCCTGATCGCTGGAGACGAGGCGCTCGGCCGATTCCTGGCCGAAGTCGCCTCACTCGCGTGACCGGGCGTCCGCGTGCGTCGGCGCCGGAGGATCCATGAGCGAGCCCCTTGATCTCAAGCGCCTGATCTCGGCATCGCGTCTGCGGCTCAGTCGCCTGAGCCCGTTCTTCTCCACGCTGGCCCTGCACACCCCGTTTCACATCAGCGAGCGCGTGCCGACGGCGGCCACCGACGGCCAGGCCGTGTTCGTCAACCCCGCGTTCTTCGCCAGGCAAACACCCGATGCGCGCGACGGTCTGTTGCTGCACGAAGTGCTTCACGCAGCACTGCTGCACGTCACGCGGCGCGGCGGGCGCGACCCGGAGGGCTGGAACATCGCGGCCGACATCGTGGTCAACGGCATCCTGGTGCGCAACGGTTTCACGATCCCGGATGGCGGGCTGCGCGACGTCGGGCTCGAGCGGCTGAGCGTGGAGGAGGTGTACGACCGGGTGGCCAAGGATCCCAACAAGCGCCGCAAGCCGGCCGAAGGCGACCTGCTCGAGGCGCCACCCGGCGACGCCCCCGGCGGCGGCGACAAGGAGGGCGGCGACGCGAAGACGCGCTCGCGCGCCGAGGGCCAATGGCGCAACGCCCTGCGGGCCGCGGCCGAGGCCAACGAGGCCGCCGGTCAGGGCAAGGCGCCGGCCGGGCTCGAACGCGAGGTCGAGTCGGTGCGCGAGCCACAGCTCGATTGGCGCAGCTACCTCTGGCGGTTCCTGACCCGCACGCCCGTCGACTTCGAGGAGTTCGATCGCCGCTTCGTCGGCCGGGGCCTGTACCTGGAGACAATCTCGGGCCAGAGCGTGCAGGTGCTCGTGGCCGTCGACACCAGCGCGTCGATCCAGCGCGGCATCCTGGCGCAATTTCTGGGCGAGGTATCGGGCATCCTCCTGGCCTACCCCGGACTGCGCTGCGACCTGTACTACGCCGACGCCGCGCTCGACGGCCCGCACGCTTTGCAGAGCGGCCGGGAGATCCCGCCGGCCAAAGGCGGTGGCGGCACGGACTTCCGGCCGTTCTTCGCCGCCGCCGAGCGCGACTACGTCGATTGGCCCAACAAAGTCGCGGTCTACCTCACCGACGGCTTCGGCAGTTTCCCCGAGAGGGCACCGGATTTCCCCGTGCTGTGGATCGTCACCCCGGGCGGTAAGTTACTCGAGGCGTTTCCGTTTGGCGAGGTCGTGCGGCTGGTGGGGTGAGAGCGAGGAGCGATTAAGGCTTGATCCATTTGTGAGGGTTGTCAAGCTCCTTGAAGGGGAACCGCTTACTTGCGCTTGCGACGGATGCGGCTGAGGTAGGCCAGGTCGGGCGCGTTGGGCGCCGGGCGCGGTTGCGAGAGCCCGGCGCGGGTCTGCTCCCAGATCTGACGGGCCATCAGCTCGGCCAGACCGGGGCGCGAGAACACGACGTCGTACTCGGAGCCCGTGAAGCCGCGGGTGTCGTTCGTGTCCCAGCCGGGGATGATGAAGTGCAGCGGGTCGACCAGGGTCGCCGTGAAGATCGAGAGCGCGCCCTGGATCTCGAAATGTGTGTCGTCGAGCGGACGACCGCGCAGGGCATGGGCCACACCCTGCCCTTCCCACCGTGTGCGGATCTCATAAAACGACCCGCGATCGATCACGTCCCACACGTGGGCTGCCGCGGTGTGGCCGATCGACTGACCGAGCCAGCGACCGACGAACAGTTGGCGATTGGGCGAAGGCATGGGACAACTATACAGGATTGCCGATTGTTGGCTGCTGATTGCTGATTGACTCTTCAGTGCCATCGCGCGGCAGCGTCAATCAGCAATCGGAAATCAGCAATGTTACGGCGTGAGCCCGCGCAGGTAGGAGCGAATGTCCGTAGCCTGCGGGAGCGCGAGACAGTGCGTGGCGATCTCGCGGCACCGGGCCATCTCCCAGCGCCGGATGGCGGCCTTCACCGACGGGATCGCGGCCGGCACCATGCTGAACTCGTCGAGGCCCAGGCCGAGCAGGAGCGGCACGGCCAACTCATCGCCGGCCAGCTCGCCGCACATGCCCACCCACTTTCCGTGTGCGTGAGCGGCATCGATCGTCATCTTCACCAATCGTAGCACGGACGGGTGATAGGGCGACGCGATCGCGGCCACGCGTTCGTTGCCGCGATCCACAGCCAACGTGTACTGGGTCAGATCGTTGGTGCCGATGCTGAAAAAATCGACCAGCGGCGCAAAGACGTCGGCCTGCACGGCCGCCGCCGGCACTTCGATCATGATCCCGAACTTGAAATCCGGCGGGCGCCGGCCCTCGGCCGTCAGCGCCGAAACCACGCCGGCGATGATCTCTCGCGCGCGCTCGACCTCGCCCACGCTCGAAACGAGCGGCAGCATGATGTGCAGCTTCGTCTCGGCTTCGGACGCAGCCAGCAACAACGCGCGCGCCTGATCCTCGAGCACGTCGGGCCGTTCACGGATCATGCGGATCGCGCGCCAGCCCAGGAAGGGGTTGGGCTCGTGCTGCAGGCCGAGATAAGGCACCGATTTATCGCCGCCGATGTCCAACGTGCGCACGACCATGGTCTTGCCGGCCATCACCCTGAAGGCGGCACGGTAGGCGGCCACCTGCTCAGACTCGGTCGGCATCGTCTCACGATCGAGGTATAGAAACTCGGTGCGGAACAGGCCGACGCCCTCGGCGCCGTTCTCGATGCCGAGCACCGCGTCTTCGGCGCCGCCGATGTTGACCACCACTTCGACCACCTGGCCGTCGCGGGTAACGGCCGGCGCGTGCGCGGCTTGAAGCTGACCTTTGCGGCGTGCCTCCCATTCGGCCTGCCGCGCCTTGTAGCGGTTGAGATCCGCCAGCGTCGGCGCGACGCGGAGCTCGCCGTTGCCGCCGTCGAGGATCAGCAACGACCCATTGTGCAGATCTTCGAGGTGGGCGGGCACGCTGACCACGGCCGGGATGCCCAGACCGCGCGCCAGGATGGCGGTGTGCGAGGTCGGCCCGCCCTTGAGCGTGACCAGACCGAGCACGTTGGCGCGTTCAAACTGGACGGTGTCCGACGGGGTCAGATCCTCGGCCACGATGATCGAGGGCTCTTTGAGCACGGCCGAGCCGTCCTCACGATCGATCAGGCATCGCAACAGACGACGCGAGACGTCGCGGACGTCGGCGGCGCGGGCGCGGAAGTACTCCTCTTCCAAAGCTTCCAACGCGCGGGCGTGCTGTTCGAAGGCGTCCTCGACCGCGGCCTCGGCGTTGAGCCGCTGGGCGCGGAGCACGGTGCGCAGATCGACCAGCAGGTCATCGTCGGTCAGGAAGAGCTGATGCGCCGCGAAGATCTCGGCTTCTTCCTCGCCGATGTTCTCGCGCGCCCGGCTCTCGAGCGCCTGCAGCTGAGTGCGCGCTTTCGCGATGGCGACCTGCAACCGCACCCACTCGGCGGTCGGGTCGGCGACGGTGTGCCGTTCGACCACCGCCTCCTGTGGGCGATAGAGCCAGATCGGGCCGATGGCGATGCCGGGTGAGGCGGGGAGACCTTTGAATTGTTGCATAGAAATCAGCGCAAGAGACGGGGTCCCGCCTCTTGCGAACTTTCTCTGTGAAGCCTGAGCTGCGGTTATTCTCCGAAATTCGACTCCACCAACTCGCGCAGCGCCTTGACCGCGTCTTCGGCATCGACACCACTGGCGTGGACTTCGATCTGCTCGCTCTGCTTGACGGCCAGGGTCAACACTTTGAGGATGCTCTTTGCGTTGACCGGCGCGGCCGTACCGCCGACCTTCTTGATTGTGATGTCGGACTGAAACTTCGCCGCAGCCTGCACGAACTTGGCGGCAGGCCGGGCGTGCAGGCCAACGCCATGCGCGACGGTCAGGATCACGGAGGCTCCGGCTTCAGCCGGGGTGTTTTCGGTAGACATAGATTCTCCCTCGAAACCCAGCAGGTCGCGCCGCAATCGGGCGGCGACGTCGACCGGCCCGCCGGCGGTGTGCAACGCCAGGATGTTGTCGGCGGATTGACAGTACTTGATCAGCCGCCCCAGGACCTGCACCTGCCGTTGCGCGTCGACGACCGACAACGCCAGGACGGTTCGGACGGACACAGTCTGCGCCGGATCGCCCATCATGTTGAACGTCACCGGATGCGTGAGCAGGGCCACAGCCAGGGCCGGCTTGAGACAGTGCGCGACATCGGCGTGCGGCAGCGCGATCGGCTCGGCCGTGGGCAGCCCGGTCGGGTAGAGCTTCTCGCGTGCCAGAGCGGCTTCGGCATACGACGATCTGACGTAGCCGCCGAACAACAGCCGCTCGCTCAACGCATCGATGACCTGTTGACGATTCTCCGCGCCCATGCCGACGATGATCAAACGATCATGGATGGCGAAATCCAGGTCGTGTGGAAAATCAGACATGGGCGCGGATGCGTCTTTCGTGTAAATCAGGCCAGCAGCGCGTCTTGCGCCCGGCGCAGCTTCAGGATGACCTGGTTTTCGATCAGGTCGACATCGGCGTAGCGGATCGGCTGACCGGCCTTCACCGGGCGCACCACGGTCGCGCCCACGGCCAGGCCGAGCGGCAACATGCCCTCGGCGCGCGCCACTTCGACACGATCGATCAGGCCGTACATGGTGAAACCGCCGAGCGAGTCGAGCTTTTCGCCGGGAACCAGGTCGCGCTTGGCGCAGGCCACGGTCTCGGCCACGGGCGCGCGGTTGGTCTGCAGCGTGACCTCGCCATCGAGCGCGGCCTTGGCGACCGTGATCGGACACTCGAGGTTGGCCAGGTGGTACGGGCGATAGAGCGCCCAATATTTGCCGTTGCCGTTCAGACGCAGGTAGTTCAGATCCGCGATGATCTTGGGTTGATCGGTGGTGATGATGACGAAGACGCCCGGGGCCACGTCGCCGACCGCATAGTCGACGGCGCCGCGGCGCTCGAAGATGCCGCCGTCGGCCTTCGGGATGAAGACGTTCGCCAGGTCCTTGACCGTGCACTGCGGGCCGTAGGCGCCGGCCTTCTCGGGCGCGTAGCCTGTGCCGTTGCCGATCGACGTCATCTCGACCATGGTCTTGGTGCCGTCGACGAACGAGGCCAGCATCTTGGCGCTCATGTTAGCGGCCTTGGCCTTGGGCGCGCAGCTGTCGGGGTTGGCCGTCCGGTCGAGCGGGTTGTTCTTGCCCTTGCCGACCGTGACGATCTCGAAGCCGAGGGCTTCGGCGAAATCGTACATCTCTTTGATCGTGCCGGGTTCGTCGCCGGCCACGAGCGTGTAGACGACGCCCTTCTTCTGCGCCTGCTTGGCGAGGATGTAGCCGATCGTGGCATCGGTCTCGACGTTCATGTTGACCGTGTTCTTGCCCGCCTCGATCGCGGCCGCGCACACGCGCGCGCCGACCTCGGGCACGCCCGTGCACTCGAGGATGACGTCGAGGTTCGGGATCGACACCAGCCAATCGGCATTGGTCGTCGCGACCCGTCGGCCGGCCTCGATGGCGTCGGCCGCGGCCTCGACATCGTCGGTGTCGGGCGCGATCAGGCCTGCGTCGACGCTGGCCTCCTGATAAGCCGCGCGGGCGCGGCCCGGCAGCACGTCGGCGCAGGCCATGACGCGCATGCCCGCCATCTTCTCCATCTGGCTCAGCAAGCCTGTGCCCATCTGGCCGGCTCCGACCAGGCCCACCTGAACGGGGCGTCCCAGTTTGTTCGCCCGTTCTTGAAGTCGTTCTCGCAGTGACATGGTAACTCCCTGACTTACGCGGGGCGTTCGTCGCCCTCGATACGTAAGACCGTGCCGACCGTGACGGGTGGCAACGGCTGTAACTCGACACAGACGTCCCCCGGCAATTCGGGTTCGGTCTGGCCGTTGAATTTCAAGACCAGATGACCAAGGTTCTTCAAGTTCTCGTTGGCCACATCGCCGACCGCCAACACGCGATAGCAGTTGGCATCGACCCAGACCGCGTCGCCTGCCCCCAGCGGGGCGGCCAGTTCTACACCGTCGTGAATGAGGGCGAAATCTCGGAGCTCTTCAGGCGCGCTTGCGCCAAACAAGACCAGGATCCCGGCCTCGACGAATTCGCCGGTCAGCGGCCCGATGGCCGTGACCGTGGCGGAGTATTTGATCATGGCGCCCCATCGTGACGAAGGACGAAGGCCCTCGCACCGGAGGGCCTTCGTCTTTCAACCTTACTCGATCACTTCAACATCTTCCGGGCGAACGCCGGAGACGAAGAGCTCTTCAGTGATGAACCGCATGAGCGGGCCCGAGGGTGAGGTCGGGTGCACGTCGACCGTGAACACTTTCTTCATCGGGTAGACGCCCACACGCGCCGTGCCGCCGCAGTCGATCACGGCCACGGCGATCTCATCAAATCCGGCCTTCGACTTGAAGCCGTCAAAAGGCTTGCCGCCGGTCAGATCGGCGATGCGCTGCGCCACCGGGTGGATGCCGCCGCCTGTCACCGAATAGATCAGTTCCTTGCCGGGCTTGGGCTGGATCACCAGCGGTCCGCCCCAGCCACGCGGCCCCTTCTTGATCCGGACTTTCTTGTATTGACCTTCTGCCATAGCCTCACCTCTCTGAACATCGGGATGGAGCCTGGGATTCGGCCCCAAAAAGCCTGCTCATCACTCTAGCATGTCTGCGGGGAAAATCGACGGGCAGCCGGCACCCCCCTTACTCTACCGGCCGCCCATCGACTTCAGCACGATCCGCCGTGCCGGACCCGTTACATGCCCAGGCTGGCCAGGAAGGCCAGGATCACGGCGATCGGGCCCGTGATCAGGCGCGAGAACAGAACCGCCGGGACACCGACTTCGACGGTCTCGGGCTCAGCTTCGCCGAGCGCCAGGCCGACCGGGATGAAGTCACAGCCCACCTGCGGGTTGATCGCGAACAGCGCCGGCAGCGCCGCCGAGAGCGGAAGGCTCTTGTTCGCGAACAGGGTGCCCAGGAGCGTGCCGATGATCTGCGCGATCACGGCGCCCGGTCCCAGCAGCGGGGAGAGCACGGGCAGACCGATGATCAACGACAGGAGCAGCAGACCCCAGATGCTGCCCGCCAGCGGGGTCAACAGCTGGGCGATCCACGTGCCGAGGCCGGTGCCGTTCATGATACCGACGATCACGGCCACAAAGGCCAGGAAGGGAAGGATGTTCTTCCACACCTGATCGACGGCTTCACGGCCGGACTGGAACATCGTGCCGACCAGACCACCCATAATGCGCCCGAAGCGCGTGAGGAAACTCGTAAATGCTTCCATGATATCCTCCTTAGGCCGCAGCCTTCTTCCACATCATGGCCGTCAGACGCTCAGTGACGATGCCGCGGATAAGGATGACCACCAGGCCGACCAGCAGATAGCGCACAGCAAGGTCGGTCACAGCTGCGTCGCCGTAGCCCGTCGCCACACCGGTTGCGATGCCGGCCCAGACGAAGAGTTCGCCGGGGTTGACGTGCGGCAGGATGCCGAGCGGCGGGTGGACGAACGAGACAGCCGAGTCGTAGAACGCCGGCTTGTACTTCTCGGGCAGGAAGCGCCCCATCGTGTACGCCATCGGGTTGGTGAGCACGAAGACCGAAACGACCGGAAGGATCAGGTAGCGGAGCGGAAGGAAGAGGATGCCTTCCTGCGACGCAAACTTGCCGAAGTTCTCGATGCGCTCAGTGCCGATCCAGGCAATGACCGCATTGAAAGCCGTCATCAGCACGACCACCAGCGGAACGATCCCCACGAAGACCGCCCACCACCAGTCGGCACCGGCTTTGAAGATGCCGATAAAGCCCTGCGCGAGTTGGACCAGTAAGTCCATAACAGACTCCTTTACGGAAAACGGATAAAGGCACGTGCATGAAAGTTTCACATGAACCCGGTATTGTGTCGTGAGGTCAGGCAGCTCCTTTCCGCAATGACAGGCCGACTCGACGACTCACCCCATGGATGATGGCGCCACCAGGGCGTTGGGGTCGGTCGAAGCCTCGGCCTTTTGCTTCTGCTTGAGTTCATGAGCGCGCATGAGCTCCACCGCGTTCTTGAGCGCTGCGCGCAGCTTGTTGGACACCGGCAGCGAGACGTTGTCATCGGCGAGATCGTCGATGGAACGCCCGGCCAAACCGGGAACCTCCTTGAGTTTGGCGAGCACCGTCCAGCCCGAAAGCTGTTCGACCCGCACCACCCGCTCATCCGCACCGACCACGACGACCGCGTACACGCGACGGCGCCAGGCTGAGCCGGCCAGACCGACCCATACCGTCCCCTCGCGACGCAGAGCCGCGATCCGACCGTAGTAACGGCGCATCTGCCAGCCGGTCAGGCCCAGTTGCAGGAACCAGGTCAGCGCCAGCCCGACGATCAGGACCCATCCGTTCTCAAACATGCAGGTCTCCTCTTGACGCCGCATCGCGGGCGGCCCCGCCCCCCAAGGCGGCGACGATTCGATCCAGAACGCGCTCGGTCTCGACCCCGGTCAAAAATGCCAGCGTGTGGATCACGGGCACGCCGCCGCTCTCGGCGATCGGCGTCGTGCTGACGATCAGGTCATGGCCGGGCGCCAGACGCGGCACCTCGGCGATGGCGCCGAGCGTGAAGTCGACGGAGATCCCCCGCACCTTGAGCGCCTGAGCCAACGCCGCAGCCACGGCCGCTGCAGCCGCCACACCCGTCCCGCACGCCACAAGGATGCGGGTCATGCCGCCGCCTCTATGACATGGCGCGTCGAAACACACAGGCGGGTCATCGGCACCGTTGTGTGGACATCTGGCACGGACTGAACGTCATGGTCCCTCCTGCCGAACGACGAACCGGATTTGGTCAGGCGAGCATCAGCGCCGGGTCTTCGAGCGCGGCGCGCAAATCGCTGAGGAAACGGGCCGCCACAGCGCCGTCAACGACGCGGTGATCGGCCGAAAGGGTGACGGCCATGATCGGGCGCGCCACCGGGTTGCCATCGGCGTCCGGCACGAACTGCCGACGCGCCGCCGCCACAGCCAGGATCGCCACCTGCGGCGGGTTGATGATGGCCGTGAAGCGATCGACCCCGAACATCCCCAGGTTCGAGATCGTGAACGTGCCGTCCATCACGTCTTCGGGGCGCAGCTTGTTCGCGCGCGCGCGTTTGCTGAGATCGGCCAGATCGGCGGCCAGGTCTTCGAAGCCCTTCGCCGCGACGTCGTGTACCACCGGCACAATGAGGCCGCCCGAGCCCGTCGGATCGTCGGGCGCCGCATCGAGCGCGACCGCGATGCCGATGTTGATGGCCGCGTTCATGACGATCGCCTCCTGGCCGGGCGCGCCGACCAGATGGCTGTTGACCAGCGGGTGCCGCTTGAGCGCCCAGGCGCAGGCACGGGCGATCACGACCGTCAGGCTGACGCGCGCCGCATCCTTGGGCAGTCGACCGTTGACCTTCGCGCGCAGCGCCTCGGCCGCGGTCACGTCGATCTGGGCCTCGAAGAAGACGTGCGGGGCCTCCTGGAAGCTCTTCTGCAACCGTGTCGCGATCGTGCGCCGCATGCCTTGAAGAGGTAGTCGCGTGTTCGCGTGGTCGGGTCGTCCGGTCGTCGGTTGGTCAGTGGCTGGAGCGCCCGTTGGGGCGGCCCTTGTAGCCGCCCTCTCGGCCGCCCGCACATCGTCGGATTGGATCCGCCCACGCGGGCCGGTGCCCGTCACCGCCTGCAGGTCGACCCCCAACTCGCGCGCGACCCGACGCGCCGCGGGAGAGGCCGGCACTTTACCGTTCGGCGTCGTCGGCGCGACCCCGGGCGAGGCCGCGGCCTCGACGTCGGCGCGGGTCACCTTGCCACCGGGGCCGGTGCCGGCCACCGCGGCGGGATCGACGCCAAGGTCGGCCGCGACTTTGGCGGCCAGGGGCGTCGACCTGACCGGGAGGGCGTCGGCCGCTGTAGGGACGGTCACAAGGGCCGCCCCTACAGCGGCGCCGACGGACGGCACGGTTTCATTCGGGCCGCGCACGAACGCGATGATGTGGGTGACCGGGACGGTGTCGCCTTCCTTAAAGCGCAGGCCATCCAGGATGCCGCCGGCCGGGGCCTCGACTTCCATGTTGACCTTGTCGGTCGTGACTTCGGCGATCGGATCGCCCTGCTCGACTGCCTCGCCGGCTTGCTTGAGCCAGCGGACGATCTCCGCTGTCTCTTGCGTGAAGCCGAACTTCGGCATGATGACTTCTTTCATAATCCAGT
>WBZS01001198.1_pt1 | contig 22330 bp, 27 predicted proteins | sample 5204201 | NCBI WGS metagenome assembly WBZS01 (sample SAMN12344357, study PRJNA552823) | activated sludge metagenome | biome: Activated sludge suspended growth; feature: Nitrification reactor; material: Wastewater; isolation source: activated sludge from nitrification reactor of wastewater...
ATTGAAACATCGAAATGCAACCGATCAAGCAGAGCAACCAACTCGCGTTCATCTGGGTGACCCCCGATGTGGATTGAAACACCGACACGATGTTCGATGTCCACGCGCAAGGCGTAACTTAGTTTCGCCCGGGGGTTACTCCTGGATGCGGATTAAAACGTCCCTGGCGAGATCATCAACATGACCGTCCATGTTTCTGGAGCGGATGCGGCTTAGGCGCCAAGATGGAGCAATCTGGTCAGGACTTTTTCGAGTCAAATGGAGATCAACCTTACAGACACTTGGTACTACAGGACAACCGTAGTCCTAAGAAAATCAGCTCTTCCGAGGAAGAGCTGATAAGGTCATTTGGATTGGTTAGGGTTAGTCGAAAAGCAATCCAGGGAGTTTCCTGCTCACAATCTTGGCGATCAAGCGATCAACCGTAGGATTGTTCGTCGCGAAAGTTGGCTTCTTTTCAGGAGCCCGTCTTGAGATAACAAGGTCCGTTCGAGGGTCGAACCGATACCTCCACAAGCGAGCCGCCCGAAAGGGTTCCTGCGATAAGGACTCACCAAGGTGGTACAGAAATCCCCCAGAGAACACTAAGATGCGAGGGGCACCCCAGCGAAGCGGAACAATGGCTGCCCGCTGATGAGCGGAGTTGTGAATGCCGCACACAAGGGTCGTCCCCGACAACACGATGAGTTCGGCTTGCCGCTCAATTTCATCGAGCATCGAGGGCGAATGGTTGTCCGGTCCGAACGATTCAACCGTGCATCCAAGGTTGGACCCAAGCAGCCGTACGTTTCCATACAGCCAGAGCCCTGAGGGTTCATAGTATCCTGGCTCCTGTTCAAAGGGAGCTGAGCGACGAGGTGGGGCCGGAGTGACCCCGCGCTGAGTAGCGTTAAGACTTGACATAGTTCACCACTCGCGCAGTGTCGTGGTGAAGAGCCAACCTGCTCAAACAATTGGTCGTATGCGCAATCGATGCGCGGAAGACCAACTAGCACCCCGAGCAGTGCTGCTCGGGGGGTAGTGAATCTAATAGTCATAGCAATTGATTCCGACTGTCTCCGACTTTTAGATTTTTCTTCTCGCACCTGTCCCGATCTAACTCTCTTCAAAGCCACTACCTTGTGAGCGATGAACATCGAGCAATGGACGGAACGGGCGCTGGCCAACTTGATCAACAAGAGAGCGGGCAATCGTACGTCTCACGGTGCACTGCCCGGTGCTCTCGGCTGGGAGGTGAAAGCAGGTGGTGAAGCATTCGAGATCACGCCGGACGATCGCCTCAAGCACACCTACATCCTTGGGGCAACGGGGAGCGGCAAGACCAATCTGCTTTCGCAACTCACAGAGGCAGGCATTGAAAAGGAAACAACCTCTGTGGTTCTCGACCTCAGAGGAGACTTGATTGACCGTGTCATTGCGCGATCCGCCGGGTCCATTCCTGTGGATCGTTTCCACTTGATTGACCTGCGTCGCCCCAACGTCTCGTCTGGGATTAACCCGTTTCAGTGCGGAGCTGACCCATACAGCGCGGCCCTGCAAGTCCACGCGATCCTGCGATCTGCCGCCGAATCTTGGGGCGTGCAACTGGACGAGACGCTCCGCTGCTCGCTCATTGCCCTGAGTTTCAAGCGGCGCTCCCTTATCGAGATTCCGCGATTCCTGACCGACGCATCGTTCCGCGCCGGAGTACTCGCCCATCTATCCGACCCGCTCGCGGTTGCATTCTTTGAGCGCTTCGACGCACTGAGTCCTGACCGAAAAAACATGTGGGTTCTGCCGGTGCTCAACAAGGTGAGCGCGTTCCTATCGCATCCCTCGATTCGATTAATCTTGTCTGAGCAGCCTCCCCTTGATCTTCCTAACGTGCTTGACACCCCGGGAAATGTGCTCCTCGTTGCCCTCGCCGCAGACCGGCTGCACGGTCTGGCCGGGACGCTCGGATGCTTGATCGTAAGCGCGATTGAGAACGCGATTATGCAGCGTGTGGATCAACCGGAGAACACCCGCAACCCCGTGCATCTGTACCTCGACGAGTTCGAGAACTTTCAGTCGCCTGCGTTCGAGTCAATCGTTGCCGAAGGTCGGAGGTTCAGGATCGGTTTGACGCTCTCACACCAAAACCTCCATCAGCTCGACACAAAGCTCCGACACTCGATCACCAACAACGCGGGGACCCGAATCTATTTCAGAACCGGGCACATTGACGCCAAGGAGCTAGGAAGCGAGCTTGAGAGCTTTGGAGTGAAGGAGCCATGCAAAGCCCTCATGCACCTGCCCGTTGGACAGGCTTATGTCATTGGCAACGGCCGCACGGCTCGCCACATACAGTTCCGTGAGGCGAAGAGGACTAATGCATCCCGCACGTCAATTGCGGAGCTTCTTGAGGCATTAGAACGCCGGACAGGGGCCAACGAACCGCAGAGCCCCTTCGCTACCGCGAGGCCCGTCACGCACGTTCGCCCCCCGCGAGCAGCCAAGCGAAAGGAGAAAAGCGATGCGTCTTGAAGCGCGAGATCGGCAGGTCTTGGCAGAAACGTTTCTGAGCCGAGTCGTGCGCTGCGATGACCTGATCAATTTGGGCTACTTCAAATCGGTGCCTCGCTGCAACGCGCGACTCCTGATGCTCAGGGAGGAGGGTCTGCTTAGGTCTAGGACAGAGCTTGGAGGAATGTCTCTGCGTGCCGCACTGTATCACTGCACGTCCAAGGGCGTTCGGCTTGCCGCCCAAGAACTGGACATGGGCGCAGAGGAAGCGATTGAGATTCACCGGTCGGGGATTCGGGAGCTTGCGATCAAGCATGCTCTGCGGTGTAACGACCTGCGGAACCTATTCATCCGGATGCGAGGCACCGATGACAACTTTCGTTTAGATAGTTGGTCGCAAGAACTACTCTGCCATCACGAGTTCCAGCTGCATGGCAAGACGGTCGTCATTAAGCCCGATGCCTTAGCGGTACTAGACGGTTTCGAGAAGCGGTCCCATCTGTTTATCGAGGCCGATCTCGGCAATGCATCGCTGCCCAAGCTCAGAGAGAAACTGTCCAGATACCTGGTGTATGACCGCTCCGGCGCGTTTGCCGAAGCGTACGGCGCCGATTCCGCTTCGGTGCTCATTGTAACTACCGACGAACGCAGGCTGGCACACCTGCGCACCCTCGCCTGCTCTGGACCATTCATCTTCACCACCTGGAAGCGGCTCGCTGCGCACGGGGTGGGCGGAGCGATCTACGCGGTTGCCATCAACGACCAACTCAGCCTTGCGGAGGCACTGGGATGATGCTTTGTCGCTCGTGTGGCCGCATTTCGCCCGGAGAACCAACCTTTTGCGAAGGCTGCGGCAAGAGTTTCAATGCTGCTGTCTGTCCTGCCAAACATGCATCGTCAGCGGGTGCGTCCCACTGTTCCACATGTGGCTCGACGGAGCTTTCTGAGCCAGCGAAAGGCATCCGGTTATCCGCACCGAATCGAATTCTTGCGATCCTCGTTGGGCTGATTCTGTTCAAGATTTTCACGCCGCTGCTGCCAGGTCTTTTCGGACTATTCGCAAAAGTCATCGCTTGGCTATTTGGCGCAGTACTCGCGCCAATCCTCTGGCTGATTCTGCAACTGATGCTCCCGTTGCTGATTGGTTGGGGCATGGTTGGTGTGTGCCTCCAGATACTCTCTCGCGAGAAAGTCAACCTCTACAAAATCTATGTCGCCCTATCAAAGCGGCTGTTTGACGCACTCTTGGTAGCTGCAAGACTCTTTTGCGAGTTTCTGATCCGCTTGGTGTTTGCCAAAAAGAAGCGCGAATGAAAAGGTTTGACCCAAAGAATGCATCTGCTTACGTAGGGACTCCAGTCTCTTCGTCACATCCAGGCAACAGATTGTCTTCCTCTGAGGTTTCCCTGAGAAAGTATCAGAAGGTATCCTTGTCAGACCTCTACTCCAACCTTCCGCCTGAAGCGGCCGCTGAAAGCGTTACGCGCATCCTGGGCTTCTTCCGCGCATATTGTGGACAGGGACAATCTGATGGCACGCCCCACCCTCGCCGCCCTTGAAGCCCCTCGCGATCAGCGGGCATGCCTCTATGCGCGGGTCTCAACCCGCGAACAAGAACTGGAGGGCTATTCCATAGACGCCCAGCTTTCAATACTTCGCGAGTATGCCCGCCGAAACCATATCACCATTGTGCGGGAGTTCATCGAGGCCGAGAGTGCCAAGGTGTCGAACCGCCCGGCATTTGCGCAGATGCTCAAGGACATCAAGGCGGAGGATATTCCCATCATCGTCGTTGAGAAGACCGACCGGCTCTACCGAAACCTTGCCGACCATGTACGGGTCGACAATCTCGATGTTGCCGTTCACTTGGTGAAAGAGAACGAGATCATCTCCAAAGATTCCAAGAGCCACCAAAAATTCGTACATGGTATCAAACTTCTTGTTGCCAAAAACTATTCTGACAACCTTTCCGAAGAGGCAAAGAAGGGCTTGGCTGAGAAAGCGAGGCAAGGCATCTGGCCAACCAAAGCTCCGCTTGGCTATCTCAATGTCTCGGTGGGAAGCCGCAGGATTATCGAGCCCGACCCGGAGCTGAAAGGATCACCTAGTCTGGCTCTTCAACCGCTATGCTGAAGGCACCATCTCTATCCGCGACCTAACAGATGAGGCGGCGGCGCGTGGACTCACCACGCGCAAGGGCCGTAAGGTTCAGGGCAATGCGGTGCACAAGATGCTCCAGCACAAAGCCTACATCGGCATAATTGAATGGGGCAACATCGTGGTTTCAGGAATCCATGAACCGCTCATCGACAGAACCACATTCCAACGAGTTCAAGACATCATGCATGGACGCAACGCAACCAAGGCAAAGCCAGCCGCTCAACTGGATTTTCTCTACAAAGGGCTTTTTACCTGCGCCACCTGCGGCTGCCAGATTTCCGTGCAGCGCACGAAGGGGCATGCCTACTACGCCTGCTCCGGTGCTCGTGGCTGTCCTCGCCCCACCGTTCGAGAAGAGCTGATTACCGAGGCCATTGCTGAGCGGCTCTCGAGCTTGGCCATTCGCCCGGAGGTGCTCACGCTGCTCCGGCAAGCTCTCCTGGAATCCAGTTCAGAAGTGGAGGATTTCCGCCGAAGCGAACTCTACTCACTCCAGGCGCGGCAACAGGAGCTTCGGCACAAACTCCAGCGGCTCTACGAAGATCACGTGAAAGGCGACGTGGGCAAACACGCCTACAGCGGCTTGCGTTGCGAGTGGGAGTTGGAACTCGCCAAAGTCGAATCCCTGATCCAAGCACACAGCACCTCCACACGTAAAATGGAAACCGAAGGAGTCGAACTTTTGGAATTTGCTTCAAACGCCTATTTCAGGTTCAAAAACGCTTCTCGAGAGGATCAACGGGAAATGGCGCGGCACTTACTTTCAAACTCGACGATCACAGAGAGAAAAGTACAAGTTTGCTTCCATAAAGCGTTCGAAATGGTATTGGAAGCCAACCAAGAAACCCGACTAGAGAATCCTGATTCGGTGATTTCGGAGAAATGGCTGCGGGACTAGGATTCGAACCTAGATAATCTGCACCAAAAACAGGTGTCCTGCCATTAGACGATCCCGCAACCGTGCCAGGGATTATACCAAAACCAGCCTCAAGCCTTCTCAAGCGCGCGAAGATGCTCACCGTACAAGCTCAGCGCCTCGCGAGTCCGCTCAATCCGGTCGATCATCAGGCCATCGTCGCAGCGGAGGAACTCGTCCAGAGTCGGTGCAGCAAACAGGGATTCAAACGCATCCGAACCAGATTCTTGGAGCGACTGCGCCGAGTCCGCCGGGTCGTACTGCAGGTAGGCCACGACGTACTTCCGCATCTCGCGGTAGTTCGTCTGCATCCATCCTCGAAGCTGCGCATATCGCGCCTCAAGCCGCGGCTCCGGGCCGTATTGCGCGGCATCGCACAGAGTGCCAATCAGCTCGTCGTGCTGGTTGTAAAACTTGATTAAGTCCTCGAGCCGCTCGCGGACAGATGGTCCAGCAAGAACCCGTCGCTCGGCCTCAGCCCTGTCAGCGCGATCCAGTCTTGCTGCTCGCACTCGGTCCGGAAACCGACGAACCCAGCCCACCGCACTCACCGCACGGCCAGCGGCGGCAGCAATTCTTTGCGCGATCACGCCTCGCTCCCTGACTGGTTTACATAGTTCATTCTCAAATCTCGCACGAGCGAATCAATCCGTCGCTGGTCATCGGCGTCCAGTTGTTCTTTCAAAAATGCCGCCAACCCCGTGGTCACATCAATCGCAACCTTGGCTTCCGCCAAATCCTTGTGAATCACGCCCGTCATCTGATCTGGTTGCAGTCCCAGCTTCTGCCAGGCGATGTTTGCAAACTGCTCAACCATCACCATGATCATGGGAAACACGCTTAGAGGTTCACCTGGAGTGGGGGCGCTCATCAAGTTTCAGACGAACTGAACCCGCCATTTGACTCTAAGAGGCGATAGAATGAGCACCAATGCCCATCGTCATCACTGCATCCGTCCTACTAGTCTTATCCGTCGTAGTAGTCCTATTCCTAAGAAAAAAACCCGACCCGTACTCGCTCCAATCCCTGACAGACTTCGAAAAGCAAAAGGCTTTCCGCGAAGCGGAAGAGGCAGAAATCGATGACGATGCCCTCCCGATCTGCCCCAGGTGCGGCGAAGAGATCCCCGCCAAGTTCCCCCTCTGCCCCCGTTGCACGCCACGAAACTAAGCCGGAGGATTTGTCACAGGATTGTACTGAGCGACCGCACCGTGGATAGCAAGTTGTGCACTCAGCATCTCAGCTTTCTTCTTCGGGATTCCTGTTAACAATGTAACAGGCAATTCGTTCAACATGTCCTTTACGTTGTTGCGATTCAGCGCAAGCATTTTCTGCAGAGTTTGAATAACTTCCTCTTCTTTAGCCCCAGCCGAAGTCAGCACGAGATCGTAGAAAGAATCGTCGTCATGCCGCGAAAAAGTTGAGAATGCTTTCGTTGCCTGCTGCCCATCTGCCGTTGAAATCGGGATCTCGCGGTCGCATTCTTCGCAAATCAAGCCAACGCTCTTGCTCGTATAATAATTGAGGTGATTGCAAAATCCGCAGCGTACCTGCGAGACGGGCAAAGGCTGCTCGTCCACCACATGAATCAATCGGTGACAAGCCACACATGGATAGTCCTTTTGTGGTGGCTCAGTAAGGATATTCGTTACGTGACAGTAGGGACATTCTTGGCGAGTTGCAGGCACCTTACGCACTAACGTAAATCGATAAATGCCATACCCCAGCGAGCCCGCCCCAACGATGATCAGTAGCCAGGCGAGTTCCCGCCACATCGGCAAGAACACACCGATGCCGAGGCCCAAAGCGATGAGTCCACAGATCACGCAGGAGAGCGCAACCGCGCTGTGCTTTTCGATAACGTCCGAGCTGCGTTCAGGTCTTGCCATGATTTCTTAACCTCAATATACAAAAGAGGACGCAGAAAGAGGCAAGAATTATCTAAGGATTTACGCGGCTGTCGGTAGCAGGAATAATCAGTACTTGCCCATTGCCCTCGTCAAGCACTGAAAAACCGTATGTTTTCGCCATATCCTGCAGGACGCCCATGGCCGGCATTCCACTATAATCCGCAACGACTTCAATGTCCGGCATCCCGGGCGCAATCTCTGCTACGAGTCCCGCCGAAGCACAAATTAGGCTCAGTGCGTCAACTAACTTGGCCCTTTCCAACTTGATCGTGATGGGCTTGGAATAACGAGGATCAGTGGGCGCAGGAGTAGGTGATACAACCGCCGGATTCGCTGAACCAGGAACTTCCTGACCGCTAACCTTAGGTCCCCCAGAGTCAACTGGACCAGCCGGAGTGGGAAGCTGTACACCACGGGTTCCACCCACCGCAGGTTGGGTAACCGGCGTAGCTGAAGGCGAGAAACCTCGAACCAACGCATACGAAGTAAACGCGATCGCAAGAACCCCAACGCTCATAGCCATCGCCATCTGGCGCTGCGAGAACATCGGTCTCGGGTTTCGCTTCACAAATCGAGGAATCGAATCCCCGACCAACGAAGGCTTCGAGCGGCGAAGGTCCTTGACCGCCATCGCTCGGCGAGTCATCTCGCGGCGATATTCAGGATAGCGGCGGATGAAGGAGTCAATCGCGTCAGGACTATCTTGATCAGCAACAAGCCACATCAGCTCATCTATGGAAGAGGGGATTCGGCTCATGATGCTTGCTCCTGTTCGTACAATTTCTTAAATCTCTCGCGCGCTCTAAACAGCCTGGTCTTGGCCGCATTGTCGTTGCAACCCAGGCTCTGCGCAATCTCGGTCAGGCTGAGGTCCTGCCAATAAAACAGCGTCAAAATCGCACGATCTGCGGGCGAGAGTCGCTTCATTGCTGCAGCAATAACCGGGTCGGTCGTGACCGTTTCCTGAACCGGAGCCGCATGCTCGTATGCCTGATCAATGTCCACTTGGCGACGCTTGAACTTCAGCGTGCGCCCGTACTGAATCGTGCGGTTGACGGTGACCCGGAATATCCAAGTGCTCAGTTTGCTGCGCCGATCGAACCGGTGCAAGTTGCGATAAATCTGAGTGAAGACTTCCTGGACCGCGTCCTCGGTCTCTTCTACATCTAGGATGATCCCGCGAGCGAGTGCAAAAACCTTGTCGTAGTACGTTTCATAGAGCCGAGTAAACGCCGACTCGTCGCCGCCCAAGAACCGCTCGACAAGGATAATGTCGGGGTCGTAGGAGCTTTTTCCAGACTGGTCTATGACTTGAGACAACACGGCACCTTATGAGACGTTACACGGCAAAATCGGGTTACTGACCCATTCTCAATGCGAATTGCGCGGGCAAGAATGAGCCTGCTACATAGACGTTCAAAGCAACCAACAAGATCGCGATGACCGCCCATCCATACTTAGTCGCCCAGGGTCCAAGTTTCCTCAGCCCAAACGCGCACCAGATCGAACTCCCAGCCACGGCAGGAAATAGATACCGCGCCTGCCCCTGGAAATAAGTCGAGTTGAACTGAACAAAGAGTAACAGCACAACCCCCATCAGGACCAACGCCAGATTCAAACACTTGCGGGTTGCCAAATTCTCCTCGCTCCGTTCAAGCCGACTCCACCCAAAAAAACCACCCAGAAACAGAACAAGCAAACTAAGGATCCCGACCACATAAATCCACTGAGGCAGGAACAGGTCCATATATCCAAACACCCCGATACCGCTCCTCAAGGTCCACCACCCCACCATCTGCCCCCAATAGTGAGTCGCCCCCAGATTCTCGATAAAGAAGCTCGCCTTCGGCGACCCTGCAAAAGCCTTATTGAATGCCCCAATCGCGAACGGGTCGCCGTACAACTTCATATTGCGAACCCACCATGCCATCGGAATCGCAATCGCGGGGATCAAAATGGCAGCGGCATACTTCAATCGAGCTGAACTCAACGCCTTCCAGTCAATGAGCATTGCCGCTCCGACAACCACAAACAAGGCCAGGGCGGTCGTCTTAGTAAGCGCGGCAAGACCCATCAAAATCCCGATGCTCAGGCACAATTTCACGCTAAATCCCTGGCGGAAACCCCGGCAACACAGCGCAAAGACCCAAGAACAAAGGCAAATCAAGAGCGGGTCATTGGATGCCGCCCCGTGCAAAGCCAGAAACATCGGCATGAACCCAGTCAGCGCAACTGCCGCGAGCGCCAGCGAATCGTTCTGCAAGGCGTATCGAGCACCCACAAATACCGCGCAAAGCGTAAGCGCCCCAAGAAACACATTCAAATAGCGAAGACCAGGAGTCAAGTCCTCTTGCTTCTCCGCACCCTGCGCCATGCACACCACGGTGCCCAGAACGTAATAAAGCGGCGGCTGGTGAGCCTGATAATTCTCCCCGTCCCCCGGTACCAATACCGGAAATCCAAAACCACTCAGCAGTCCATCAACGTAGTTCACGTGCTGCCGCTCGTCCGGAGCACCGATGTCAGCAACCGGCAAGGGTTGACCCTTCGCAGTCCGCTGCATCAAAAGCACACCAGGCTGCCGATTCGGGGTCACGTCTGCGTACCAGATTGCCAGGCAAACATACGCGAAAACCAGGAGAAAACACCAGCGAACCGTCATTTATGCGATTCTATCGCCTTCGAACCGAAAGAGTTCGACACAAAATACCGAAAGACCTGATAAACTACTAGATGCACAATCGTAATTATCTCGGTTGAAAGTTCGGAGGATACAGTTGAAAAAATCTTATGGCATCATCACGGCGCTTGGCGTGATGGCAGTCGCAGTCGCAATTGCGGCAACGCGCGGCTCCGTCACTCTCAAATCTTACGCCGACACCCTGAGCCAAGCTGGCTCATTGAAGGTCACCTACACTAACCAAATGATGGGCGGCGTTGCCGAATCGACTACGCTCACCCTTTCGAAGCCAAACATGGCGCGAATTGATCGAGCAGATCAATTGATCGTAGCCGATGGCAAGAAGATCACCACGTACGACAAGAAGGGCAATATCTACTACAGCAAGGATCAAACCGAAGCCGAGTTCAACGCCTTGTTCACAGGCGAAGATCTTCAAATCTTCACCCCATTCTTCAAGTCCGATGCATTTGCCGTCATCATGGACTCCGCTAAGGACAACGGCGTCAAGACACGTAAGGGCATGAAGCTCAACGTGGTCGACGCTCTCGTCGACAGCAAGTCCGGCAAGCAAGGCACCCTCTACTTCAGCAACGATGACAAGCTCATCCGACAAGCTGAATTCAAGGCAGAGCGAAATGGCATGAGCGCAACCAGCGTTCTCAACACAACTTCAATCTCCATTGGCGAGGCATCGAGCGCAGACGTATTCGCGTTCACAGCTCCAGATGGTTCGAAAGAAGTGAGCATGTCCGAGCTCATGGCTGACAAGTGGTACCACGACCTCGACGAAGCTAAGAAGGCAGCCGCTGCAAGCGGACGATTGATCATGCTCGACTTCTATGCTGAGTGGTGCGGACCTTGCAAGATGCTCATGCGAGACGTCTTCCCAACCGAAGAGTTCAAGGCGCAAAGCAAGTACTTCGTCTTCTGCAAGATTGACGTTGATCTTCAACCAGCTATTGCTCAGCAATACGGAATCGAAGCAATGCCAACAATCAAGTTCATCAAGGCCGACGGCACCGTCGTCCACGAGTTCTTGGGCTACCGACCAACCGCCGAATTCATCGCTGAGATGGAAAAGGCAAAGGGCGCTAACTAAGCTTCCCTGATTCGAAGCGCTCCAACCCAAGCGGTTGGAGCGCTTTTTTATTGACCATGACTCGATTCAAAGCTATCACCGTCTTCTGCGGCTCCGCCCTCGGCAAAGACCCTGCATTTCGGGCGGCAGCTCATGCACTGGGGACTGAGCTTGCGGCTCGTGAGATCTCTGTGGTTTACGGCGGGGCAAGCATCGGCCTAATGACGACTGTCGCCGACGCGGCGCTAGCCACAGGAGGCAAGGTAGTCGGAGTCATCCCCGAACTCCTCGGGGTGAAAGAGATCATTCACTCGGGTCTGACCGAGACAATCATGACCGCGACGATGCACGAGCGCAAACAGGTCATGTCTGACCGCTGCGATGGGTTCATTGCTCTCCCCGGAGGCTGGGGCACCCTGGACGAACTCTTCGAAATCCTTACCTGGGCACAACTTGGGATTCATGCCAAACCTGTGGGTGTTCTCAATGTCGAAGGCTACTTCGACAAGCTTCTAGACTTTCTGCACTATGCCGCTGAGCAAGGATTTGTACCAACCAAGCATTTGGAACTACTCTATGTAGAGACCGATATCCACAAGCTCCTCGATCGTATGGCAACTTTCGAATCACCGGTCCTTCCAGACTGGGCAATCAACCCAGAGATTCGTTAGATCACACTGCGACGCTGATCAATCTGCCCCGGCCATCGGAATGCATGTCGAAACGCCGCTTCGCGGCACTTCTCCATCTGCCGAAAATCAAGCACCCCGTGGGTGAGTAGCCGCTCGAATTCCAGCGGCAAACGAACACCATGAAAGGCGGAGTTGTCGGTGCAAATCGCGATATCAACACCCATGTCAAAGCAGTGCCCAAACACGGGCTTCAGCTCGTTGTAGCTCTTCACTGTTCCGGTACGGAAGTAAGTCGTAGGGCAGACTTCCAGGCATTGCCTCCGCTGGGCGACTTGGGTCAAGAGCTTGGGATACTTCAAAGGAATCTGTATCCCGTGCCCAATCCGGTCGAGGAACTCGAGGATTCGGGGGAAATACGCATCACCGGTTTCAAAGCAGTGCCCCGTGGTCTTCAAGCCCTTCTCCTTGGCAAGCTTATACAGCTCAACAATGCAATCTTCGTTCTCGCGATATGCCTCGTCCGGGCCAGCAAGGTCGATCGCGCAGACTTCCTTCGGCATCTCCACTGCGGTTTCCAAAATAAGCTGATTCGTGGCCTTGTCAAGCCGTGAATCCATGCAGAGAATCTGCGTAAAGACAATCGGAAACTCCTTGCTCGCCGCCCGCGCCGCGAGAGCCACGGTCTGCACGATCTCTTCCATCTGCGCCCGTGCCTCGTTCGGACTCAGCCCCTTGGGAATCCGGAAGTAAGGGTTGTATCGAAGCTCGAGATACGCAATGTTCTCAAAGGTGAAAGCACCCCGCAGGAGCCGGTAAACAAAGTAAGCAAGCGCCTCCTGCCGCTGCAGCGGCTCAACTACTTTGTGGGCTTCTAAATACTTCGTGAGGGTATCGCACGGCTTAGTAAGCTTGCGCTCAAACTTCTCGTACACCGGGTACTTTCGAAGGTACGAGAGCGCCAGCTTGTGGGCTTCGTCGTTGGACTTGTCGACTTTACGCCGCTGCAAATAGCTATAAAGAATCCGAGGCAAAACCGCCCCACCCAGGTGAAGATGCAGTTCGGCATAGCTACGATCCGTACTCGTCATTAGTCGGAGTTAGGTTACCAGTCTTGGGATTAGGGAGCTAAGGATGGGAGTGATGGGACTTATGGGACTTATGGGACCCATAGCTCCCATTCTTCCCATCACTCCCATTAACCATAAGTCCTTCGACCTAGCAATCCTGCGAGTGCGATCAAACTGGGTTAAAAGCGATGCCTAAACCAAACATACTCATCTTCATCCACGGCATGACCACAAGCCCGGGCCCAATCTCGCATGCCGATGAATACAAAAAACTGCTCCAGAAACTCGGCGCCGACCGCGACCATGGAGCGGCAATCAGCCAAGCTTTCGAAAACAGAACTTGCTTTGTCGAATGGGGCCACCCTGATGCCGGCGGGAATCAAGACCGCCCGGATCAAAAGATCTCCGCCGCCGAGGAGGAGATTGTCAGACGATGCGGATTGCTGAACGTGCAAGCGGACACCAGCCCTCAGAACCATAACCACGTCGGCACCGAAGGCATCATGGATCGCATTGCCCACCAAGCTACCGGCGGAATCGTCCGACGAGTGAAGGAGGAAGTCATCCTCTGTGGAGTCGGAGATGTTGCCTACTACTGCTCAACCGACGGAGAAGCCGCCGTCCGTGGCACAGTCTACAAGCAAATTCTTGAATGTCTGGATGCCAAACAAGCCGTGCAAGGGGCTCGCCTTCACATCATTTGCCAAAGCCTCGGCGTGACCGTCGCATTTGATTTTCTCTTTGGCCTCTTCCGAACTGCCGGGACCCCTGACTTTATTCAAGACGAGTACCCAGTGGACGACGACATAAAAGTGCTTTATGAAAAGTACTTCAAGCTCGCACAGGATGGCGTCATCGAACTTGGCTCGTTCAACACGACTGCTTCCCAACTCCCCCTCACGGTAATGAGAAAGCAATTCTTAGTTAACCGCCTCGCGCAGGGACAACGGATCGAATGCAAGCAAATCGGAATCGATCCCAATGGCGCTCATAAGTGGAGCGTCTATTACGACCGAGACGACGTAATCGGCTTTCCAACAAGAAGGCTCTTCGATGCAACAACCGCAATCGAGGAGTTCGAAGTCAACACAGGCTGGAGACCCGACACCGCCCACAGCGCTTACTGGGACAACAGCGAGGTCATCAAGAGGATGGCAAAGCTAATCGCCGGAAACCTATAGCTCGTGGATCGGGGATAAGGGTTTTTCGGGTGCCATGGTCAGGCAACCCCGGTTGTTTGACCATGTTTCCGGAGCATGGGTAAATGAGGCACAAACATCCTCACCTACCCATGGCACACGATGAAACTACCACCGATTGCAATCAGATCAGGGAGTCTTTTTCTCGAGGTCTGCTGGCTCGAATGCCTTGGCGAACTTTTGACCCGTTGCCGTGACTTCAACCACAAGCGCTCGCTTCTTTGGACTGCCGCCCATGCCCTTCAAGGTGATCATTCCGCTGACTCCCTTGAAGTCAACAGTGTCGTCGAGAGCCGTGATGAGCGACTTGGAGTCCATCGCGCTTGCGCGCTTCAGACCGTCCATCATGAGCATCGCTGCATCGTAAGCAAGCGCGCCCATCGTAGTACCTGGCTTGCCGCCATTCTTAGCATCCCATCGCTTCAAGAACTCTTGAACTTCAGGTCGTTGCTCGTCGTTGTTGTAGTGGTTGCAGAAGTAGCCACCCAAGATCGCATCGCCGCCAGTCGTTTGGAGCTCGGTGCTGTCCCAGCCGTCGCCGCCGAGCATCTTGACCTTTAGGCCCGCCTCGTTAGCTTGGCGAGCAATTGCGCCGACTTCGGTGAAGTAACCGCTCATGAACAATCCGTCAGGGTTCTTGCCCTTCAGGTTGGTTAGCTGGCCCTGGAACTGGGTTTGCTTCGACTCATAAAACTCCTCGCCGACGATCTCGCCGCCAAGTTCAGTGAACTTCTTGCGGAAGCTGTCGCTTAGACCAGTCGAGTAAGGCTGAGCCTTGTCTGTCATAAGGCCAACTTTGCGAAGACCGAGGTCTTCGTAAGCGAACTTCGCCATGACTGGTCCTTGGAAATCGTCCGTGTAGCACACGCGGAAAACGTTGCCCTTCTCGGTTACATCGGTTCGGGTTGCGCCGATTGCAAGAACCGGGACGCCCTTGTCAAATGCCGAATTCGCCATTTGGAGGGTGATGCCGCTGGCGACTTCGCCAAGCAATCCAATCGATCCGTCGGCGATCAGCTTCTCAGCCGCGCTCTTGCCTTGCTCAGGTTTGCTGGCGCTGTCCGCGATCAAAAGCTCGACCTTCTTGCCGTTGATGCCACCCGCATCATTGATCTCAGTAACAGCCAATTGGGCACCCTTGATCGAATCTTCGCCCCATGGTCGAAGCTCGCCGTTTTGGCTAGCAACCAACCCAATCTTGATCGTGTCGCCGGTTTGCTTATTGCCTTCCGAAGTTGGCAACGGTCGCGCCGCTGTCGTACTTGGAGTCGTTCCGGTCGTGGATGTGCCGGTTGTTCCTGTTGTGGTATCGCCCTCTTTATTGCCGTTGCAACCTGCCATGAATGCAGTTCCGAGTGCGAGCATCGCTAATGCGATTGTTTGAATTCGCGTAGTCATTTGGTTTAGTAACCCCCTAGTTTTATTTGCAAAACACACGCATGCCTTGCAAACTTTTGTGCCCTGTTATTATACAGGGATTGCCGCCAGGCCCAAGACGGTGTAAAGTGAACAAATGAGTGCGCCTGGTTCAAGTCCATTCCAACCCATCTACGATGCCATTGCGCTTGGGAACTTCGACGCTGCCCTTTCGCAAGCTGATTTAGCGATTGCGAATCAGCCTGGAAGCGACGAAGCTCACCTTCTGAAAGGCGTCGCTCTTGCGCGTTTGAACCGTGGGACAGAAGCCCTACAAGCCCTTGCCACCAGCATCAGCTTGAACCCAAACAAGCCGAACGCCTACGTCCAAATGGCATGGCAGCTCGACCAGCTTGGCCGAAGAGACGAGGCGATCCGGCAAGCTGAAACTGCCTTGCGCATCGACCCCGCTAACCACGAGGCAAGCCGATTGCTTAACGCTTGGAAGCCGATGGAGCACTCGGGTGCCTACCAAAATCCCAGTGCCTACCCGCGCGAAGCTCCGTCTATGGCGGGCGGAACTCTGGAGTTCATCAACAAAATGGGCGACCGAAAATGGATGTCGATTTTCTGGGTTGTTTACGCTGGATACTTCCTGGTCTCGGTGTTTCTCGTCTACTTCTATTTCGCGAGCCTTTCGACGCTCCTGGAGACTGCCAACAGGGAGTCCGCTGTCCTCCCAGGTCCACTCATGCTGACCGGCGTCCTCTCCGTTCCGTTCTCCATCGGCACGATTATCTGGGGAGTGATGGACATCGTCCACAAGCGCACGAGCTGGGCCTGGCTGATTGTTTTCATTTGCTGCGCACCGTACCTAACCTGGCTCTATCCGACCGTGGGCCGCAATCAATCGGGACGCTAAAAAACTCCGGCGTAAGGTTCAACTCTCCCAAGCGTAAGATAAAATAGACAACTAAGCTATGTTAACTGCAATAATTCTTGGCGCCGTCCTCGCCCAAAAGGACACAAACAGCATCGTGGAGGTGCCTTTCCGCCTCGGCGATGACGCGATAATCATCGACGCTCTCGTCAACGGCAAGGAATGTTCCTTCATGTTCGACACCGGATACTCCGGCTCGATCATCCTGAACGACCAGATCAATGTTGGCCCAATTACTGGAGTCCAAAACCTCCGCGACTTCGTCGGCACTTTCCAAGCTGGCACCGTCAAGATGAAGTCGCTCAAACTCGGCGCGAAAACAATCGACACCAAGGAGATGGAGATCACGCTTCAACCCGTGGCGCACATGTCCATGAGCTACGGAACCCACTGCGACGGCATCATGGGCTTCGACGTGATCAAAGACTATATCACCGAGATCAACTTCGAAAAGAAAAAATTCATCTTCTATCCTAAGTCGTATGACATCTCCAAGCGTACGCCCGACAACAAAAAGACCTTCCTAAACAAGCTCCTCCCCCTCGGCGCAGGTTCGATGGAGATGGCGGTATCGACCAAAGAGGGTGGTCAAATGCACTTGGCACTCGACACGGGCAACGCCTTCTTTGCCACCACCCACAAGGACGTGCTCGTCCGAATCGGTGCATGGAAAGAAAACGCGCCCGTCAAGTTCATGCAGTCGGCTTTCGTGGCCTCAGGCCCGGTCGATAGTTGGTACAAGCTCATGACCGACATGACGATTTTTGGCGTCCCTGTAGCCAAGAGCGTCTGGTCAATCATTGATCTTCCTTCAAGCTCAGCGGAAGGCGATGGCACCATCGGATTTGGGTTCCTAAAGAACTTCAACATCACCATCGACATGGAGAAGCGCCGAGTATGGTTGGATAACTGGACCGGCAAAGTGGATTATGAAATGCCCGCCAGCGTGGGAATCAATGCGTTTTACAATGCCGAGCGACAGAGATTTGTGGTTGGCAGAATTATCAACGGCTCCCCTGCTCAAACCGCCGGCGTAAAGAATGGCGATGAAATCCTTGCCGTGGACGGTCACGAAGTCTTTGACATTGGCCCAAGAAAGTTCAGCGAACTCCTTGAAGGCGCGGTTAATAGCGAAGTAGAAATCACGATCTCGCGTGGCGGTTCGCTGCAGAAGATCAAGATGAAGCGAATCGCGCTCGTTAACTAAGCCAAGCTAAAGGCAAGCAGTACCGAATCAAGCATCGGTTCGGTGAGGCGACCAGTAAATGTATTCTGCTGGCTCGGATGGTAGCTCGACAAAAGTCGAGTCCCATTCGGGCCAGTCACATTTAGACCGTGGGCAAACTTCGGAATCGGCTTGATTTTCAGAGCTCGATGTAACTCGTCCCACGCTATGGAACCTAGACAAAGAATCGCCCGCCACTGCCTCATCGCCAACAAATCCTCAAGATAGGAGCGGCAGAACCCTATCTCCTCTCGCGTCGGCTTGTTGTCGGGCGGAGCGCAATGTGCGACTGCAGTGATCAAGACCCCATTAAGAGTAAGCCCATCATCGGCATGCTCCGAAGTCGGTTGATTGGCAAGCCCCGCCTTGTGCATCGAACGGTAAAGCCAGTCCCCGCTCCGATCACCCGTGAACATCCGGCCCGTTCGGTTCGCCCCGTGCGCGGCCGGAGCCAAACCAACAATGAGCAAACTCGCATCCGGATCGCCAAAGTTTGGGATCGGTCGACCCCAATATTCCTGATCAGCGAACGACTTTCGCTTCTCCAAAGCCACCCGCTCGCGCCATTCGCACAGCCGGGGACAGCGACGACATTCGACAATTTCTCGATTGATCGCGCTTAATAAGTCACTCATTGCAAAAAACTGCCGCCATTACCCTTCCAAATTGCGCCCGTTGGGTTCAGAATAGAGCGACCTCTTATTACGATGCATACGGATTTGCCATTGCTGGCAGCACTCAACTGGGGCGGACTTCCACAGCAGCTCATTTATGGGCTGGGGATCGGCGCGATTTATGCGCTGATCGCCCTCGGCTACACCATGGTCTACGGAGTCTTGCGGCTCATCAACTTCGCCCACGGCGAAGTCTTCATGCTGGGTGCGTACACCGCGCTTTTTGTGAGTTGGTACATGGGCTTCACCCCCGAAGCGCTTCTGAAGACGCCGCAGCAGGGGACCATTCTCATCCTGCTCATGATGATCCTTGCGTCGATGGTGATCTGCGCTATCGTCGGAGTTCTGATCGAACGCTTCGCCTACCGGCCGATGCGAAACCAGCCCCGGATAGCCTCGCTAATCACCGCAATCGGCGTCTCCCTATTGCTGCAGTACGGCGGCTCGCTGATCCTGCCGAACTCACCACCACCCGCAATCAGCAGCAAAGTCAGCCCCTTCGCCGACCAGGTCACCTTGACCCTGCGCAAGAGCGATCCTGCGTTACAAGCTCAGGCTGACACCAGCTTCGCCGAGTTCAAAAAAGTCAGCGACGCATTCGAGGCCCAGCTCAAACAAGAAAAGAGCCGCTTCGACCTCAGCGACACCGGCAAGAAACTTCGCGATGAGAAAAACGACGCCGAGCGAACCGCCACTGCCATGCGCGAAAAGGCGAACGCAACCGGCTACAAGCTCATCGTTCCAAGTGGCCAACTCATCATGCTGCTCACCACCATGGTGCTCATGACAATGCTCTACTTCCTCGTCATGAAGACCAAGACTGGGCGAGCGATGCGGGCCGTGTCCCACGACTTTGATTCCGCTGGCCTGATGGGCATCAACGTAAACTCGATCGTCACGATCACCTTCGTCATCGGCTCCGCCCTTGCCGGCGCAGGAGCAATGATGAACGCCACCTTTGTCGGCACACCGCTAACTACTTTTTATGGAGTTCAGCTTGGTGTGAAGGCCTTCGTTGCCGCGGTACTCGGCGGAATCGGCAACATCCCCGGCGCAGTCCTGGGCGGCATCCTTATGGGCGTTGCCGAGACTCTGGTCGTCTGGGCTGGCTATTCGAACTACAAGGACGCCATCGCCTTTGCCATCCTGATCGTGGTCTTGTTGGTTCGTCCCGGTGGATTGCTCGGCTCGGCTAAGGTGGAGAAAGTCTGATGAACATCCCGATTCGACTTGGCTCGATCCTTGCCGGAGTCGCGTTTTGCGCGGGGATTCAGTATTTCGCGATGTCGAACTTGGCGTTCAACCAGCAACGACTAGTCGCGCTCGCTGGCCTTTACGTGATCCTTGCAGTGAGCCTGAACTTGATCAACGGGATCACCGGGCAGTTCTCAATCGGGCATGCCGCGTTTTATCAGGTCGGTGCCTATTCAGCTGGCTATTTCTCGATCCACTACATCTCGAAGTTTGGTTTGCCGCCCTGGCTTTGGTTGTTTCTGATGATGCTTGTCGGGGCGCTTGCGGCATGTATCTCCGGATTCGTGGTTGGGTTGCCTTCATTGCGGTTGCGAGGGGATTACCTTGCCATCGTCACGCTCGGATTCGGCGAGATCATTCGCATCGTAGTCCAGAACACCCGGGAGCTAGGGGGCTCTTACGCCCTTGACAAGATCCCGAAGATTCAGTCGCTCTGGCTCATCTGGGGGCTCGCCCTCGTCTGCATCGCCATGTGCCGCAACCTCCTCAAAACCGCCCACGGCCTCAGCTTCCTTGCCGTTCGCGAGGACGAGGTGGCGAGCGCGGCGATGGGGGTCAACGTCACCAAGGTCAAGGTCGCGGCATTCGTCCTCGGGTCGGCTTTTGCGGGGGCAGCAGGTGCCTTGCTGGCTCACTGGGAAACTTCCATCACGCCCCAGACCTTCTCAATGGACGTCTCGTTCATCATTCTCACGATGGTCGTCCTCGGCGGGACCGGGTCGATCACTGGCTCCGTGCTCTCCGCGCTCGTGCTCTTCTACCTCCCCGAATATCTGCGCGGGGTCACCGCCATCTCCGGCTCCTCGCTCCTCGCGATCGTCATCACCGTGATTGCCGCTGTCGCCGTGATGAAGCACCTTGTTGACAACTTTCACGGCAAGGGAGTCAAGAAGGTTGTTGCCTATATCAGCGTCATCCTAGGGGCCGCGGTCTTGGAATTTGTCCTCGTGAAGGGCCTCGCGATGGTCCCCGCGCTGGCGTCCAAGAGCTTTACCGGCGACAAGCTCAGGCTCGTTATTTTCGCCGGAACGTTGATCATATTGATGCTCCTCCGACCGCAGGGCGTTTTTGCCCACCACGAATTCAGTTGGGACTGGCTCCGCCGAGTCTTCCGACGGCGGAAGCCGATCGAGGCCGCGCCATGATGCCCGTCGTCCTGAAACTCGACGAGGCCACGATCAAGTTTGGCGGTCTGACGGCGGTCAACAAGGTCTCCTTCGAGCTTCATCAAGGCGATCTCTTCGGGCTAATCGGCCCGAACGGAGCCGGAAAGACCACCTGCTTCAACCTCATAACCGGAGTCTACAAGCCCACGAGCGGCACGATTACGTACAAGGACAAGTCCATCGCCGGGCAACCTTGCAACAAGATCTGCGACCGAGGAATCGCGCGCACCTTCCAAAACATCCGCCTCTACGGCTCGCTTTCCGCGATTGAAAACGTGATGGTCGGCGGGCATCTTCGCGACAAGAGCAGTCTGCTCAGCGCCCTAACCTACTTCCCCGGCGCGATCCGCGAGACCGAGCGCCTGCGCAAACAAGCCCGCGAACTCCTCGACATCGTAAACCTAGAAGGAGTAGAAAACGTCCGCTCCCGCGACCTTCCCTACGGCAAACAGCGCCGCCTAGAAATCGCCCGCGCAATGGCCACCGGCTGCGACCTCATCCTGCTCGACGAACCCGCCGCCGGCATGAACCCGCAAGAAAAACAAGACCTAGTGTTGGTTGTCCGCCGCATCCGAGACGAGTTCCAAAAAACCGTCCTCCTGATCGAACACGACATGAAGTTCGTCATGAACCTATGCGAGCGAATCGTAGTCCTAGACCACGGCGAAGAAATCGCCGCCGGGCCGCCAGCAGAGATTCGCAATAATCCGAAAGTCATTGAGGCCTATCTGGGCGAAGCTGTTTAGGAAATCTCGCACAATGACTGCCCACCATTGGCACGTTTTTCGCCGCTCGTGGCGGAGCCGGGGAAATGACCGAGACTCCCGCCAGCCATAGATGAGGCGAGGGACTGGCCTCGGGCCGAGCGGCGAAAAACCGCTTACTTCTTAATTCGGACAAGCGCGAGGACGCCGATCGGCTTGCCCTTCGCCACATTGGCATGGCAGCCCAAACACTTGTCGCTTGAAGGATAGACTGACCTGTACTGGATTATCGCCTCTTTCCCAGCGTAGTCCATCTTGGATTCCGAGCTTTTCTTGCCCGACTTCATCAGCTTCGCCGCACCCTCTGGGCCGACTTCTTGCATCAACTTCATTTGCGCCTTGTTAGCGGCCTCACTGTCGTTCAATGGCGAGTAGCTCAGTTGATAATGCGCACTCATGGTGGTCATCCGACTTGGGTTCCCGGCTTCATTAAAGTTGCCCCAGCTAACGAGCGCAAGATAGTAGTCCTTGGCAAGAAGATTCCAAGCTTCGATCACTCCTTTTTGCGCCGGATTGTCGCCGTCGAATGAGGTCCGGCCATGCAACGTAGGCATTCGCGCGATTCCAAATCTGCCATCTGTCGGGTCTTCGCGGATTATCGTGGATGCTTGCGAAAGGAATTCCGAGCCGATCTTGGATGCTTCCTTCTCCGGCCCAAACGTCGCGAATCCCCAAGTGGTTAGCGCAAGCACGAGCGCAAGGACTGAGAATTTGTTAATGGCGCGTTTTCTCATAGCCATGAGACGCGAGGGCGCATAAATTCCGTTACTGAAATCTCAGTTTTTCAGGGCTTCGGCGCCACCGACGACTTCCAAAATCTCT
>WBZS01001199.1_pt1 | contig 22326 bp, 17 predicted proteins | sample 5204201 | NCBI WGS metagenome assembly WBZS01 (sample SAMN12344357, study PRJNA552823) | activated sludge metagenome | biome: Activated sludge suspended growth; feature: Nitrification reactor; material: Wastewater; isolation source: activated sludge from nitrification reactor of wastewater...
CACGGACGCCATTCACTCCACCGCGTCCAACACGTCCCGGCTGCAATGCACGCGCACCGGCGCGGTGGTGCTCTCCGGCGGGTTCCGCTGGCTATCGAATGCCACGGGGTTCCGCGGGATCGCGGTCCGCTACAACGGCGGCACGCTGTGGCCGGCCATCACGTACACGGGCGCGATCAACGCCAATCAGAACCTGTCGATCTCGACGACCTACTACTGTGCGTCGACGTCGGACTACTTCGAACTGATGGCCTATCAATCCAGCGGCGGCAGTCTGTCCATGGACTACACCAGCGCGTATCCGCCCTTCTTCAGCCTGGCGCGCGTACCTTGAGCGAGTGCCAGACCGAGAGCGGCAGGACCGCTGCTCTCGGTCTGGCACTGTGCATCCGGCTTGGATGGCGTGAAGGCTTGCGTGCTTTCGGGCTGAGTGCGCAGCATCAGATGGCCTGATGGACGATTGCCGCCTGCCCCCAGGGCACAGGCATTGCGAGGGAACGATGCGACTCACGTGGCGACCAACGCTTGCGGTTCTGCTTTCGATCTGCCTGACGGTTCAGCCTCTGCAGTCTGTTCGGGCTCAAGAGGCCACACCCACGACCGAGCCGACGCCGGCGCCGACCGAGGCGGTGGCACCCGAGGCCACGGCCACCGAAGTCGCCAGCGCAACGCCCACCGAGGAGGTTACGGCATCGCCGACGGAGTCCGCCACCGCCACAGAGATCGCCACCGAAACGGCAACGCCTGTCGAAACCGTGACCCTCGAGCCCACAGCCACGGAAACGCCTGAGCCGACTGCGACCGCCACACCGACGGTTGCCGACGAATCGGCGCCTGATTTGCAGGCGCTCCCGACCGGTGCCGAGGGCGGGCTTGCGCCCAGCATGCTGGAGGACAACTGGACCGGACCCGCCTGGCATTTTGGGCCGTCTTGCACCATGTCTTTGGCCGGCCAGTATGAACCTACGACCAGAGGTGTCCGAGTCTACTGTGTGACCCATGTCGAAGGGGAAGTCGTCGCCGTGGTCATGTCGGGATCGGCTGTCTCCGATAATTCAAGTGTTTATCCACTTCTTTCCACCTGCCATATCCCGGCCTGGCCGTCCTATTTGGATTGCCCGGTTGATCATGGCGGATATCGTGTTTGGGATAGCAGCTTCAATATCCCAGACACGACCAATTACTCCTGGTGCATCGACACGTATATCTTCGGTGCATACGATGAGTGGTGTAACCTGCATGGCCTCACGGACCAGCCGGGCCACGTTGGGCTGATCCCGCCATCCACCCACTTCCCGAACCCGAGCGACAACGTCTTCGCTCTGGACGTTATCAACGGACCCGCTGTCTCGTCGGCGACCATCAAGGTTCAGTACGTTCTGGCCGGCCCCGCCACCGAACTCCTGGACCGTTCGGGCGCGGTCTGCCCGTGCCAATCCAATGGCGGCGGCGCCATGGATCCGCGCGACAGCGCGATCTCCACGGCCGGCGGTTCGCAAGGCTGGGTGGGCGACCCGATCAACGTTCGGAACGGCGCCTTCTCGTACAACTTTGTGGACCTCACGGTCGATACGCCCGCGGGGCCGTTGCAGTTCCAGCGGCACTACGAATCCCAATTCACGGATCTCTACACCGGCACACTGGGCTATGGCTGGGCCAATAACCAGGACATCCGCTTGCTGCTCCCGAGTGACCCGAACGGGGCTCCCAACGGCATCTGGTTCAAGGGCCCGGGCGGCAACCAGTACTGGTTCGCTGACAACGGGGACGGCACCTATTCGCCCGCGCCGGGCGTCATGGCCGAGCTGACCTATACGCCCGCCGGCTCGCCGGTCTACTCGATTGTCGATTCTTCCCAGTCCACGTACGAGTTCAGCGCCGCCGGCTCCCTGACGACCTGGCGCGATTCGCTGGGACGGACCTTCAACTACACCTATTCCAGCGGCCTGCTCAGCCAGGTCTCGGAGCCGATCTCGGGCCATTCACTTAGCTTCACGTACGACACGGGCGTTCCCGGGCGGTTGTTATCCGTGTCGGACGACGCCAGCCGTAGCGTGAGCTACGGGTACGACGCCACCTCAGGCGATCTGACCTCCTTCACCGACGTGCGCGGAAAGGTCTGGACCTACGTCTACACCGCGAACACGCACCGGCTGACCGAAGTCCACGACCCGGACGACACGCCGACGCCGACGCTGAAAGTCGAGTACGACCTGCAGGGCCGCGCCATCCGCGAGTGGGACGGCCTCGGCAAGTTGCTCGTCGACATCAGCTTCAACGCGTTCGGCGGCGCGACCGTCACCGACGTCTTCAGCCACACGCAAACGTACACGCACACGGCCACCAATCAGCTGGGCACGGTCCTCAAGCCGCTCGACTATTCGGTCGTCAGCACGTACGATGCGAATCTCAAACCGGCGACCATCACCGACGCCAACGACAGCACCACGACCTTGACCTGGACCGGCAGCGGCAACAGTGTCAACCTGACGCAGGTCGAGAACGAATTGGGCCAGAGTGTGAGCTTTGGCTACGACAGCCTGAACAACCCAACCACGATTGTGGACGCCCGTGGTTTCACGACCACACTCGGGTACAGCGGCACACTGCTCACCTCGCAGACCGACGCCCTCAACCGGACCAGTCAGTTCACGTACACCAGCGGCGCCGGCAGCGAACCGGCCGGGCTGCTTAAGACCGTCCAAGACCCGCTCGGTCTCACCACCGTCTACACGTACAACTCGGCCGGGCAGCTCATCACGGTCTCTGATCCGCTCGGTCTGACGCGGGCCTTCACCTACGACGGCCTCGGCCGTCTGGCTACCGAAACCGGCGTGGACCAACTCACCAACAAGTACGAGTACAACGCCGCCGGGCAAGTGGTGACGACCACCCAGAACTACCTCGCTGGGCAAGGCCAGAACTATCAGAACCTGTACAACCTGATCACGGTCAACGCCTACGACGATGCGGGGCGGCTGAACAAGACTACCGATACCCTTGGGCGCAGCAACTGGACCTGCTACGACAACGCCAACCGCGTGACGAAGACGGTTCAGAATGCCAGCGGCTCGGCGCCGTGCAGCGGCGGCTATACACCCAGTTCGGATTCCGCCTACGACCGGATCACGGTCTACACCTATGACGACGCCGGCAACCTGATCGCCACCACCGACCCGGCCGGGCGGATCACGCGTACCTTCTACGATGCCCTCAACCGGCCGACCGTGATCGTCCAGAACCTGCAGGGCCAGGCGATCTCGGTGACCACGCCGCCGAGCTACAACCCGGCCAATCCGGACCAGAACGTGCGCACGACCACGACCTACGACGCGGCCGGGCACGTGATCTCGACCGCCGACAACGCCGGCACGCTGACGCAGCTGTGCTACGACGTGATCGGGCGCGCGGTGAAGTCCGTCCAGAACGCCACGGTCTCGGACCCATGCGGCAGCTACACGGCCTCGGGATCCGCCGATCGCGACCTGACAACCCAGACCGTGTACGACGCGAACGGCAATGTCATCGCCAGCGTCGACGCGCAGGGGCGCATCACGCGCACCTATTACGACTCCCTGAACCGACCCGAGGTCGTGGTCTCGAACCTGACCGGCCAGGCGATCGAGGTGACGACGCCGCCAACCTACAGCGCCGCACATCCCGATCAGAACCTGGGCACCCGCACCTACTACGATGAGTCCGGGCGCGCCTATCGCACGCAGGATCTGCCCACCGGGCAGAGCGCCTGGACCTGCTTCGACAACGCCGGACGAGTCACCAAGACCGTTCAGAACGCGACCGGCAATCCGTGTGGGAGCTTCACGCCCTCCACGGATCCGGACAAGGACATCGTCACCGAGCTACGCTACGACAGCCTCGGGCGGCAGATCGCGACGATCGATCCAATCGGCCACATCACGCGCACCTACTACGATGCCGCCGGGCGGGTAACCGCCACGGTTCAGAACCTGACGGGCCCATCCATCGATGTCGGCACGCCGCCGGCCTACGACCCCGCGCACCCGGACCAGAATGTGCGCTTCGAGACGACCTACGACGTGCTCGGCCGGGCGACGACTTCCGTCTATGGCGCCGGCAGCGCGCAGGCCCAGACCACGCGGATGTGCTACGACGCGCTCGGGCGGACGGTGAAGACCGTGACCAACCCGTCGGTTGAGGATCCGTGTGCGACCTACACGCCCTCCGCCCAGACCGATCGTGACGTGGTGCAGGAGACCGTCTACGACGCTGGCGGCCTGGCTGTGGCCTCGATCGACGCGCTCGGCCACATCGCGCGCACCTACTACGACGGCCTCGGTCGCCCGGTGGTGATGGTCTCGAACCTGGTGGGGCAGGCGATCTCGGTCTCGACTCCACCGACCTACAACAGCGCTTACCCGGACCGCAATGTGCGCCAGGCCGTGAGCTACGACTCCGCCGGCCGCACCCTGACGACGACGAACAACGGCGGTCTGGTGGCGCGCCAGGACTACGACCTGGCCGGGCGGGTGGTGACCACGACCGTGAACTACGTCTCGGGCGGGGCGGTCGACAACGTCACCAACCTGCGCACGGTCTCGACCTTCGACAAGGGCGGGAACGTCATCCGCAGCACGGATCCCAAGGGCGTGGTGACGGCCTTCGACTACGACGGCCAGGGCCGCGCGATCCAGGTCATCCAAAACTTCCTGTCGCCGCTGGCGCGCACGAACTCCCAGAACGTCCCGACGGCGTACACCTTCGACAGCCGCGGCAATCGCCTGACGATCACGGATGCGATGACGCATACCACGACGCTGGGCTACGACCTGCTCGGCCGACCGACGACCGAGACCGATGCCCTGAACCACACCTGGACCACGGTCTACAACAAGCTTGGCCAGCGCGTCTCGATGACGGACGCCAAGGGCCAGACCGTGTCCTTTACCTACGACGGCGTGGGGCGGCTGACCGGGATCGACTACCCGGCCGGCACGGCGGACGTGACCTTCACGTATGATGCCCTGGGCAACCAGGTGGGCATGGCCGATGGCACCGGCTCGACCGGCTGGAGCTACGACCTGATCGCGCGGCCGATCACGATTACGGCGCCGGTGGTGGGGGCCGTGGCGTACACCTACGACCGGCTCGGCAACCGCACGGGGCTGAATGCGCCCGGCGCCAAGAACACGACCTACGTCTATGACGCCCTGAGCCGCATGACCCAGGCGGCGGGCTGGGCGAGCCAGACCACGACCTATGGTTATGGCGCCTTCGGCCAGGTGGTGACCGCCACGCTGCCCAACGGCGTGACGACCAGCTACGGCTACGACGCCGCCCAGCGGCAAACCAGCATCGCCCACACTTACAGTTCCCAGACGCTGGCCACGTACACCTACACGCTCGACGCCAACGGCAACCGGACGCGGGCCGTGGAGCTGGTGCAGGGCCTCACGCAGGGCTCCAGCCAATCCCTGCCGGGCTTTGGGTCCGTGCGCAGCGGCGCGGTCTCGACGACCGGCGCGCGCACCGGGGTCTCGGGCTTCAGCGGTGGCGCGGCGCATGGCTGGCTGGCGCGCTGGCCGGCAGCCACGTCCGCGCTGACGACTACGATCGACTACAGCTACGACAACCTCGCGCGGCTGACGAACGCCGCCTACAGCGACAGCACGTCGTTCGGCTACACCTACGACGGCGTGGGTAACCGCCTGACGCAGACCGCGTGCATCGGCAGCGGCTGCACGCCGACGACCACGACCTACACCTACGACAACGCCAACCGCCTGGCGACCGTGAATGGCGTGACGTACACGTACGACGCCAACGGCAACCTGACCGCGGACGGCACGCGGACCTACGCCTACGACGCCGCCGATCGCCTGATCTCGCTGACGCAATCGGGCAACACCTCGACCTACGCCTACAACGGGCAGGGCGACCGGGTGAGCCAGACGGTCTCGGGCGTGACGACGCGCTACACGCTGGACCTGGCTTCGCTCTACACCCAGGTGCTGGCGGATGGCTCGGCCAGCTACCTGTATGGCCTGGGGCGGATCGGCGAGCAGCAGACCGGTGGGTGGGCCTATCACCTGACCGATGCCCTGGGGTCCGTGCGGCAATTGACGAGTGCGACTGGGGCCGTGTCGCTGGCGCGACGGTTCGACCCGTATGGCGCGCCGCTGACGACGGCCGGCAGTGGCAGCTCGATCTACGGCTTCACGGGCGAGCAGACCGACCCGAGCGGCAATGTCTTCCTGCGTGCGCGCTACTACGTGCCGGGCATGGGGCGCTTCCTGACCCGCGATACGTGGGAAGGCAACTATGCCCGTCCATTGACATTAAACCGCTGGGCATATGTGAACGGCAATCCGGTCAATCTCACAGATCCGAGCGGGCACGACGGGGGTGTTACGGCTCTGATTCTCGCGGCTGTAGCGGCATGTCCCTTGTGCGCCGTCGCCCTTGTGGCCGGATTGATCATCTTCACATACTGGTGGATCTTTCGAGACCAGATTCAAACAGGTTGCGATCCCATAAGCCAGGCCCTTGCGAATTACGCTCCTCCCAAGCCACAGACAGTTCCACCACAAACGCCAGGAACACGTTCGAGTCCAACTGAGGGTGGGCAGGAACCACCGGGGGGGCCGGATCCCAAGCCTTGGTGGTGGAGCGCTTTGGTGGCAGGAGCAATACTTGCAGCAACAGCTGGTCCAATCGTAGCCCTGGTTGGAGCCCCATTGGTTCAGGAAGTCGTGGAGTGGTTGATCCCGCAACGCCTGGACTTTGAAGAGTTTAGACGGGACAAATTCTTCTTCTACTTCACCCAGATTGGGGATTACCCTAGACCCGGAACTGATACGGCAACACTAAGACAGATGATGCAACCCTACATTTCGATACCTGGGGTTGCAGGTCAACTCAAAGCCTTAGAGGATCTGGAACCGACATGGGGAAGCGACAACGCCGCAGTAATGGGAAGACGTTTCGAGATTGAGCGAGCTCACGCCTATGCCCAGCAGGGAACGCTTACTCAGGTCAAACCCTGGAGCAAAACTGCAGACCTAACGGTATCCGGTCCTGGAACAATTAGGTACGTGCAGGTGAAATGGAGCGTGGATTCAATGGACTCAAAAACAGCTACTGGAGTTGTGCGACAAGCCCAGGAAATCGGCGGGCAAGGAGAGTATCTCCTTGAGTCAACTCGACTATCAGGCGAGGCCGTTGAAGTGCTAGTTCGAGGAGGCGGCAGGCCGTTGCCGTGAAGGCACGGGCGGGCTTTCCCCGGGAGCTGGAATGCACGTACCAAACGCATTCCAACTCCTGGGCATTTTCTCTATGTTCTGGTACGATGGAGTCTGGATGTCCACAGAGCTGTACATTGTCACAGATCGCAACAAAGATCGCTTGCTCCTGTCAACCCAAGTGGCGTTTGGGGGGAAGGTCGTTTGTGCAGTTCTTTGGCAGATCTGTATTCCTGCTGCCGACGGGCGGCCCAGTGGTGGAAACGCTCTATGGTCGCGTTGGTTCGTAGATTTCGGCAAGAGCATGGGCAATGATTTGGAACCGTTTCTTGCCACTATGTCAAAATCCGCGATACGCGGGGATGTCGCCCAGACGGACAACTATGTGCCCATCAATGCATTTTACTCGGATGTGATTCGCTTGTACTTGGCGTTGACGAGTCTGGATTTCCGGAAACGACATCCGATAGAAACGTTGGAGCTAGTCCCAGATGTCATGGCATTGTTGAATATTCTTGAAAGTGAGATCGCAGCCGGAGCCAGACTCGTCGCCATGGGCGCAGAGTGAGTTCGAACGAACTGAACGCAATCAAGGCAAAAGGGGTAACGGCGCCTTCGGCCAGGTGGTGACCGCCACGCTGCCCAACGGTGTGACGACCAGCTACGGCTACGACGCCGCCCAGCGCCAGACCAGCATCTCGCACACGCTCAGCAGTCAGACGCTGGCCTCGTACACCTACACGCTCGATGCGAACGGCAACCGGACGCGAGCCGTGGAGCTGGTGCAAGGGCTTACCCAGGGCTCGGGCCAGTCCCTGCCAGGCTTCGGCTCCGTGCGCAGCGGCGCCCGCACCGGGGTCTCGGGCTTCAGCGGCGAAATTTTCCACAATTGACGGATGGTCACCGCTTTGTTCAAAGGCCAATCGTAGTGAAAGACGCCGTGTCGTCACCTCAAGTCGCTCCTGACCGTTAACGTTTTCGAACTTCAGGACAACTTATGCGTCCGATCCTGACCCACGGACAGCTTATGCGTTTCATTTCGACTCCGGGACAACTTATGAGTCCAATCTTGCTTTCGGGATAAAGGAGCGAGTGCAAATTCATCGGTGTTCTTTGTGGGGCCGCGGACAACTTATGGTGTCGGAATTGGACAACTCATGGTTGTAGTCACAGCTTCGGACCTGATTTCTCGACCCGACTTGAATGGCATCGCCAAATACAGGCTCACTCCCTCAAACACTACCGGCACTTCCATGTCCGATATTTCCGCAGGGGAGTGCGGCTTCGACGCCTCACGCCGAGCAACCACTGGGTCAACACCCAACAGGATAGATGCGATAGCATTTCTTAGCTGGCCATCGTTCATCTGCGTGAGAAGTTGAAGGTCCGTTTCGGTCACCTCTACCCCAGGAATTGCACTGTAGCCGCGAAAGCAAGCCGCCATAAACCGACCCAGATCTATGGTGCCAGGTTCGTTTTGGGGCAGCGCCAACACCTTTAGTGCTTGATCCATTGCCAGCCAGGTTTGGGTCTCCTCAGCCGTGATCTCAACTGCGCGCACTGGTGTGACCATTTGGCGCCCTATGACGTTTTCGGTCAAGCAGGCCTTCAGCCGACCATAAACTTTTCGGAGGCTGGCCGACAGCTCAAAGTACACTAATGCTTGCCCGCGGCGATCAAGCTCAAGAGCTCGAAGGCCAATCTTGTATAGTTTAGATGCTGTTATTGCCAACGAAAACGCCATTACCGCTTCCATGTCAACGCGGAAAGCCCCGTCCACATCGCGAACAAAGAGCATGATGAGGGGAGTTATTGGTGTTTCAGCAAAGAGCACTGCTTGTTCATCATCTACGAATACGAAACTCCGATCGTCGCCCTCGGCAAAGTCGTACCAGCCGATACCCGCCAGGCTCTTCTCGAAACCATCGAAGAAATCGCTTCTGATACCTTCCGCGTCAAACTGAAATGCGACTGCGAGCGCCTCAGTAACATTGGATGGTCCCTTTGAGTTCGGCGGTTGCACGAGAATTCCATCTATTTGTCCATCGTCGAAAGCCCTTATAGGAGCAAGGCAGTATGAGATCAACCTCGCCGCATCGTCGGTAATCAGCGAATTCCATACTCGGTGAAACTCACGACTCCGCAAAGCTTCAAGAAACTCTCTGGCCAAATCCTTGAACGATTTGGCCGTTGTCGTGCTTGCGAGAACAAGGGGCATAAGTGCCTCCGCCCACAATTGAAAGTGCCCGCCTAACTAACCGGGATCGATTTGCGATTCGTGCAAAAAGTCTAACAGCGAATGCCGAATCGCACTTCGCAGACGAAAATGCAGGCGATCCTGCAACACCCTGCCGACTTTGGATTCGGCCAGGAGTGTTGAGGCCGGCAATTCAAAAAGGCCTATGGTCTTCTCTGCGAAATGAAACCGGATATTCGCTGTTGGACGAAGTTCCTGGGTTTGGAAGTCGATCCCGACGAGTCTCGTTCGACCCACTGCCGCGCTGGTGCGCGGTGGCTACTGGCACTTCCGTGGGCCTCAGGTGACCTGAGTTGAGGGCTTAGGCGGCCGCGCCGGTGCTTGAGGCACGAGGGCAGTCCAGCGTGTCGAACGGCCTTGACCAGTACTGACTGCCGGCGGAGACGGTTCGCACGACCTTGGGCCAGACGTCGCCTTTAGCATCGGACCATTGTACGATGCCGGTGACGCCGCCGGTGCGTAGATCCGCCGTGGCGCCGGCGTCGGCTTCATCGAACCACACGGCCAGCCGGGTTCCTGGCGCGGCCTTGCGGATCCCGGTCAGCGCCTTCCAGAGGCGATCGGATCGGTCGGCGCGGGGGAGGTGTGCGATGCCCAAGACCACGACCTGCGGAATGGCGGGGAGATCCCGCAGCGCCTTGAGGTCGTCGGCTTGGTGCACGACAACCAGGTCGGGCGTGTCGCCCAGAGCTTGAGCCACGTGTTGACGTTGCGCGACGCTCTGAGAGATCACGGCGATGGTGATGGCCACGCGGTCATTCTACTCTCGGCCGGTCCACGCGACCGTTCAGCGTGGTTCATCTCTGCACCGGCCCGGCGCTCCACGGCGTGGCGTCACGCCTATTTCGGTGGCCGGGTCGGCGGCCCGGCGCGCCGGGCCAAGGGTGCTCGGGCGCAGGTGGGACAGCCGGACCCCTGCTGGACGGATTGAAAGCGCTGGCGCCAGCGATGACCTCGAGCGCACTCCCAGAGCGTCGGCGTCAGCGTGTTTCGGGGAAGATCGGGTCCGATCCACTCGATCTGGAGCCGGCGCGCCAACGCGCGATAGTCGGCCTCAGTCTTGCGCGCTCGACCCAGACAGCGCGGGCACTGGTGGCCGTTCACAATCACGGCCAGAGTCGTCACCCAGAGATGTCCCTCTCGGCAGCGCCAGCGTGTCTTCACGGCCGTGTTGGCGCCGAGCGGTCCCAGCCACGTGATCCCGCGCCTGCGCCCTGCCCGACGATAGTCGGCGGCGGTCCGCGGCGCGTTCCCGGCGCAGATCCGGCAGCCATGTCCGCTGCGCACGGCGGCATAGGTCGACTGGAAGCGATGACCCGCCGCGCACTGCCAGCTCGTCTTCGCGGTGGTGGACTCAACCTCTGGCCCGAGCCAGGTCAGGCGGAGGTTCTTCCCCACGGCCCTGAAGTCGGTCGGCGTTTTGCGGCCGTGGCCGGCGCAGGTCGGGCATCCCGAACCCTGCAACAAGATGCTGTAGGTGGTGTCGAAGACATGGCCCTTGGTGCAGCGCCAGGTGGTCTTCTCGCTCGTCTTCACCGCGCGCTTGCCCAGCCAGGTCAGGCGGCGCTCCCGGGCGAGCGTGCGGAAGTCGGTCGCGGTCTTGCGCACCGTTACGCGACACAGGGGGCAACCATGCCCGCGCTTCACGGTGCCCAGCACAGTCTCCCAGATGTGGCCGTGTCGGCAACGCCAGCGACTGCGCGCGCGACGATTCGCTCCAGGGGGTCCGAGCCAGGTCAGGCCCTGCGCGCGACCGGCCTGGCGATAGTCGGCGGCCGTCGGCGGACGATTGCCGGCACAGGTCGGGCAGCCATGGCCCTGCTGGATCGTGTTGTACGTCGCGCGAAAGCCATGTCCTTTCGAGCAGCGCCAGCGAGTCTTGATGCGAATCGTGGCCGGCAGCGGCCCGAGCCAGGTGAGGCGGCGCCGGCGCGCGAGCGCTTCATAGTCCGCGCGCTCCTTGGGCGCGCGCCGGCCGCAGTGTGGGCAGCCCGACCCTTGTTGGAGGGTCGAGTAACGGGCTGTGAAGGTGTGGCCCTGGGCGCAGCGCCAGCGCGTGTTCACACGCGTCGTCGCCACCGTCGGACCGAGCCACGTGAATCCGCGGGCGCGGGCCAACGCCCGGTAGTCGGCTGTGGTCTTGGACACGTGACCCGCGCAAATGGGGCAGCCCTGGATCGCCAGGATCAGGTTATAGGTGCGCTCGAAGAGGTGGCCTTCCTTGCGACAGTGCCAGGTTGTCAGGCGCTGCGTGCCGGGCGGCTCCATGCCGAGCCACACGAGGCCTCGCGCACGGGCGAGAATGCGGTAGTCTTTCGATTCCTTCCGACGAGGCATGGCACGGCCCAACGGTATGATGGCGCGTTACGTTCTTCAGAATCTAGGACGGCGACGCGGTTGTGTCCCCGGGCCCAGTCTGAGAGGACTGGGCATTGGCCGCATCAACCAGGTACTCGACGCGCAAGTTTCTGGCATAGTACATTCGCCAGAATTCGCTGTAGATGGCAATGAGCGCGACGGCAGCCAAGGTCAGAGCCAAGCCGACGGGGTTTATGAAAGAAAGTACTGCAAGACCAATGGCGGGACTCCAGTGAACGAGCCAACTCAGGATCGAGCGCAGTGCAGCCAGAAAGACCAGGATTCCACCGCCAACCACTAAGTTGGCAACCATGAGCATAAGGGCAGACAACCTCTCGGTGTAGCCAAGTGTCGACTGGGTGCGCACCTCAACCTGGTTGTTGGAGATTCGTCCTAGCGCCTTGTCTGGAGCCAGTGATCCCATTGTGATGAGTGAGTTAGCCTCCGATCGTCGGTCTGTCCCACGGGCGATTGCGCGTGTGTGGTGGATGGTGCTGTACAACGGCCAGACAAGGCTTCTCCATGGGTGGAGCTCGAATTGCGTCGCGAATTGAAAGATCCAATCAACGAAGGCAAAGTGTAAGGCCTGCAGGACCCAACCGACCAGGAATGAACTGCCAAGCAGGAAGGCTAGTTGTGGCCAAGAAAGGTCGACCTTTGTCGCGTTGATCAGGCACCGTAAGGAGCCAGCTTGGGTTGGGCACGTAGCGCCCAGCATGTATGGATCGGCCATGAACCATATCCCTGCCACAAACAGAAAGCCCGGCAAGGTGTAAGCCAAAATATCCCGCAAGAAAAAGTTGCGGTAGAACCGGTCCATTACCTCAGAGATTGAGCTCACAACTTGATTCACAGAATCTCCGATGATCCTGGGTGTGACTTCGCAAAGACCAGGCCATGATTCAGTCTAGCATGCAGTCCAAACCAGTCCGCGCTCAGCCCCGCGTGACACGCAGGAAACCCTGATCAGGCCAAAGTGTCTCGGAATGTCACGGATGAGGTAACAATCGAACTCTCCCACCGAATCCGCCAGTCGCGCTTCCCGTTAGGCCTCGAACGCTACGCCGTCCGCGATGCGCCGCGCCCCAGTCTCGCCGGCAACGATGATATGTTGTTCGAACTGCAAGAGTCGACGAATCAACGCGTGTTGCGCGATGGCCAGTCCATGCTCAACAGCGCCCTGCCCTTCGACGAATCGTCCCACGCGCCGCAGGAGATCGCTGAGCAAGAGATCGCGCTGCCCGACCAAATCGCTGGCAGCAGGCTCCGGGAAGAACTCAGAGTCAGGCAGGTCTGGCCGGCCAAGGAGGTCAATCGCGCGGTTGCGACATTGATCTGCAGCCTCGCCGGCCTCCGCGTCGTCACAGACCCAGGCCGCGCTCAAGAGAGCAGTGAGCGTCGCGCCGGGTTGGCCGTCGCTCTGATGCAGGAGTGCCTGACACAGGAAAGCGTTGGCCAGACTCGGATAGGCAGGATCGTTGAGTTGCGCCAGGTAGTCCGGTTTGTCCAGGCGTTGCCGCGCAGCCGAGGATGGCGCTTGAGACAGATCGGCCGCGCAATAGCCACAGGCCGAACAGCGTTGGACCTGGTAGTGCAGCGTGTCACGGGCCATACCGAGCGGACGTGTATCGAGATCGCTGCCCATCCCGTTCGTAGAGAGCAGGGCCACGCCGTGCCAGAGAGTGCCGCAGTGCCCGCAGGGCTGTTGGATGGGTTCGAGTCGAGTCATCGCGCCTCCGTGGATCATCCCTCTCACCCATTGTCGTCCAGGGTGTGCTTCGCGCCAGCGTTAATCACAAGTCCCGACGATCAAAGCGAAGGCCTGCTGGTCGCGTACTCCTGAGTGCGGGTTGCGGGCGAGGTGATAAGAGCGCGGCTTTGGAGACAACTTGCGCTCGTTGATTCTGGCATGGCCCGACACCGGAGAATCCCTGACCAGGCCCATACGCTTTGCCTCTGCGCATAGCCAACATCTGCTTGTAACCTAAGCCACTCCAAGACTCCTCCTCACCCCATCTGAACTTAAAGGGAAAGAAGGACGCGCCTCTGTATGGCTATACGCAATGCCCCCTGCCCGCTCGGGCCCGACCTGGCTTCCGCCTTCCCCGCAGCTGCTCGTCTCCGGGCGCGCCGGCGCCGCGCGCGATGTCGGCCAGGATGCGTTTGGCTGCCAGCGCGCCTTGCAGGCGCTGACGCCAACCGCTGCCCTTGGCGGCCGCGGCGGAGCGTGTCACCCAGTGCCCCACCCCGGAGCGCCGGGTGCGTCCGTTGTAGACGTGCAGACGGAGGGTGGCGGGGTTGCGCGTAAGTTCGCGCTCGGACCAGTGGTCGAGATCCTGATCGGCCGTGAGCGAGTCGCCCGCATAGCGTCGCTGGATGTCCACGCAAAGCCCCGACTGGCGCATCAGGGGGTGACCACTCAGCAGACGATGAATGCGGCGCCTCTGTCCCCGCGGCGCTCTGGGAGTCAGGGTGCTGTAGCTATTCGGGAGGTGATAGGCCGGATGAATGACCTGGCCATTGCCGCCCAGGGCCCGGACGATGAACGGCCCGGGCAGAGACCCGCGGGGACCTCGCTCGGCGTTGAGCCATAGCTCGGCCTCCTCGGGATTGAACACGACTTCGACGTCGATGCCGACGTTCGGCACCACGACGGTGGCGCAGTCGACCAGGCGCGTGTACTCGCTCTGGGTGCGCGGCGCGATCCCGGTGGCCGCGCGGATGGCGGCCTGGTTGATCGGCGTCTTCTCGTCCAGGCCCATGCCCGCCAGCCAGGCGCCGAGCAGCGCGGCCCGCACCCGGCGGAGCGAGCTGGCGTGGACGCGCACATCGACGGGATGCCCGTCGAGCGAGTTGAGCTGCAGCTGCAGGCAGACCTCGCGCAGAGAACGGTAGCGCACGTGCGCGCCGGCGCGCCCGCGCAGGAAGCCCTGCGTGTAGGCGGCCGCGAGCCAGCGGACAAAGCGCCGCCGGCTGATCCCGGACGAGACGCAGGCGGTCCGCAGGAGATCGCGCGGCACCCGGCCGGCGCCCTGCCCGTCCAGGGAACGCGCGATCAGCCAGACCACGTAGCCCTGCACGGGCGCGGCGGTCCGGCTCGCGTCTTCCAGACGGAGCACGGCGGCAGCCAGCTCGGGATCGACCCGCACGATTGCCATGGCAGCGTAGCGTCGGGATCGGCTATGCGCTCGAGGCCCGGGGCCTCAGCGGGTCAGACCCAGTTCGTGGGCCAGGGCCTCGATCGCGCGACCGAGCGACAGCCCCTCGACCCAGGCCCGCAGCGTGATCACGTCATGGGCGCTGCGCTCCTGGTGTGCCCGACAGAGCGTGGACGCGCAGCCCCACAGCCCGGTGGCGTCGTCGATCCACATCGAGTCGGGATCGTTGCCGGAGTGGCAGGGACAGCGCGCCTTCCACTTGTCGAGGCCCCCACCCCGGGCCTTGAGCTCTTCAATGCCCAGTCGCGCGGCCTCGTCCGAGACCCGGTGCCGACGTCGGATCTCCCGCGCCAGGTCCTGGAGGTTCAGACGCGCGGGTGGAAGGGAAGCCCGTTCTCCCTCCCCTTTAAGCACGGTCTGGGTCCTGACGACCGCTGGCCGGGTGAAGGGCACCAGGATCCGCTGCTCGGAAAGGGTCATGGGTGAGATCGGGTGGCGCTCGAGCACCGTGTAGCGGGCGCCGCTGGGATGGAGCGAGGGCGCGAGCGTGACGACGCCGGCGGTGAGGAAGTCGGCCTGGTGCGGCGCCGCGCAGTGCTGAAGTGCTTCGGGCCCTGCGGCCTGGAAGAAGACGTGCACGCCGCGGGCGGTGCGTTCGGCCCAGGTGAGGACCTCACCGCCCAGGGTCGCGCGCCACTGCTCATAGAGCACGGTGTCTTCGAAGTCCAGGCACGCGTAGCGGCCCGGGCCGCCGAGGACCAGGCCGAGGTTGGCGCCGGCGCGCAGGTGGTACTGCGCCTGATTGAGGGTCGTGAGCTGGCGGCCCTTGAGCCCGTATCCAGCGAGGAGGGCCTTGCTGCGCGGCCGCAGCGGCACGAGATGTGCGTCGAGCGAAAGCCAGTGTGCGGCCAGCTCGAGCGCCTCGGCCCGGCGCGCCTGCTCGGCGGCATCGGGGGCGCTCTGTCGCGCAAGGGCCGTCGTGTTTGGGATGGAAGTGGCCAGGGTCATGGAACGCCTCGATCGGGCTCGCAGGGCCTGGCGGTGACCAGGCAATACGAAACCATCCAGGCGGTCCAGGGCTGCGTCGCGCCCTCACGGGACCCGGTTGACAGGGTTTGCGGAGCGGATATACTTTGCCGTACAGCAAAGCTCCCGCTGAGGTCGGCTGAAACCCTTCAACCGCCTGCCTCGATCACGATGTTGGCGCATCGCGATCGGAGATGATGTGGGAGCGAAAGCGACTGTTTGAGTGCGGCGGGCCTTCGGGCCCGTTTCGCTTTAACGCCCATGGAGAGATCGGCTCACGTTCGCGAGCCGGACGCGGGGCGTTAGGTCATGGCGCGCTCCTGGGTGAACGAAAAGAGGCCGTGCGCGCGAGGCGCCGGCCTGGATGAGACGAGCCGAATCAGGCCCATCAGGCGCCTGGATTCCACGAGTTGGGGTGTGCTGGGTGTCGGCCTAGAACGAGTCGGGTCGATGTCCATCGCGTGTCTGCCTGCTTCCGCGGGAGAAACGCGCCGACGGGGGCCCAAACTAGCCGATTGCTTTTCGGGGAAGACCGAATAGAATCTGAAGGCTAGAAGGGTAACTGCCCGGCAAAGGCGCCCTTCGTCCCAAGGGGCCGTTGCGTTCACTGCGCAGCGGCCCTGTTTTGTTTAATTGCCCCAAGCCCGACCTAAAATCTACGTTTTGGCAGGCCCGGAAACCGTACGTTAAGTCGTCATTAAGACCCAGCGGACCCCGAATCTACCACGATTCGTTTTGGGCGCAACCTAAAGAATTGGGCTCGGAAACCGCGTGTGTAAGATATGACGGTATTTTGGTGCCGAGCGAGATATGCAGGGACGAATGTGTATGCAAGATATGATGAAGGATTAGCATGCTCGGTTGCGGAACAACGAAAAAGCCCTGAAATTCAGGGCTTTTTGCGGGGTTTTGCTGGGGCTTTCCGTGGTGCCCGCTTGCCCTTCTTGGGGCGTCGTGGGCGCAGGCTGATGCCCTTGGCCTTGCGCTTGCGGTAGTCGGCCGCCACCTCGGCCGGGGTTTTGTGGGCCGGTTCGCCCGGAGAGCCGTCCTTGGCCAGGAGCGGCACGGTCCTCGGAATCCCGACCGCCAGGCGCCAGGCGTGGACCTCGGCGCAGTAGGCCAGGTCGGCCTCATAGACGACCGAGGGCCGGCCCGGGGTTGAGCCCCCCGCCCGCTTCAGGTGGCCCTTGCGCAGCCAGCCGGCCAGCAGGATCCGGCTGAGTGGCACACCAAAGCGGCGCTCATACTTGCGCGTGCCCTCGGAGGTCAGGATCAGGGTCCGGCCCAGGGCGGTGACCCATCTGGCGCGACTGGGCGGCTTGTCCCGGGTGAAAGTCGGCATGTCGGGGATTGTACGGCAACCGCGTGAGCCGGCAAATGGGAGGCCGTGAGGAGAAGCCTCGTTTCAACTCCGACTATACTGGGCGCCAATCTCGCCGTTGGCTGCAGGACTCGCGGCACCTACCCAGGTCAGGCCCTGCGCTTGACCTCGAGGCGTAATCGATGGCTTTTGCTGATCGCGACTCTCAACCCTGGGAACCGCGCACGCCGGAAGAGTGGATTGGTGCGGATCCACTGGGCCCAAGCCAATTTCCCCTCTGGGGCGCCAGCCGCGCCTATGCTCCGGACGCTCTGTTCGAAACCTGGCGACAATTGCCCGAAGGTTTGCGGGCGCAGACCTGGCGCGAGCGCGAAATCGCCGCGGCTCTGTTTCAGCAGCTGCCACGCTGGCAAGCCCGCGCGGCCGGGATGTTGGCTGCGGGTGTCATTCTGTTTGACCCCCAATGGTGGGGGTTTGGAGACGCTCTCCTACGCTCCGCTCGATTCAGGAAGACATACGACCCCTGGAGATACGGCAACGGCCCGGATGGGAATGCGCCATTTCCACCGAACGGGTGGTGGGTCATCGGCGCTCCCCTTCCGCTCGCCGGCGCGGTGTTCTATCCAGAGTCAGAAACTCGGGACCTTGAGAGGCTTCGCCCTGCGATTGACGAGAGACTGCCGGTGCCTAGCCGGCTGCCGTTGGAGCGGTACGGGTTGGCCGTAACGGTTCCCGTCACACTGCAACCGGCCATCCCCTACCGTTTCTATTCAGCCGGTTCTGCGCCAGCTACAGCACTCCAAAGTGGGCAGTCTATTCAAGCCTTGAATCCGATGGGGCACATGACGTCCGGAACCCTCATGGCCATCGCCGATCAGGGTCCGCGCCCGGTGCTGGTCGGTGCCGGCCACGTCTTCGGTGATCCGCCCAATGCCTTGCGCAACGCCTATCAGAAGGTCGCCGATGTGATCGATCATGATCGTCAACTGGACACCGCAATCGCCGCTGTCTATTCCAGTCAGATCCTGGATGCGACCGTGAACGGTTTGGGCATCCTTCCCGGTGGGCCGATTCTGCCGGCCCTCGGACTTTCGGTGCAACTCATCGGTGCGGTGTCGGGCCGACAAAGAGGCGGTTTGGTGAGGAGCACCCACGTCGCCACCTCCGGCATGATCCATCTGGGCGTTCCGCCTTTCTTCGAAATCGTGGGCCATGCCCAGGACGGCGACTCGGGCGCTGTATTGCTGGCGGATATGGGCTCAAGCCCTTCTCAAGCGAGCGCCCTGGTGCAGCAGAACCCGGCGCTGGCCGCATTGCTGGTGGATGCGCTGATGGGGATGCTCGTCGCCGGCCCGCCCACCCCACCCGCTCCGGGTCGCCAGGTCAGGCTGCTGGCTCGTTCGGCGCTTGAGATCGGAGCCCGCTTTGGCCTCACGTGGCGCGTTCGCCCGTGAGCGCTCCGTCAGAGAGGAACCATGCGCGCACAACGATTGTGGGTGGCCATCCTGCTCAGCCTGGCGGGCCTCCTGGCCGGTGTGCCGGCGAACGCCCAGGGCGTGATCACGTTCCTTCCGGAGGACGGGGTGACGCTGCGTCTGGGCGGTCAGGAGATGTCCGCAAGCACCTCCGTGGCGCTGCTTAATACGTCCAGTCAGGACGTCGCGCTGACCCTCCAACTCGGAGTCTTTGTGAACGAGGACGGCGCGCCTTTGCCGGAGCCGGCAGACCTGGCGCTGCCAGCCCGGGTGACCGTTCCCGCTCGGGGCACGGCTGCGGTGATCCTCGGTCTTCAACGCGTGCCCGGTCTGGCCACGACCTATCACGGCGAAGTGTTGGCCTTCGACGAGACCGGTCTCCTGTATCGGCTGCCGGTGGAGATCGTCGTTGACCCCGCGCTGGATCTGGGATCGGTGCCGGGGCTCGACCCGGCCAGCCACGAGTCGTTGACCGTTCGGTCGCTGGCACCCCTGGGTGACTGGGATCCCCTGGGTTCCGTGCTCGCGGCGCCGGCCCTCAGCGTGAGCAATGCCTACTCGCAGACGGTGGGCCGGGTCGGAACGCTCGCGGGGCCAGAGGGGCATTTCCTGCCGGTCCGGCAGGTGGGAACGGTGATCACCATCGCGGCCCCGCCGGTCCCCGGGACCTATGCCGGCACGATTGACCTCGATCCGCAGTCGGCGTTGGGCCAGGTCACGGTGACCCTGCAGGCGCGCGCTGGCTGGTGGTGGGCGCTGGGGCTGCTGATCGTCGGCCTCGGCGTGGCCCAGGGCCTGGAAACCATCTTTACGATCCAGCGACCTCGGCTGCGTCTGGAGATCTGGCAGCACCGGCTATATGAACGCGCGGAACACCTGCAGCAGGAAGCTGCCGCCCAGGCTCCGCCGGGCGCTCCCTTCCATCAACACGTTCTGACGCTCTACGATGCGCGGACGAACACCGGTCTGCTTCCCTCGGCCGTCCATGACGTGCTGGCGAATTTCGACCGAAGCGAAACAAACGACGAACGCAAGCGTTGGCGAGCCAACGGATCCGAAGCGGAACGCGTCGGAGGGTATCTGGACACGCTGCGCACGTTGCATCAGACCGCGTTTGCGATTGCCGAGCGCTTGCAGAGCCTGAAGGCACTGGATCTGGCCCCGGGTCCGGTGGCGGGCCAGACGGACATCGAGCGAACGCCCCTCTTTCGACAGGCCAGCGCAGCCCTCACACCCGAGCTCGTGGTCAGCCTCGCCGCCCTGACCGCTCGCCAGGCCGACCTGCAGCGGGCGGGCGCCTTTACCCAGGCCTTTTTTGACCTGAGCCTCGAGATCCGGCGCCTGATCCATCAAACGAAAGGGACCGATGGGGAGGCTCTGGCGACACGCTCTTTGAAAGAGCTGTATAGCTCGGCGGTGACCGATTCCTCCGTACTGAGTCTCCTGAGTGAGGATGTGCATCGACTGGCGCTCCAGAGCGCGAGCGCGTCGCTCTTTGTGCCGTACGCCAAGCGGGAGGGACCGGAGGGTGAGCGGATGTCCTGGACGGGACCCTCCCCGCTCCGCTTTGATCTGACCGCGCTGCTGCGGAGATCGTTTCAGGCCGATCCCCTGTCCCCACCGAGTGCGACGCAACTGGAGGCCCGTTTGCGACGTCTGGATGGGGTCTACCGGGTCGTGTCGAGTGCGGTCGTGCTGGCCAGTGGTCTGGCGACGCTCTATTTCCCGAACCCAACCTTTGGATCGACGGCCGACCTGCTCGGCGTCTTGCTCTGGGGGACGACCGTCAGCAGCGGCTTCCAGCTGGCCCGCCAACTATGGCCGACCGCGGCCGTTCCGTGATCCACGGACACGCTCGACCCGTTGCATCACTTCGGACAGTGCGCTGAAATCCCGAGAGGGCGAAACGCCGTTCGCTGGGCGCAGGCCTGAACAGCCCAGCTCAGTGCAACCGATCGCCCCGCCAATCGACGCATTGAAGGTCAGCAAACGCCTTGAAGTTCACCGTATTGAACGTCACCAGCGTCAGATCATTGACCACAGCAACGGATGCGATCTGACCATCCGCAAAGACCGGGGTCAGGCCTTGGCGCGTTAAGCGCGCTCGTTCGGAGGCGTGCCAATCGGCCTCACGGGCACCGTACGGGAGGATCTCGAAACTGGGACCCACAACGTCGATCAGATAGTTCTCAAGAGCGGTTCGCCGGGCAGATTTCGGCAATCGACGGCAACCGAACCAAAGCTCATGCCAGACGACCGACGCGATCGCAATGTCGCCTTGGTTTCGACGGATTCGATCCAGTATCCGAGCGTCGGGGCTCGGGCGCAGGGGTTCCGAGAGGATGTGGGTATCCAACAAGAACCGCAGTGTCATAGCCGGATATCCCGTCCTTGAGATCGATCCCGGACGTCGCCAAAAATGTCGGCGGGGATATCGAGATCAACCGGGTTCACACTCTTGCGAAATGCCTCGTAGGCCTGCCAAAACCCTGTTCGTGGTATGGCCAGGCGCTGATACTCCTGCAGCGAAAGCAGGATAGCCACGGGCTCTCCGCGGCGGGTGATCTCGATGGGAGAGCGCTTCTCAAGTTCATGGACAATGGCCGCCAAACTCTGTCTTGCTTCGGCAATGGTGTATCGCTTGGCCATGGGACACCTCATTCCTGTATAGCCAACTAGATAGCCATCTTAAGGCTAGTTCCCGGCCGTGTCAACCGGCCGCGATCCATACCGTTCTCCGAAATAGGATCCTTGGGCCTTGCCCTCAACGCTCCTCGCTGACGGCTTCCACGCGAAGCACCTGGCGAGTCTGGCGCAGACTAGGCGGCCAGCGAGTGGCCAGTCTGGGCCGGTCCATTGGCCTGCCGCATCAGCCGTTTCGCAATCCGATTGGACTCCACGGACGTCGACGGGGTGCGCTGCCGGTCAAATGCGAATGCTGTGCGAGTCGAGCGTTGTGGCGGAGGATTTCACAGTCAGCCACTTCCGCAGGGCGCGGCCCACCTCCTCCACACCGAGCAGCCAAATCCCGGTCTGTCGGGCCTGCTCCTGGGCGCGTCGGGTGAATCCCGACCACGAGATCAGGACGCCCCGGCCGATCCAATTCGGTCCCATCGCCTGAACGACGGCCTCAACCGACTTCAGCCAGGCGGTCACGCGACCGGCTCCCAGCGGTCGCGGCGACGCGAAGACGCCGCAAAGCACAAAGCGCTGTGGGTGAAGGTCGAGGCCCACCAGGTGAACCTCGCGGACCTGGGGTTGGATGAGCGAGCCCACACGCTCGATCCGCTCCGCCCAGTGGCCCCGCTCCCCGCCATACAGCAGCCAGGGCAACACGATCTCCTGGGCGACGATCTCGGCCAGGTGGGTGCGCAAATCGGGCCGCTGGAAGGACAGGTGTCGCCGGGCCTCCCGAGCGCTGCGCGGTTGAGGCGGTCGCTCAAGGAAGCGAAAGAAGAACCGCAGTTGCTGATCGGTCAGGCGATAGACGAGTCTTTGGGACGGCGGCAAG
>WBZS01000681.1_pt1 | contig 22323 bp, 23 predicted proteins | sample 5204201 | NCBI WGS metagenome assembly WBZS01 (sample SAMN12344357, study PRJNA552823) | activated sludge metagenome | biome: Activated sludge suspended growth; feature: Nitrification reactor; material: Wastewater; isolation source: activated sludge from nitrification reactor of wastewater...
GCTTACATCGCCGGGTTTGTAACGACCGATTCCAGGAACACCTTAGCCCAAGCGCAAGAAAGCGAACTACAAGTTTATTCGTCGAGGCTCGGCAAGCTAAACACCAGGCTCACAGCGTGGATCGGATGCCTTGATTTGGATGCACTTCTTGCTGGCAGCTCAGTTGCCCAATCACACCGGTTTGCTTTGAACAAGGCCTATCAATTGGCGAAGTACCAAATGTCCATGCCCGAGGAGATGCTTGCCGCAGAGATGCGGCTTACGGGATCAACGGCATGGGCAAAGCTACACGGCAACGTGACGAGCCAGATGGAAGTGACGGTTGAGCTTCCGACCCGAACCGAAACAGTTCCGATCAGCAGCCTCCGGAACTTTGCCATGGACGGAGACCGGTCTGTGCGCAAAGCCGCCTTTGAAGCTGAACTAGGGGCATGGCGCGATTCTGAAGTGGTCCTTGCCGCTGCAATGAATGGAGTCAAAGGCGAATCAAACACTCTTGGTAAGAAGCGCGGATGGGCTTCGCCAATTGACGAAGCCTGCTTCAACGCCCACATGACTCGTAAATCGCTTGAGGCGATGATGAGCGCGGCGCGCGAGAGTTTCCCTGATTTCCGGCGGTACTTGAATGCCAAAGCCAAGGCTCTTAAAATTGAAGGCGGAAAGCTAGGATTCTTCGATCTGTTTGCACCCATTGGTACAGGGACAAGGGAGTGGGATTATCAAGAAGCCTGTGATTTTGTGGCTGTGCAATTTGGCACCTATTCGGATAGGCTGAAAGACTTTGCTCTGCGCTCGATGAGTGAAAATTGGATCGATGTTGCACCGCGACCTGGCAAGCGGGATGGTGCCTTTTGCATGGGTATCCGGGCTGATGAATCGCGGGTGCTTTTGAATTATGTACCTTCATTCAAGTGGGTCAGCACGCTCGCCCACGAGCTTGGGCATGCTTATCATAATGTATGCCTAAACGGTAAGACTCCTTTCCAAAAGCAAACACCGATGACGCTCGCTGAAACCGCAAGTATCTTCTGCGAAACGATTATTAAGCGCGGGGCTTTGCAGTCTGGTACTCCAGAAGAAAAGCTCGACGTGCTGGAGACTTCGCTAATGGGTGCGTGCCAGACGGTGGTCGACATTACTTCGCGGTACTTGTTCGAAGAAGCCGTTTTCGAGAAGCGAAAGCAGCGTGAACTGAGTCCGAGCGAGCTGTGTGAACTTATGGTCTGGGCGCAAAAGGAAACTTATGGCGACGGGCTAAATGCGAACGAGCTTCATCCATACATGTGGGCAGCGAAGCCGCATTATTATGGCCGCGCGTTTTACAATTTCCCATACATGTTTGGTCTTTTGTTCTCGCTGGGGCTATATGCACAATACGTAAACTCGCCAGACGAGTTTCGGGCAAAGTATGACGACTTGCTCGCAAGCACAGGAATGGACGATGCGGTAACTTTGGGCCGTCGATTTGGAATTGATATTGAGGACAAAGCCTTCTGGGCGAGCAGTCTCAAAATTGTAAAGGACGACATCGACGAGTTCGTGCGGCTTGTCGGTTAAATTCCAAGCTTAGCTCGAAGTTCAGGAATAACCACAAACAGATCCCCGACGATTCCAATATCGGCAAACTCGAATATTGGAGCGTCGGGGTCTTTGTTTATGGCGACAATCAATTTGGAGTCTTTTATCCCCGCCATGTGCTGCGTAGAGCCGCTGATTCCTGCGGCTATGTACAAGTCAGGGGCGACAATCTTTCCGGTCTGCCCAACCTGAAGTTCGTTCGCCGCAATCCCGCTATCCACCGCCGCGCGCGTGGCACCAGCCGCCCCGCCGAGGGCGTCGGCAAGGCCACCGATGATTCGTTCAAAAGTCTCAGCATCGCCCAGCGGCCTGCCGCCGCTGACGACGACTTTCGCCTGGGTAAGGTCCGGTCGTGAGCCGCCGCGAGCGGAGACGCTGGATCGAACCGTAGTTCCGGAACCCGATAGGGTGATCGATTCCAAAGCCGACTCAGTGGTAGATTCGATAACTGGAAACCCAGATGGGCGCACGGTCATTACGACGGGCAAGCTCAAGACTTCGACCGTCGCAATGATGGACCCCGCAACCACAGGGCGATGAAACACTTGCGGAGAGTCAAGCGAGATAACATCGGTAACCATCGCGGCCTCAAGCAAGCCTGCGAGTCGAGCCAGAACGTCCTTCGCACGCATGGTGGATACCGCTGAAATGTGGGTGTAGCCACTGGCCAGATCGCGCAGCGACAAGGCTAGGGAATCCGCGGGGGGCACCTCGGCAAGACCAGCAGAGAAAACACGCTCAGCCCCGACTGCTGCGGCGCCTCCGCTAAGGCATACAACATCAAAAGGCAAACCAAGCGAGGCGCAAAAGCCGCTAAGTTGTTGGGCCTCGGCTCCTTCAAATGCCACGACCAAATGTCTTGACATAGCTTTAGACCGCCCCTCGCTCTCGCAGTGCAGAGACCAGTTCGTCGACTGAGTTCACCTTTCGCCCCGCGGTTCTTGTCGGTGGAGCTTCCATTCGAGTCACTCTGGTCTTCGGGCTTGCTCCGACCGAGACGGGCTGCCGAGTCAGGGGTTTGCTCCTTGCCTTGATGATTCCTGGTAGGGCAATGTATCTAGGTTCGTTAAGTCTGAGGTCGGCAGTGATCACGGCGGGCAAGGGTAGTTGCAAGGTTTCTTCGCCGGTGTCCGTCTCGCGCACGACAGTTGCGCTTGTTGGAGAGAGGTCGACTTTTGAGGCGAAGGTCGCTTGGGGCCAGCCTAGCCTGGCCGCCAGCATCTGCCCCGCCTGATTGTTGTCATCGTCGGTGGCTTGCTTGCCCATCAAAATAACGTCGGGATTTTCTATTCTTGCCAACGCCTCAAGTTCCAAAGCTATACCGAGCGAGTCGAATGTTTCGTTTGATTCAATCAAGATTGCCCGATCTGCTCCGATTGCCAATGCTTTTCGCAACTGTTCTTCGCAATCCGCAGTTCCTATAGAAACCGCAACAATCTCGATAGCGGGATTTTTCTCTTTCTGACGGACTGCTTCTTCAATCGCAATCTCGTCAAATGGGTTAATGTCAAACTTGACGCCATTAGTATCAACCCCTGAGCCGTCTGCCAAAGGTTTAACTTTTGCGTAAGGGTCGATAACACGCTTTATTGTAACAAGAATTTTCATGACTAATTCTTCAAAGGTTTCCCATTTTCGAGCATGTGCTTGATTCTTGCAATTGTTGGTGCAGATTTTGCAAGGTTCAAGAAGACTTCGCGCTCCTTTACTTTCGCTTCGGCATAATCTGCGCTTCGACAAAAGACCGCTTTAATTGCAGTCCCGATCGTTTCATCGTAGTCTGTGATCTCGCCTTTTGCTTTAAGCTCTACTAGTTTGTCGTCGATCATGCCCGCGAGTTGTGGACCACAATTCTCCCACTCTTCAGCGGGGATATCAGCGATGTGTAGTACCAAAGCCTTAGCATCATAGATCAAGCGGTCAGGGTGATATGCCGTAACATCGGCTTCTCGAAGATAGCCCATTTTTCGAGCTTCATCGGCGTTGGTTGATGTAGCGCCTTGAGTTAAACGAATGACCATTTCTAAGGCTTGGCGGGCGTTGCAGCCGCATCTTTGCCGGGCCCGAGCAGTGCCCGATCCACCCGGCAAGAGGCCAACTTTAGCCTCTGGCAAACCAATAACAGTATCGGGATGAGCAGCGATTCTGGGGCAAGCAGATGCTAGCTCGTAGCCGGCACCGAGACAATGTCCAAAAATTGCGGCGACGCATTTTTTGGATGCGAGCAAATCTGCAAGGTCTTGCAATATCGTGAGATTGCGATTTAGCTCTTCCAAGTCTCCACGTTCAACAACATCAAGTACATAAGAAAGATCGAACCCTGCCGAGAAACTACGAGCCTCGCTCGTTAATACAAACGGACCATCCAAATTACTAATTCGATTAAAGAGAGCAGAGATAAGCGTAGGATGTAGGACTCCCATCTTGCTGGTCAAACATACTGCCAGTACGCCATCACCGAGGTCCCTAATCAAGAAACCTTCATGAGTTTCTAGAACGGGATAGGAAGTAATCGGTTGGTACTCTGGCTGGATCGGAATTGGAGTCAAGCCACCGGAAAAATTAACCATGGAATCGGCCGAGTAATACTTGGTCTGCGGCATGCCCAGTCGGTCTTGGCCGATGGCATCAATCATGGCGAATGGCCCCATTTCCCAGCCGAAACCCCACATCATGACGCGGTCGAAGTCCAGAACGCTATGGCTGATCTCTTCCTTCAGATAATCTGCATATCGGAGCACGGGAATTAGGTGCTCGCGAAGGAAATCTCCCACTTCATCTCTTTGGTCGAGCACAGCACTGATCCGTTTCCCAAGCGGTTGGCGAGCGACCGCCTCGATAGAGGGGAAGAGAACCTCGTTCCTTTGTCGGTATGCCAAGGTTCCTAGATCGAGAGCCATTAGCTCCTTGCCTTCGCGGCGATAATATCCTTGTCCCGCCTTGTCCCCAATCCAGCCGCGGCCCAAAAGCGAAACCATCGAGGCAGGAGCATCGAGCGTTGACCGATGCGGGTCGTTTACGCAGCGCTCCTTAAGGTTCGTCGCGATGTCCTGCATGATGTCGAGCCCGACGATGTCATTCAGCCGAAAAGCACCAGATTTCGGCCGACCCAAAAATGGTCCGCAGATTGCATCAACTTGCTCAATAGTAAGTTGTAGCTTTTCGGTGACGTGGATCGCATGGAACATTGACCACATCCCGAACCGATTCGCAATAAAGCCAGGAGTGTCTTTGGCAATGACCACGCGGCGGGCCACGCTGAATTCCAGAAACTCAGCCACCTTCCGAATCTCGCTGGGGTCGGTCTCGGGTGTAGGGATCAGTTCCAAAAGTTTAAGATATCGTGGCGGATTGAAGAAGTGCGTCCCCAGAAATCGCTTTCTAAAATTGTCGCTTCGACCCTCGCTGAGTAAACCAATTTCAAGCCCGCTGGTATTGGTGCTGATGATCGCGTCGGGTCGCAAGATCGGCTCAAGCTGGGCGAATAGAGCTTTCTTTGCCTCAGGCTTTTCAATGATCGCTTCGCAAACCCAGTCGGCCTCGGCCGCCCATTCCAAGTTGTCCCGGATGGATCCCAGACGAATACTTTGGGCGGTCTCGGGGACAAAGAAATGAGGGGGTCTGGCTTTTGTCGCCCGTTCAAAAGAAGCGCGAACGCTCTCGGGAGTCAGGTCCAGTAACGAAACATGAAACCCTAGGTTTGCTAGGTGAGCGGCGATTCCGCTACCCATAGTTCCCGCGCCGATCACACAAACAGATTGAGCCATGAATGCAATTCCAAGAAGTGATCGGGCTCGAACAAAAATCCGAGCCCGATCACGCCACTAAGGATACCTTCCAAGACGAATAATTGTAGCCAGCGTATCGATCCCGGAATTTGTTCGGTGACATGAAACAGCGCGAACTAAGGTAACGTCCAGTTGCCGCTTGATGAAACAATTACGCCGGAGGAGAAGTGCTGTCGCAATCGCCATCGCTTGCTCGTGTGTCGCATGGGCAGGGCAAGAAAAAGCCAAGCCAGCGGAACAGATGGCACCAACCTGAGCCGGCTGCGCCGGAGAGGCGCGAGCGCTCCGTGGGGGCGTCATTGACTCGAACTGGACGCTCTACTACCGAGCACTTTCCATCGGCAAGCGGGATGCTCAGCAACGTTTCACAGCGGATTACCGGATCACGCCGAAGGCTAGCGTAGGACTTGAGTACAACCCGGTAACGCATGAAGTCCAGCCTCGCGCTACCTGGTTCATGACTCCGATGCAGGGCTTGTGGCCAAGCGTGACCTTAGGCGCTGCAGCAGATCGACTCTCCACGGACCGCGGTCACGCCTTGTTTGTAACCGTTGGACATGGCCTTGGGACCCTGCCAATAGGGGTCTTTGCGAGCCTGAAATACTCCACTTGGGATCGGAGCTTTGCTTTCCCATTTGGGGCGAACTACATGGTTGCGATGGGCACGACTTTTCAAGCCGTTTACGACGGCAGGCACACCCATCTGATGCTATCGCATTCGTTCGAACACTTCGGCCTAACGCTTCATTTAGCGCGCGTGAAGCATCCAGGGCTGCAAGCCTCATTTCGATTCTAAACTTGGTGGGCAAGGAGAGACTCGAACTCTCACTCCGTGAAGAACTGGAACCTAAATCCAGCGCGTCTACCAATTTCGCCACTCGCCCGTGCCGTAGTCCCCAGATTACCCGCGCCATTGATTGCGGGGATCGGTCGTATAATTGTGAACATGAAATTCACCGTCATTTTGGAGCGTGAGCCAGACGGAGGGTACGTAGCCAAGGTGCCATCCATGCCCGGTTGCGTTAGTCAAGGTGATACTCGCGAAGAGGCCATGTCAAACATTCGAGAAGCGGCAGAGCTATATCTTGAGGACTGTATCGCCGCCGGTGATCCAATTCCCACAGAATCCGAATCTGTTGCAATTGAGTTGGACATACCTGCATAAATGGCTAAGATTCCAAATGGCCTGAACGGCCGTACACTTGTCAAGGCGTTCGAGAAAGTAGGCTTTTCGGTCACTCGCCAAAAGTGAAGCCACATCGTTATGCATCGTAGCGATCCCAAGGCTCGCATTGTCATTCCCATCATCAATCAGTTAGGATCGGAACTCTGAAGCAGCTCCTTTCAGATGCTGGCTTACCGCTTGAAGAATTCCTGCGGCTGCTCTAATTCACTCATTTCCCACAGCTTTGGCATAAAAAAGCGAGAGCTCCTTTCGGAGCCCTCGCTGATTTCGAATCTCAGACCGATTGATCTAGGATTCTGTCGTGGACTTAGTTGTCGCCTGAGAGGCCGTTGTTGCCAGCCCAGAGAGCGTAGTCACTGTTTGTGATTTCGCCGTCGCCGTCAAAGTCCGCATCGGTGTTTGGAGCAACCGAGTTGCCGTTACCAAATGCCCAGATTGAGTAGTCAGCGTTCGTGATTTCGTTGTCGTCATCAGCATCGCCAACAGCTGGAGCTACGGTTCCGAAGTTGTAGTTGCCAAGTGGTGCTGCAGGATCTGCAGGATTCGGCAATGTCTTTCGGAGCCAGAAGCCCAACTTGAACGAAACGCGGTAAGGAACCGTGACAGCGCCTGGTACCGATGCAGAGAATGCACCTGTGACCGCGTTGTAGCTAGCGGAGCCTGTAGCGATTTCATTGTTCGCAGCATCGCGGAACGATACTGGAATTGAACCTGGGAATGGTCCGGAGTTGTATGTTGGTCCTACGTTACCGAAGTCAACCGTACCGGTGACGGTGTTGCCGCCGCCGATCGAACCGTACAGTGCATAAGCGAAGTCATGTGGAGTCGTGAAGATTCCGCCCATGCCTGTTTGTGTCCATGTGAATGGCCACGTTGCATCTACGCCAAGGGTGTTTGGACCTGCTTGGTAGTAGGCTGGATTGCCGGTGATTGGATAGGTTGGGTCGCTGGTCATCCAGAAGAAGTTGTTGCCAGTTGCCGCGTATGGTCGAACCATAACGCAGTAGGTGCCTGCAGCAAAGACTTCGGTACCACCGAGGTCAACGAGGTATCGCTTTGTTGGATAGCCGAAGTAAGTACCTTCGCTATACAGCGTTACCGCGCTCCAAGGACGATCGTAGGATGCAATCACTGCACCTGGTTCGCCTGTGCCGGTTTGTTGATAGAATACAACTTCAACGTTAGTTGGAGTCAATCCACCCTGGTTGATGAAGGAGCCGCTGACGCCAGTTACATTCCAAGTGCCTGTAGCTGTGAATTCGTCTGCTGCCATTCGATCGTAGTTGGTGAATCCGCCGTCAAACGATCCACGGAGAACGCTGAGGCCATCGCCGCCAGCCGCGCCAGCTGTATGAATCAGTTGCTCATAGATTGGCGTTGGTGGTGGTGGTGGTGGTGCAAGCAGGTCAGTGTGGAACTTGACCGATCCTGCATAAGCGCCAGATCCGGTTGATGTAGCGACCCATGGTGAAGTCGAACTACCCATGTAGTAGCGACCGCATGCAAGGTAATAAACGCCAGGTGCGATTTGACCATCGCTACCATTAAGGGTTTCTCCGCCAGGAGCTGGTCGATCAATACCGACGCCGCCAAAGCTCATCCATGGTTCCCAAAGCGGCGAGCTGCCATCTCGGTAGATCATAAATGTTCCAGCGCTATCGTAAAGAACGAAGTCCAGGTCTTGTCCCGAACCGTTGGTTGTGATGTCCAAAGTCTTTGCGCCAGCATTATCTGATGCGGTTGTGACCGTGAACTTGAACCAGGCAACGCCGCCCGAACTGATATTCAGAGCAGCTGTGGTGTCTGCAACGACGCCAGGAGTAACGCTACCAACGTTTGTGTTAGCAGGTGGAGTTGGTCCGCCTGTATCCTCGTCGGTAATGTTAATCGTGAGGTTCATCACGCTGTCGATACCCGCTGGGGAATCGTCAAACGTATTGCGCACGTAGAACTTGAAAACGCCAGACACAGGAACGGCTGCTCCCGCATTAATCAAGAAGTCGCCATCAAATGTCTGTGTACCCACATAGCCGGTAATAGGGCTGATCGGGTTCTTGTCAAATGCTGGTGCTCCGCCTGGGAACACTGAATACATAGCGTTGTCAGCAACCCAGTCGCCAGTAACGCCATTGATTTCAGTCGTATCGCCTGTGTAGCGGATGCGGCCCATATTGTAGCCGCCGCCTACTGTCCATTGCAAAAGCGTTCCAGCCGTCGGCGTGGAAGTCATTGCAGGGTTGAAGTTGTTAAAGGTTACCGACTCGACGTTCGCTGCGTAAGCTGAAGCCATTGCCATGGCGCCTGCTGTTACAGCCAAACCGAGTCGAAGTTTGTTTAGATGCATATGCTATCTCCTCCAAATTATCGAAGATCAGATCCAAGGGGGTCTCATCACCCCAAAGAAACGTTTCTGGGCCAAACAGCCCAGTACCTTTTCTAGTATAAGCCGGTTTTACAAAACTGTGCTCGACTTTTGCTCCGGCAAACAGAAAAAGCATATCGCAATTTTGTGCCCGAACCTACGGTTTCAGAAAAAACCCCGTAAATATTCATGAAAAAGCCTCTCGATCAGAGGGCCAGAAACGCAAAAACCCCAGGATGTGTAACCATCCTGGGGTTGAGACAGTATTTTTACTTGTCTTCTTTAAACTCGGCGTCGATGACCTCATCGCCTGCCGAGGCGGCACCCACACCGGCTTCCACTCTTTCCTCTTCGGGCTGGGACTCAGATGATCCCTGCTGGTAGAGTGCCTCTGCAAGCTTATAGCTCGCCTGCTCAAGATCATTGGTTGCTTCCTTGATTCTCTCGCTGTCTTCAGTTCCTAACGCCGCCCGCAGTTCGCGGACCTTGTCCTCAATTGAGGTCTTTTCAGCCTCACCGACCTTGTCGCCAGCGTCGCGCAATGAGCGCTCCACGTTGAAACAAAGCTGCTCAGCCTTGTTCTTGATCTCGATGTTCTCCCGCTCTTGGGCATCAGCATCGGCGTTAGCTTCAGCTTCCTTGACCATGCGATCAATCTCGTCTCGGTTTAGGCTGCCCGAACCGCTGATCGTGATTTTTTGCAGGTTGCCGGTCGCAAGGTCCTTTGCGCTGACGTTTAGGATTCCGTTAGCGTCAATGTCGAAAGTTACTTCGACCTGGGGCACCCGGGCAGGAGCGGGCGGAATTCCGGTGAGATGGAACCTGCCGAGGGTCTTGTTCTGGTGAGCAAGCGGTCGCTCGCCTTGCAGAACGTGAATCTCGACTTCGCTTTGGTTGTCGGCCGCGGTTGTGTACGTCCGGCTCTTCTTGGTTGGAATTGTTGTATTTCGTTCAATAACTTTGTCCATTACTCCGCCCATGGTCTCGACACCAAGGGAGAGCGGGGTCACATCTAGCAAGACGATGTCCTTGACTTCGCCTCCAAGGATGCCGGCTTGGATTGCTGCGCCGACGGCTACTACTTCGTCCGGGTTTACCGATCGATTAGGCTCCTTTCCGGTCAGCTTTTTTACCAATTCCTGTACCATTGGCATTCGAGTTGAACCACCAACGAGGATGATTTCTTGCAGATCAGAGGCGGTCATCTTCGCATCGGCGAGGGCCGACTCGTATGGCTTGCGGATTCGGTCAAGCAGGTCTTTGCAAATCTCCTCAAATTTCGCACGGGTAAGGGAGACATCCAAGTGCTTGGGCTGATTGTCCACCGCCGTGATGTAAGGCAGGTTGATTTGGGTCGTGAGCTGAGAGCTAAGTTCAATCTTCGCCTTTTCCGCTGCGTCTCGGAGTCGCTGTAGGGCGTCCTTTTGTTGGAGTAAGTCGATGCCATGCTCTTTTTTGAACTCGGCAGCGAGGTGCTCGACGATCTTCACGTCGAAGTCATCGCCACCAAGGTGGCTGTCGCCGCTTGTGGACTTGACCTCAAACACGCCATCGCCAACATCCAAGATTGAGACGTCAAACGTCCCTCCACCGAGGTCGAATACGAGAATGGTTTCGTTGGTTTTCTTATCCAAACCGTAAGCAAGTGATGCTGCAGTCGGCTCGTTGATAATCCGCAGAACCTTCAGACCGGCAATCTCGCCTGCGTCTTTGGTCGCCTTTCTTTGGCTATCGTTGAAGTAGGCAGGGACGGTAATTACAGCCTGATCAACTGCAGTTCCAAGGTAAGCTTCGGCGTCTTGTTTAAGTTTTTGCAAGATCATTGCACTGATCTCTTCGGGCGTGAAGTCTTTGTCTTGCGCAGGGATATGTGCAACCACTGAACCTGACTTGTTTGCCTTTACTTTGTAGCTCGTCCGCTTGGCTTCATTCTCCACTTCGCTGAGGCGGTGGCCCATGAAGCGCTTGATGCTGCTGACGGTGTTCTCAGGGTTCACCACTGCTTGGCGCTTGGCTGTGGCTCCGACCAGACGCTCACCGTTCGGCTTGAATGCCACGACGCTCGGCATGGTGCGCGTACCTTCTGCCGTGGTGATCACGACCGGCTCTCCGCCTTCCATCACGGCCACGACTGAATTTGTTGTTCCTAGGTCAATTCCGACTGTTCTTCCCACTTTGTTTCTCCTATAGCTAGAGAGGCCCTCAAAAGACTTGAGTCTTAGAGGCTCACATAACTTTCTTACGATCAATTTACCTCATCCGTTGCAATTGGACTGGGCCAAACTGAGGAATGGACAGCGTGGCGCGCGGCTCGGCGCAGAAGTGGGGGTTCGTTCCAACGGAGGAATTGCCTAGCGGGCATTGCTCGCGTGTCTATGCGAACCCAGAATTAGTCCTTAAGGTGCCCTGGCAAGGGGAGGAGATGTCATCTGGCTTCCGAGCTGCCCTGGCAATGTCTGGGACCATAGGGCCGCAGATTCATGAAGCGGATGAGGCTACAGGATCCCTACTGATGGACCGTATCCAACCTGGTACGAGCCTTGCTGAGTGTGTGGATGATCAATCCTGCATGGACGTGGCCATGCGACTCATGCGACAAATATGGACCCTTGACCCAACAGGGTTTCTTGATCTGTCTAGGTTCTATTCTTATTCGCATCCGTTGCTTGACAAACTTCTGGCAAGCACAACGACGAAGGTGCCGCTTCACGGCGACTTGCACCACTACAATATTCTGAAAAAAGCGTCGAACGAGTGGTTGGCGATCGATGCCAAGGGGTTGCTCGGCGACGCTGCCTATGAGGTAATCGCATTCTTGCGAAATCCTATTGAGCAGCTTGGACACGGTGAAGAGTTGCTCAACCAAACACGACACCGCATCCACTGTTTTGCTGAAAACCTGCAGCTTGATCCATGGCGAATGGCCGCCTGGTCCTTGGTCGACCTGGACGAACCCGATCATAACAGAAGCCCCGACGATCCTTGGTCCAGGCTTCACGTTGCTGTTCGCCAGCTTGAAAAGGAGTTGGCTTAGGGAACTGACAAACCTGTTGCCCGGTCAATGATCGGCAATTTATTCAGGGAATAAGCAACTTTGCCCCAAAGGAAGTTGTTCACATTGAGGGTGGCATTGAAATTCTTGAACCGCGCGCTGGTGTCGGCAAAGACGTAGTTGTTGCCACCGTCATAGCGCCCGCTGCTCGTGTATCTCAGAGGGCTATTCGGCGGGGCAGTACCGTTGTTGCAGACAAAAACCGAATTCGCCTCGGCGACCGTGATTGCCCAAAGCGCAACCCCTGGAGCTGGCGCGTCGCTAAGATTATCGGAAAAACTTGTACTACTTCTGACACCTAAAGTTGGACGGTATGTCCGATATTCGCCATCGGTTCCCATGATGCAAGCGAGCTTGGATGGCATCGGCGCGATGAGAATCGTGCCCGAGACTTCTTCGACGATGGTTGCTCGCACGTTTTGAGAGGTGTCAGTCGAGTTTCTCTTTCGTGGCATCAGTAACTGGTTCGCGGTGTAGCTGATCCGAGGAACTTGGAGCGTGTAGATTCCGCTTCCGTAGCCTGCAGTGGCACAATTTGAGACTTGACCGGGAGGGGCGCCTGCGCCATTGTTGCCGGGCGGATAGCAAGTCGGAGCCCACCCTTTGACTTCGTCAGCGGGATTGACCCAGAGCTGCGCGCTCTTGACGTAGGGGTTGATCAGATACGACCAGTGAACTTCACCTTGGCTGCTGCTCCCATCGGCGGCGATGCGAAAATTCGCAGAGGGGTACATGTCTTCGTAGTCTGTCAGGTACATCTGAACCGCGATTCCTAGCTGCTTGCAATTGGAGAGATCCGCCGTTTTTTTCGCCGAAAGCTTTGCTCGGGCAAAAACTGGGAACAGGATCGCCGCGAGGATGGCGATGATTGCGATGACGACAAGGAGTTCGATCAGCGTAAATGCGCGCTTAAGCTTCATGAGTTTCACCAGCGGGCATCGTACCGACCGATTGTAAAGGGAATGCTAAGAAATTCGTTGCGGGTAACTTTATGGGTGTGGAGACGGTCCCGCCCTGGTTTGTAAGTAGCTTTTACAGATTCATTCCGATTGAATCGGGACAACTGGACGTTCTGCGCCAGGAGATTGAATCGGCAATGACGGAGCACCGCGTTAACGGGTTGGTCATCTTGGCACATGAGGGCATCAACGGGACGATCAGCGGGACGAAAGCTGGGGTTGGAGCGGTCGCGGGCTTGGTTCAAGAACGGCTCGAAATTCCACCCGTACGGTTTAAAGAGTCAGTGAGCGACAAGCGGCCATTTAGGCGGCGAAACGTCGTGATCCGGCCCGAGATTGTGACGCTCAAACGTCCTGATCTTGTCCCCGAATCACCGGAAAACAGCCACCTCTCGCCGTCGGAGTGGAACGAGATGTTGCAGTCTCAATCGCCAAAGCTATTGATCGATACTCGGAATCGTTATGAAACAAAAGCAGGGAAGTTTCGCGATGCGATTGACCCGGAGATCAATACATTCTCTGAGTGGGGAGCATTTTTAGATCAGGCTGAATTGCCAAAGGATCTTCCTGTTATGATCTATTGCACTGGCGGCATCCGATGCGAAAAAGCAATACTCGAAATGCACAATCGAGGGTTTGAGAAAGTTTTTCAGTTGAGAGACGGAATTTTAGGATACCTTGCAGAATTTCCAGAAGGTCAATATGAGGGCGAGTGCTATGTTTTTGACGATAGAGTGGCCCTGGACAAGCACCTTGAACCCACCACTCAGTATGGTGTTTGCCCAGGGTGCGGGCTCACAGCCGAGCTAATTCGTAATTGCGAATGGTGCGGCAAAAACTATCATGTCTGCTCGGATTGCGAACCCAAAAGACCAAATGTTTGTTCTAAACCGTGCCTGTCCTATTGGACGCGACACGGTCCAAAAGATCAAGTTACCGGGAAACGCTCCTCGTGATAAGTATGGTGAGATTCGATTAGATCCAAAAAATCGCTGGCTGATGCGAGTCCGAAGAAGAAGAGGAATCGAACCATGGGATCTTTTGGATCCTGAATAGTTTCAAAATACTTACCAACTTCATGCCGAACCGCAGCCCAGTGATGATCCGCTTCATCAAGATCAACCGTACCCTTGGGAATCATGTACCCTACCGTGGCAATTTCCTTTTTCGGGTTGTTCATCATTTCGACAGTCTTTCGAAAAATAAACGTGACCTTTGGTTTGCGACCCGTTAACGTCTCTGGCGGGTGTTTGCGGAGGAAATTCAAATTACTCTCTTCGGCAAGTGCGAAGTGCTTGATTACTTCCGCTGGCGAAAAGGCCCTTGGGTTGGGCCTTGCCTGTTGCTGGTCGGCGCTCAACTTTTGGACCCGCTGAACGAGTGCCTTCCGTCGCTTCTCGATCGCATCGAACCGGGCCTTGATGTCTTTATGCATCAGCAGAGCTTACCGAGATCGCCTGGGTGAAAGAGGTATCGTGAATTCTAAGAGCATGACGCAGGATCGATTTGAATCAACCATAGAAACAGACTTCCAGGCGAAGCTCGACTACGCAGGCTACTTGCACCTTGACGAGATTCTAGGGGCTCAAATGCCCTTGTCGCAGCCGGAGCATCACGACGAGATGCTTTTCATCATTCAGCATCAGACATCCGAGCTCTGGATGAAGTTGGCGGTGCACGAACTTCGGGCAGCAGTCGAGCACGTAAAGCGCGACGAACTTTCCCCTTGCTTCAAGATATTATCCCGGGTGAAGCAGATCCAAAGGATGTTGTTTGAACAATGGGCTGTCCTAGAAACCCTTACCCCCAGCGAATACGCCCAGTTTCGAAGCGTCCTGGGCCAAGCGAGTGGACTGCAATCCCATCAAAATCGCATGATTGAGTTCCTCTTTGGCAATAAAAGCATCAAGCTACTTGCTGTCTTTGAGCACAATCCTGAAGTCCACAATGCTTTGGTTGAATTGCTACATTCGCCAAGTTTGTACGACGAGTTCTTGCGGTACTTAAGCCGGCACGGCTTTGCGATCCCACAGACAAGTGTGGAGCGAGATTGGTCGCTGCCTTATGAGGAGAGTGAAGAAGTCATTGCCGTCTTCAAGGAGATTTATGACAATCATGCACAGTATTGGGAAGCCTACGAAATGTGTGAAAAGCTAGTTGATGTAGAGCAGCACTTTGCCTTGTGGCGGTTCCGTCACATTAAGACAGTTGAAAGAATTATCGGTTTCAAAACGGGCAGCGGTGGAAGTTCAGGAGTGCCCTTCCTCATTCGGGGTTTAGGTGTCAGGTTATTTCCTGAACTTTGGGATGTTCGCACGCAAATAGGTTTATGAGTCAATCAATTGTTGAGGCAGTTGGACGTCTAGGTAAAGGGCCGCTTTCGGAGGGCGGGATACAGGAACATCTTACACCCCTTTTTTCAAGGGTTTTAAACGCTTCAGGTTCAAGAAACGAGGTCTATTTAGCGAATCATTCTCTAGGTCGGCCGCTTGACCAGACCTTCATCGATGTGGAACGGGGCCTTGGATTATGGGCCGATAAACTCGACGAAGCGTGGTCAGAGGGCGGATGGGGCACGCAGATGAATCACTACCGTGCAGGGATTGCCCAACTAATAGGTGCGCATCGAGCAGATTGTATTGTACCAAAGACGTCCGCTGGTCAGGGGTTGCGGGCAGTTCTCAACGCTCTCATAGATTGGAAAGCAAGGAGGCCACTCAATATTATTGCAACACGTGGTGAGTTCGATAGTATTGATTTCATCCTTAAGGTTTATGCAGAAAAAGAGTTAGCCAATATTCGTTGGATTGAAGCAGCCGTGAAATCTACAAACGTGTCCCTGTTTGATCCAGTAGATATTCTGTCATCAATAACCGATGAGACAAACCTCGTTGTAATCAGCAAGGTTATGTTTTCTTCCGGCCAAGTCCTAGATGGCATCGAAGATATCTGTGCCAAAGCAGCGCAATGTGGGGCTCGAGTGCTCCTTGACGTGTACCATGCCGCCGGCGTCATCGAACTCGATCTTGAAGGAAGCGGGGTTGACTTCATGATTGGGGGTTGCTATAAGTATTTGCGTGGTGGCCCCGGAGCATGCTGGTTGGCTCTAAATTCCAAGCACCTTGATGGTGAACTCCTGTCTCTTGACACTGGCTGGTTTGCAAAAAGGGACCCGTTCTCATACGACCGGCCCGATTACCCAGAACGCGCAACGGGTGGCGATGCTTGGCTAGAATCAACGCCGCCGGTCGTGACCTATTACCAGGCTGAAGCCGGTCTCACGCTAACCAATGCCATCGGCGTGGACCGCCTGCGGCAGTACAATCTTGAGCAACTGGCCTACCTGCGCGCAGCGTTGGACGAGCAAAAAGTCCCCCACTATTGCCCTAGTGATCCGCGAAAATTTGGCGCGTTCACCTTGCTTCCGCATCCCGCCGCGATAGATGTGTGCAAAGAGGTTCGTTCAAAAGGGCTCGTAGCCGATGCCCGAAAGGATGGCATTCGTCTATGTCCTGACTTGCTTACAAACAAGTCAGATCTGGAATATGCCGCCGGCATTTTAGGTTCATTGTGAAATCCGCGGCGTTCCGAATATGAACCAGAGCGTGCTATCTCTCTACGTTGTCATCATAATCTTAATGCTACGAACCGAAATGCCTAGGTCCGAGGTCGAGACTTCGACTACGCAGTGGTCACTACTTCCGCCAAGGGCTTCCGAACAATGCCCATGTCGCACACAATTTCAGAGGCAAGTCCAAATTCCTCAATGAACTGCTGATAGCCTAGCCTTGCTTTCCAGGAGTCCTTGTCCAGGGACTCACAATCGTCAACTACTATGATGCCACCGGGTGCGAGCCGCGGATAAATTTTCTTCAACCCTTCATAGGTAGGGATTGCAAGGTCGACGTCAATAAGGCAACAGCTTACTAGATCTGGCAAATCCTTATCTGCTACTTTGGCAATGTCAGCAACAAATAATTCAATGTTCTGACCGTGATGTCGATCAACGACCTTTCGCACTAAGGAAGCGTCGTTATTCTTAAACAAGTTAGCTTGATCAGTTCGAGTTCCGAGGCTAAGGTCGTGCTCGATTTGTTCAGGAACAAATCCGTTAAATGTGTCGTAGCATCGGTAACGCTTGGCCATGCCTAATCGCCGTTGCATGTTATTTGCAACCGCTGCGGTTCCGCCCATAGAACATCCGATCTCGACGATATCCCCTTTTGTATCTTTGGTCTTCCAGATTGCATCCATGTAGAGATACAGTCGTTCAGGCTGCAGACCTATAGGCGGAAACCGGTAAATGATCGGGGCGAGCCAACTCTTGAATAGCTTCTTCATAAGAAATCTTGGAGCATGTTACCGCAACATTAGACCTGGCTTCGGTTAAGCTGTGCATAAGTAATCCAGAGGTGCCGCAAACTGGGCCGCATCCATCTAATCACAAAGTGGGGCCCAAGTAGTCGGTGTATTTCGTCCGCCGTGTACCGGTGGAATGAAATTCCGCCAGGGTGAAACCCGTTCTTCTTGCGGTTCATGAGTCCCCGCCCGGACCACTTGTAGAGCGAAAGGAGGAACCGGGACTGAGGTTTAAGTATTGCAGCAATCTCGGCAATGGCTTGTTCCTGCAACTGATCCTCGGGCAAGTGCTGGACAACCTGAGCGCTCAAGGCGAAGTCAAAAGCCTGGCGTTGAAGTGGGAGTGCCCCGAGGTCGCTTTGAACAAGCAGGACTTTGTCTTCCAGATTGCGTGCTTTCAGCTTTGTTCGACATTGGTACAGCGACATCAAGGATCGGTCCACGGCTACTGTTCGCTGAGCATGGGCTGCCAAGTGGACGGTCATCCGTCCCGTTCCACAGCCGAGGTCGATGGCCGCTCCAATGAGTTCCGCCGTGATCAGCTTCTTGAACCGTCGCTCCTCAATCCAGTTCGAACCGTTCATGCGAACGACAGCGTCGTAGACCGATGCCTGCTCATCGCGCACCCGCTGTTCATTGATTTGATGCTGGATTGCGGCGGATTCACTTTCCGTCGGGCAGTTGTTTCGAAGGATGCGATCCCCACAGCCAAGCTCAGTTTTGCAACCAACGCAAACCAATGCATCAGTCGAAGGATGAAGTTCAAAGCTCCCTCCGCAGGGACAAGCGAGGACATCTCCAAATGTTTCGAGAATCCATCGTGCGCCTTCTGCGTTGGGTGACTTCACATATTGGATGTTACCAAAGTAAAATCCTGAGCATGCAAACAATACAGGACACAATCGAGCGATCTGTCACGCTGACCTGTGATCGAAGAGAGATTATTCAAGCATTTGCCGACCCGAACGAGGTTGTCAAATGGTTCTGTGATTCTATTGAAGGCAGTTGGTGCGGAGGCAACGAGGTCCTTCTTGTTTGGGAAGAAGGGCGGTGCCGAGCAAAGATCGAAGCTATTGATGAACATAGATTTGCCTTTCGCTGGTTTCCTGGTGTATCCGATCCCGACTCTCCGATTACTCAGGAAGGAACAACGCTCAACGAATTTTCTTTCTCTGAAGATGACGGGGCAACGAGGATACAGATGATCGAAAGCGAATTCGTAGCATTGTCAGAAGAAAATGCTCAGATCGGGCTGGCAGAGAATAGCAAAGGTTGGGACTGGGAAATGAACGACCTAAAGAACTATCTGGAAAAGCTCTGACGACCGAAGTCGTCAGAGCTTCAGCCGTCTACTGCGGAGGAGTCGTTGGAGGCACAACGATGGGGGCGCGGGGCATCATGGATGGCCAGCATGCCTGGTAATAAGCCGCAATCGATTGGTTAACCGACATTTGGATCATGTACTTTTCTGGGACTCGCTCGAACGTATCGTATTGCGTGTGGTGGATATAGTTGTAGTCTTGAGTGCCGGCCTTATCCCAAAAGAATCCTGGAATTCCAGCACCATTAAACGGCGCATGATCGCTCGCTCCGCCACGCGGCATTCGCTCAAGAACTCGCAACTTCATCGGCATGTCTGGGAAGGTCTTATTGTTTAGTTCAATGATCGGCTCCCAGAAAGGACGCATGCTCTCTAATACATAAGTACCACTCTGGTAATTAGCGCCATTGTCCTCAATGATTGCGCAAGAAATCTTCGACCATTCATCCTTGTGAGCCTGAACATATGCGCTGGAGCCGAACAATCCTTGCTCTTCACCAGTAAACAGGACAAAGCGAATGGTGCGTTTGGGCTTCGCTCCAACTTTGTTCAGAATCCGTGCAACTTCCATCGCAATCGTAGTACCAGTTCCATTATCGGCGGCTCCCTCGGACCCGGGGCCATCCCAGCTATCAAGGTGACCACCAACGATTACGATTTCATCTGGCTTTTCAGTACCAGGAATCTCCGCAACTACGTTGTAAAGTTTACGAGGACCTTTAATGAACTTCTGGTTGAGATTAAACTCCAACTCAACCTTCTCATTCTTGTCGAGATGAGCTATTACTTTGTCCATGTCGGACTTGCGGATGGTCACCGAAACGTCCATTGGATGATCCTCAAGCGTCTTGTCGCGAAAACTTCCACTGGTAACAACTAGTTCAGATCGGCTCGCCATGACCCTACCAAGGATTCCCGAACCATTGATCGCAGTGGCCAATTCTTGAGCTGCCTTTTGCTCTGGAGTAAGTTCTGGAGGAGTCTCTCCTGGGCGCACTCTAGGTGTGCGAGGAGGGGAGGCTTTATAGATTAACCAAGCTCCCTTGAGCTTGTCCTTCATTGCATTGAACTCGTCCATGGTTGTCGGCGCGTAGATTGCCTGCCCTTTCTTCTTGCCGCGAGTCCCTTCCGTCCACGATGGAGTTGTGAATTCAAACGTCAACTTCTCCGGAGAAACCATCGCTCCCGAAGACTTGCCGCGCTGAAATCCAACGGGCCACTCGCCCCACTGCTCCAGGTGGACATTAACGCAGCCGAATTCCTTGAACCGCTTTTGAGTCCAGGCATAGGCCTTGTCTAAGTTCTCCGATGATGTGAGTCGAGTCCCAATCCTCTTGCAAAGGTAACGAAGAGTGTTCATCGATTGATTGCGGTTCATCCCCTCATCGATGATTTTGTCAAGCATCGCAGGTTCAACCTGAGCGTGCGAGAAGACGGGAACTAGGGCAAGAATAGCTGCCAGCCAGAGTTGTCTTAATCTCATGTTTCCGATTATGCTCGGAAAAATCTGGATCGGTGCTGCTTGAACCTAAGTCGAACTTCCGATCCCGACCCAATCGGTGTAGATCCCGTGGCTCATCAGGAGCTCCGATAGCTGGCCGACATGGCCTTGCAAGTGCCGGATGTTCATGATTTGGTGGTCGAGTTTGGTCAGCTTTGGATACCACGAGAATCCCGTGGTGTCGGAGTCCAAATCCAGTGCGTCGATCATCGTCTCGACTTGAGCGGACACAAGGTCAATGTACTCGATGATCTCGTTTTGGGAATATGGTTCGACAACCGGGGGCGTCTCCCAGAGGCAGGCAACACCTTCCCGGTCCTTCTCCCAACGGACAAGAGACTCCGCCGTCGGATGCAAATACCAATGGGTGTAGAAAATCGCGTGGTAGGCAATGCGCCAGTAGGTCCGCGGGTGGTTTCCCGAAGTCCACACCTCGTCCGGACAATCGGAAATGCATTGGCGCAGCATCTTAAAGCCGGCGAGATATTGACCTGTCAAAGCGCTTTTCAGATTCATGCAAGTTTAAGAAGCCCGGATTGCGGCAAGCAATCCGGGCTATGTCGATTCAAGTTAACTTGACTAGTTACCCATCCAGTGGACCTTCTCGTCGCCGAGAAGGCACTGGATATAGTTCAGCTGGCCGTCGTGGTACCAAACGTGGCTAACAGCAACGTTGGCAAGAATAAAGACCGGAGTCTCCATTCCCCAGGGGGCCATGATTTTGGAATTTAGGGTCTCATCGCTGGCGCTGTTTAGAGCAGCTTGAAACTTTTCAACCGACTGGTTTAGAAGTGCAGTTGCGCCGGCTCGAGTGGAGCACTGCTCTGTGTACTGCTTATGGAATCCCTCGTCCATAGGCAAGACGTTGCCTTTGATCGCTTCGGTGGTCCACTCCATGAGGGCTACGGTGTCAGCCGTCAGATCACCTGCGTTGCGCGTAACGCCGCCGAAAGACTTAGTCCACTGGTCCTCAGGAATAGCCTCAATGTCAACGGTGTACATGCTCGCAAGCCCTTGCAGCCATCCGGATAGATAACCGCGTGCGTCGATACCTTGTGTTAATGTGCTCATAATTTTTCTTGCTCCGAACCTTGATGCTATCCGAACTAAAGGTTAAGAATCAACCCCCAGTGCCCCCAGCGCAAATACCGGGTTTGGCTGTCATCTTTGCTTAGGCTTAACCTGGGGACAAGGTTCCTTAGGGGAAAGTGCAGTACCATGTTGCGTATGCGATACCCTCTTATTACCTTGGCGCTCATGTGCTCAGCCTACGCCTCGGCGAACCTGATCGTCAACGGCAGCTTCGAAGACCCCCCGATCAGTACGAACTTCATCACCGTTCCGGCAGGTAACACGACGATCACGGGTTGGACAGTGTTAGGATCAAGCGTTGACCTCTGCAATCAGAATTTTCTTTCTGGATTTCCTGCTCGGGATGCAGATCAGTTTGTCGATCTCGCAGGAAGTCCAGGACCGGGAAGAGTAGAACAGTCCTTTGCCACATCAATCGGCACTACCTATAACGTGTTCTTTTCGGGTTCATCCAACGGCGCATCAAGCCCTCTAGAGGTCTATCTTAATGGATCGCTTCTGTACAACATCACGCCGCCCCCGCAAGGGACTTGGACTGATTACGGATTTCAGTTCCAGGCTCCGAGCACGACATCTTCGATAGGATTTGCCTCCCCAGTTGTCGGGAACCAGGGTGCGTTGGTTGACCGAGTGATTATTGATGCCGCCGTTCCTGAGCCAGCCACTATGCTAGGCTTAGCAGTGGGTCTTGCTGTCGTGATTAAGCGACGAAAAAAGTAATGGCCTATTCGGTTTATCGCATTTAAAGGACGCCTGAATCAGGCGTCCTTTGTACTTAATTTGAGGTATTTGTCGGCACTTTCACTGTCGCCTAGCGCACGATAGAGACCTTCAAGTTCTTCAAAAACATAGGTATCAGATTCTCCTGCCGCCTGGTAGTCCAGTTCAAGCTGCAGTTGTAACTGTAGTGCCTGATTCAGCTCTCCCTTATTGCGCAAAGACTTGGCGATCATCCAACGTGCGACCCGCTCTCCGCTAGGATTGTTGGCCCTGATCCTTGCCTGCCTTGATTTTTCAAATTGAGCAATCGCTTCGTCGTATTTTCCGGCCAAGTCAAGGGCGTAACCCATGTTGTGCCGGAGCGACCCTTCCCACTTCTTGGCGTCCTCTTGTGTAGACTTTTCC
>WBZS01001200.1_pt1 | contig 22308 bp, 19 predicted proteins | sample 5204201 | NCBI WGS metagenome assembly WBZS01 (sample SAMN12344357, study PRJNA552823) | activated sludge metagenome | biome: Activated sludge suspended growth; feature: Nitrification reactor; material: Wastewater; isolation source: activated sludge from nitrification reactor of wastewater...
AGAAGACCGCAACGCGCTCCTGACGCAGTCGGCACCCAGCGGCATGAGATCGGGCTGCGCCAACCCGGCAGATGGGGACGTCGGGTCTCGCGGGTTCGAAACCCGCGGGTGTCAGCGGGGGGGGGGTCTGCTGATCCGGCGAACGCCGTAGGGGTGCCCTTCTCTTGGTTACGTGTAGGGGTCGGTGATGTCGCGCAGGGAGGTGAGTGCCTGTCGGAGTTGGTCCATCAGCTCGGGGCCGAGGTGGGCCCGCCACTCGGCTTCGATGCGTGCCTCCTCGGCGCGTGCGATCGGGAGGACGGACTGCGCGCGGGCTGTCATCCGGACCAGTCGTGCCCTGCCGTCGGTGGGGTCGGGGACGCGCTCGACGTAGCCGGCCCGTTCGAGCCTGTCGACCAGGGTGGTGGCGGTCTGCTTGGCGATCTGGGCGCGTTCGGCCAGGGCACTCAGGCGGGTGCCGTCGGGGTCGATGCCCATCATCAGCCGGCTTTGCGCCATCGTCGCGTCGGTGTAGCCGGCGGCCTGCACCGCCGTGAAGATCCGGTCCGCGGCGGCGCGCGAGGCGATGAACATCAGCAGGCTGGTTGGGAGTTCCCGCGGCATCAGACCACCCTTCACATAGTCCCTGCATCGAACTATAGTGGTTCGATCATGGGACCATCTTGACGAGGGCAGGAGGTGACATGACAGCGACCCCCGACACACCGGTCGTCGACTTCTGGTTCGACCCCGTGTGCCCCTACTCGTGGACGGCGTCACGCTGGCTCCGCGAGGTCGAAGCGCGCAGGCCGCTGCAGGTGCGCCTCCACGTGATGAGCTTCTACCTGTTGAACGCACACCGCACCGACATCACCGCCGCCTACCGCCGCAACGTGGAGACCTCCCGCGGGCCGGCGCGGGTGGCCATCGCGGCGGCGACGAGGTTCGGGGAGGAGGTCCTCGGCAGCTGGTACACCGTCTTCGGGGAGCTGGTCTTCGACCGGTGGCGGCACGTCAGCGGCGCCGAGTACCACGAGGCGATCCGCGCGGCGCTCCCGCGGGCCGGTCTTCCGGGGGACCTGGAGGAGGCCATGGAGTCCGACGAGCACGACGCGGCCCTCCGCCGCAGCCACGAGGCGGGCATCGCCCCGGTCGGGGGTGGGTGGGGACCCCGGTCACCCACATTGACGGTGTCGCGTTCTTCGGACCCGTCCTGAATGCGATCCCCCGAGGCGACGCCGCCGTCCGCATCTTCGACGGGGCACGGCTCCTCGCCAGCTATCCGGAGTTCTTCGAACCCAAACGCACCCGGACGCGCCCACCGGTCTTCACCTGAAGGAGGAACAGATGACCATGACATCAGCGGAGGCGGACGCCCTCTGGACCGCGATCGACGAGCAGCGAACCCGCACCGCCGACCTGCTCGTGCGGCTCACGGACCAGCAGTGGGATCATCCGTCGTTGTGCCAGGGCTGGACGGTCCGGCACGTCGCCGCCCATCTGACCCTGCAGCAGCAGCGCGTCCGTGACGTGGTCGGCTTCATCGCTCGCAACCCAAGCATGCTGCGCCACCCGAGCCTGAACGCCACCATCCACCACTCGGCCATGATCCAGTCGCGGCTGCCCACCGAGGAGATCATCGCCCGGATCAGGGCTACGATCGGGTCCCGGCACCACAACGCGTTCGTCACCCCGCTGGAGACCTTGACCGACATCCTCGTCCACAGCCAGGACATCGCCCTCCCACTCGGTATCGACCTCGACATGGACCCCGCGGCGAGCGCGGTTGCCGCAACCCGCCGGTGGGACACGCGGGGGTCCTTTCTCGCCACCGTTTTCCGTCGGCTGCCCCTGGACGGCTACCGCCTCACCGCCACCAACACCGACTGGACCCGCGGCGACGGACCCGAGATCACAGGCCCCATCGGCGCCCTCCTGCTCCTGCTCACCGGACGCACCGCCGCCCTCCACCAACTCACCGGTGAAGGCGCCCACACCCTCCGCTCGGCTCCCTCCGGACCCACCTGAACGCATGCTGACGGCGGTTGAGGACGCTCCGGGAATAGCCGTAAGTGGCATCAGACCCGATTTCGCGGCCACGGTGATCTGGGACGACCCCGTGGTTCCCTTGCTTGTGTTCTTCAACCGTCCTAGTGTCAATGGGCTGCCCAGGCGGCGGGAATCGACCAAGGGCGTGCCGGGCTCCGGGAGGCGGTCATGACGAGTTCGCTCGGCGAGGGACACGACAGCCCCCCGGCGCGCTCCGACGCAGTTGCGGCGGTCGCCGTGGTCGTCGGTGGACTGCTGATGGCCGCCCTCTTCATCCCGTTCACCTTGGCGCACGGACCAACCTCGTTCAACGAGGAGCGTGTGGTCCTCGGTCTGGACATGCACGGCTGGGGATTGCTGCTGGGCACGCTGCCCAATCTGCTCATCGGGTTGGGGTTGTGGCGGCTGCGTGAAGCGATCAGTGGAGGCCGACGCGCAGCGACCATTGTGCTCGCGATCATGTGCGTTGCGATGCTCTTGGACGCGTTGGCGAATCTGGCTTTAGGTGGGCTTGGCGCGCCGTTTGTGCTCTTCGTTCTGGCGCCGACAACTCTCGCCCTGGCGGCCCTCACTGCCGCGCGCGGTGCGGCCGGAGGGCGCTTGCGGGTGCTGATGGCCGCCGTCGGCCTGATCTTGGCAGGAAGCCTCGTTCTGGCCCTGATCCCGAACGACACTTCCGACTCCTTTGGGGGGTACCGCATATTCGGGACTGCCGGCTACGCCATCACGGGAATCCTATGGTCCGTCATCGGCACCTCCCTTCGGGGGGTGAATCCCACACTCGGCCGAAAGAGGTGACACGCACCGTGTGCGGCAGTTGAGTGCGCGGCGAGCGAACCCGAAGGGTATCGTCCGCGCACCGTGCGGCATGTCCGGATGCTACTTTGGCGCCGCTAAGCTGAGTGACGGACGGCGCATTGGGATCTCACTCCATCCAGAAATGAGGATTCGCACGCTAATTGCGTCGAATCAACCCGGTTATGGCAGCTAACCCGAGCGCGGAGAACACCCATGACGACACCTTGAAAACGGCGAAACCGGCAAAGAACCACCAATCAACAGTCGAGACCGGGGATAACACCCATTGGGACTTGTATTCTAGCGCCGGGAAGGGGAGTGCGTGGTCAATGGACAGAGCAAGTGCTTGGGCGAACGTCGTCAGGGATTGTCCAGAGGTTCTCGAGTTGATGTAGTTCGGGTTTGCGTACAGCAGCGCCGCACCTAACAGGATGCTGGCAAACAGCCATGGCAACACTCTCGCGGGCTGATGGCCGTAGCCAATTAGGAGTTCCTCCAGAAATCCCGCCACTCGACGCCATCCCCCAGCGTCTTGCGATAGTCGTCGGTTCAATCGGATCAGGATCTTCCGCGACAAGGCAGGATCTGCATTCTGGTCGCACAAGCTCCCTAGATGTACATAGGCAGCAGTCGGAGTGGGTCGTTCCCTTCCGAGGAGTTCGAGCATACTCGAAGGGGCAACACCGGCTAAGTGGTCATACTTAAGTCGGTCAACGAGAATTTCATTTTGCGTGATCGCATCGTGCGAAAGGTTGAGGCGCTGACACCATGCATTGCGAAGATCCACACTGCCATGGACTTCGAGCGTGGGAGCCACGGCGTTCATGGGCGTGAGAGAGAGACTCCCCGAGATCTTCGCCGCCTGCAAAGATACGCCGGGGCCAGCGTCATAGGCGGCCTCCCAGCCCTCATGAGTGCGCGATGTGATCGTTGAGCCGAAGAGTCGGAAGTTGCGATCCACTTGGATACGAGGAGCATAAACCCCCCCTCTGAAGACCGCTCGCTGCGCAAAGACATCTCCAAGGCGCGCTCCAAACATGTCTAACGCGGCCCGGGCATGCAACTCCGGCGGAGCCACCAGTACTGCACCTGACAGCCGGAGGCCCCCTCGGATACTCATATCGACTCCATGCAGACCGCGTTGTAGTCGGGCATTGGCTAGGCGCACTGATCCCTCGATGTGTGCATAGCTTAGTGTCAACATTTCCAGGGTAGAGCCACTTAGGTCCAAACTCCCACGGATCGCGCAATTGGACAGGTCCACATTGCCGCTGAAAACGCAGTCGGTTAGTTTGATCTGTCCGGGCCAATCGATGTCGGCTAAGTCCAGATCCCCCTCGATGATGGTGTGGGTGATTTGAACGCGGTGTTCCTCGAGGCTACCAAGTCGGCCCACGATGACCGAGCGGATCGTCTCGGCACGGACGGATGATTTGCTGTGCATGTCACCAAAGGGAAGACCATTTCGCACCGCAGCCACCAAAGCCGTTTCCGCTGCGCGGAGAGGCTGCGCCCGGCGGCACACACTAAGAGACTGCACGGCACCTCGCAACTCAAGCTGGACTAGCGATGTTGAGGGTATCAGGCGGTCCTGGGGCCTGGTGTGGTGATAAGTGCGAGGTGGGCCTTTGGCAACTTCTCCGCTTCCCTGCTCCGGCTAGGCGGCGTGCCCCGGTCGCACTCCACTACAGGGTGGGCGGTCGAGGTCACACCCTTCTTGAACTTGCGAGTTGGGGAGGATCGAACTCGCGCTCAACAGGCAGATCCGTGAGGTCACGACCCTCGGCCAGGGCGTCACGCTCAACCTCATGGGTGCGCGAAGAGACGTAGTCGCCGTGGCTGGTATCGGGTCAGGTTCCGGCGTCAAGGAGGCGTGTCGGGGCGGCGATGAAGGGGCTCGGACTCCGAGTCAGGTGAGCTCGCCCTTCTCGGCGAGGGAAGACAGCTTCTGAGCCAGTTCATGGTCGCGTGAAGACGCGGCGTGTTGGTAACGCAGCGCCATCGTCGGCGCAGTGTGCCCAGCTCGAGCCATCAGCTCGGCCGTGGTGGCGCCCGCCTGAGCGACAATCGTCAGGTGGCTGTGTCGCAGGCCGTGCAGAGTCAGTGTTGGGCGGGCGACCGCGACGGCAGCAACTCGGTGAGCATCCCGCAGAGTCTGATCGGGGAGGGGAGTGCGGCCATCCCGAGCGGTGAAGAGGAGCTCTCCGCTGGGGTGCGGGGGTTGCTCTTGAAGCCAGGTGCGCAGTTCTGGGACCAGGTGCGGCGGGATGGCGACATCCCTGACGCCGGCGGGGGTCTTCGGCTGAGCCGTCGTCCAAGAACCCTTGACCTTCACCGCCCCCTGACGGACATGGACGACGCCCTTGTCCAGGTCCAGGTCGCGTCGACGCAAGCCGCGCACCTCGCCTGAGCGCAGGCCGAGCCAGACCGCCAGTGAAAGGGCTGCGCGGTACCGCTGGGGTACTGCTGCGAGGTAGGCATTCACCTCGCTGATGGTCTGCAGTGTCTCAGGCTCCTTTGCTCGCTTCTTGACAGAGCCTCCCCGCACGCGACAAGGGTTTCGGGCCAGCAGGTCGTCCTCTACGGCCGCCGCCAGAATGGTCCTGAGCAACGAGTAGGCGTTCGCCTGCGTTGTGGGTGTGGCTGCCATCGAGGCGTACCAGCGCTGGACCCGTTGGGGCGTGATGTCCTCGAGGACGTCAGCGTCGAAGGTAGGCCGGATGCGCCCGAGGAGCTTGCCGTAGAGCTCCCGAGTCGTGGGCCTCAAATTACGCCGTTCGAGGAACTCGTCGACGTAGGAGCCGAAGGTGAGTGAAACCTCTTCGATGTGCCTGTCGTACTCGGGCTGCGGTGGTCTCCAGTCGCCCTTGATGACGCGAGCACGCTCTACCGTGAGCCACCCATCGGCGTCGGTGCGAGCGTCGAAGGTCGTCGGCGCCTTATGCTCACGTCCGTCCGGGCCGATGTACCGGGCCTGGAAGCGGCCTGATGGAAGCAGGCGCACCGAGCCGAAGGTTCGCCGGGGGCCCTTGCGGGTGCCACGGCCCCTGCCGGATGGTGCTGCGCTGGCTGGAGTCACTTAGAACCTCGCCCGATTGCGGCGTGCCAGTACGTGCCAGATCGTATGGCATTCGAGGGCCATCGCTGGGCGCATGTGGGTCGCGCCCCTGACGAAACGCGCCTTGTGAAGGGCATCTGACTAGGCGAAGCGCTGCGGCGGTCGGGAGGTTCGACTCCTACCGGGGGAGCTATGCCGTGGCTGGTCCGCTCCTCGGCGGCCGAGGGTCCCACCGGCCGGCTCTCGAGGTGCGGACCCCCTGGATGGCTATGGGCCCACGCCAGCAACCATCCACGCCGACCGACAAGCCGGCCACTCCCAGGGATCAACCGCCCAGGCCGACCCGCCGCCACTGCCGGGGTGACTTGCGGCGTCCGGCCACCCGACAGGCCCACGAGCGGGGGCACGGTTCAGTCGCGCCCGCCGAAACTCACTGTGCTCCCCGAGTTCAGCGGGCAGAGTCGATTTCGGCGGGCGTGATCGCGGTCATGTCGGCGGACAGGACGCCGGCGGCGTCCGATCGCCAGCGGTACCACGATCGCAGTAGGGGAGACGGTCCGATCGGACGATTCGGACGGACGCCGGCCCGGCGCATGCTGGGGGTACCGACAAACCGTCGGAATCGAAGCGGCGGGCACGCCTCGCCCAAGAAGGAGACAGAACCATGAACGACACCGACACCACGTACGAAGAGATCGACGTGGCCGGGGAGAACCTGCTGACGAAGGTGCGGGAGTTGATCCACGAGGGCAACGTGCGGCGGGTCATCCTCAAGCGCGAGGACGGCAGCGTGCTCCTCGAGCTGCCCCTGACCGCGGGCCTGACCGTCACGGCCCTGACCGTGGCCGTGGCGCCCGCCCTCGTCGGCATCGGGGCCATCGCCGCCGTGGTCAACCAGGTCACGCTGGTCGTGGAGCGGGACGCCGACCTCGTCCCGACAGGCGGAGGCGCGCAGTCCTGATGCAAATGCCCGGCCGCGCCACGACCCCACCCGGCTCCGTCTCGGACGCCTCGCAGGCACGACCGACTTCATCTACGGCATGCTCATCCACTGACCGGACGCCGCGCGCGACTGGTCGTCGGCGCCCGGGGTCGAGACCCTGCGACTCATCTGTGCGACGTTCCCGGGGCGGCGACCCCCGATGTGCAGCACAGACATGTCACCACCTGGGATGCGCCCCGCGACCCGCGCCCTGCCGAGGGGTCTAGAACGCCCAGGTGCAGGTCACCCGCCCGGGGTGGTGGGCTTGGGTTCGCACACGAATCCAGCGCTCGACGTGACCGCTGGTTCACGCGCACGCGGTGGCTACGGCGGATGCGCGTCCCCCGAGTCGCGAGCGTTGGATTCGTGTGCGGGAGGCGTCCCGTCCCTTCGACAGGCTCAGGGACCGGGAGGCGTCCGGACTCGCACTGAGCCTGCTGGCGTTCGCCATCGTGGTCACCAAGCTTGTGCTATTCACTGACCGGACGCCGCCGCGCGTGACGGCACGGCGGTCCAGGTCCACGACCGCGGACCCGAGCAGCCCGATCCGGAGGGCATTTGCCTTCCTGACAGGGCGTCGCCCGGTGGCGCGCCGTCGTCAGCACACTGAGACTCATCTGTGCGACGTTCCCGGGGTGGCAACCCCCGAGATGCAGCACAGACACGTCACCAGCTGAGACGCGCCCGCGACCGGGCCCGCCCCGCGGGGGCGAACTCGCCAGGCGCGGGTCAGCGCCCCTGCTGATGGGCTCGCGATCACACACGAATCCAGCGCTCGACGAAACCGACGCTCACCGCGTGACGCGGCGACTACGGCGGATGAACCCGCCCCCAGCCACGAGCGCTGGATTCGTGTGTGGTTGCGGCCCTGCCCTTCGACAGGCTCAGGGACCGGCAGGCGTCCAGCCCTTCGACAGGCTCCGGGGACCGGGAGTCGTCACGTCGCGGCGACAGGCTCAGGGGCCGGGAGGCGCCCGGACGCTGCGCCCTTGTATCACCGACCACCGGACGCTGCTCCTTCCGTCAAAGCGAAAGAGGAGGAGTCATGCCCGAGATCCTGCCCAGCCAACTGGTGACGTCCGTGATGGCGAAGCTGTACGACGTGCTGACCAACGGCGACGAGACGGTTCCCGCGTCGGCGGACTCGTTCTTCAGCTGGGCGACGCCCGGCGTCCCGATGAGTGCGGAGGATTTCGAGTTCGCCGCCCGCGGTCTGACCGGCGTCGTCAAGCGTCCGCCCACCCCCGAGGGCCAACAAGCCGAGCCTCTGACGGCCGCCGAGCAGGAGGCGCTCCGCGCCCAGGACGCCGCGGGCCTCTACCAGCAGGCCGAGGCGTTCGCGCGGCTGGTCGACGTCGCGGTCAAACCGTCGGTGGCGACGAACGATGCGTTCGCGCGCCTCAACATCTTGTCGTCGCAGGGCTCGCTGTCGGACCGCTACCGCTACTGCCTGCGTATGAGCCAGGTGCTGGCCGCCGACTTGGAACCCGAGGTGAAGGCCAACATTGAGCGCCTACGCGGACTGCTGCAGACCGAGGTCACCAAGAAGGACATCCTTTCCGGCGCCGAGACGACGGTGAAGGAGAGCAGCGAGCTGACCAAGGCCTACTTCGCGAAGATGGTCGCCTACGAGGACGCCGTCCTGGCGTACAACTCCAGCCGGATCTCGGCGCTGGCGGGGACGAGCGCGGCGGCCGTCCAGGACTTCGCCATCAACGGCGGCGTCCGGCGCAACAAGGTCAAGGCCGCGCTGGCCGACTGGGTCAACAACGGCTACAAGGACGACTACGAGAAGATCGCCGCGTACATCTCCCAGGTGTCGGGACGCGACATGTCCCTGCTCAAGGCCGAGTACCTCGACGATCTGGAGAAGGCCCGGCTGACTGGTCCGGCGTCGGGGAGCGACTTCTTCTACACCACCCTGGTGCCGGGCAACTTCGCGACCTCGACTGGCTGGACGAAGTTCACGTTCACAGGCAGCGACGTCACCGCCAACACCTCCTCGGCCGTCAGCACCCGCAAGTGGAACGCCTCGGGCGGCGGGTCTTTCCTCGGCATCTTCGGGGGCAAAGCCGCCGCCGGGTCGACGGCCGAGCGCAGCGAGTACACCGGCACCTTCAACAGCGACGACGTGTCGGTGTCGTTCGAGATCGCGCAGGTGCGCATCATCTACCCCTGGCTGCGCACCGCGTTCCTGGCCAGCAACGCCTGGCGCTTCGACCCGAGCCTGCCCGACAACGAGGGCCTCGTCGTCAGCGACGGCAAGACCCCGCCGGACGGCCTGATCCCCGCCTACCCCGAGGCCGCCATCTTCATCCGCAACCTGACGATGTCGCTCGGACACAGCGAATCCTTCTCCAACTTCGTCTCCGAACACACGTCCAAGGGCGGCGGTGGCGGCGGCTTCCTCTCGATCGGCGGCTTCTTCGGCGGCGGCGACTACAGCCGCAGGACGGCGTCCGGCACCACCACCAACCACGTGGAGAGCAGCTACTCCAACCAAACCCTGGAGGTCGCCGGCCTCCAGTTCGCCGGGCTCAAGTGCGTCGTGAACACCGACCGCATGCCGAACCCGCATGCGTCCATCGAGCACTGGGTCTGACCGGGAGGGGTCATGGACGCCACGGTTCAGCTCGCCCTGATGACGAAGGCGGCGCTGGTGTTCGGACGGCCGGGCACGTTCCTGAGCTTTCCGGTGCTGTCGCCGCTCGCCCAATCGGCGGCGTTTTTCGACGCCCTGGGCGGGCTGCCCGGGACGCCCGAGGCGCTCGCCGCGCAGGCCGAGTTCTCGCGCATCACCGGGGTGCTGCCGTCCGGGCCGATCGCTCCGGACGGCGGCGACGAGCTCTACGACGTGTACTCCGAGGCCCTGGACGCCGCCCGGCTGGCGTCCAGCTCCTTGTCGGACGCCGAACAACGCGAGTTCGACGCCGCCCGCGCGTTCCTCTACACCCCAGCGTTCCCGGGCTCGAGCCAGCGCGTGCCCGGCCCCGAGCTGACCGCCTACCAGGCGGCCCGCGACGCCCACTTCACGGCCCAGGAGGCGTACTCCACCGCGCGGCTGAGCGCCGAGCAGTCCGGCGACGAAAGCGTCCTCGAACGGTGGCGCACCGTCGAGGAGCCGCGCCTGCGGGCGGCCGTGGCCGACAGCGAGCGGGCGTGGGAGTCGGAGGGGCACCGCGCGGCAGTGGACGCCGCCCGCCAGGCCGAGTCCGCGTTGGGGGCCAAGGCGCCGAGCCGACTGTGGGAGGAGCTGAAGGCCGCCTGCGAGGACACCCTCGACCGCATCACCGGCCCGTTCGGGGAGCAGTTTGCGCCGGCGTCCATCTTCCCGGCCAACCTCGCGGACGCCGACTGGCCCGAGTTCGTGCTCTCCGGGGACGAGCTGGGGCAGTTGGTGGCGCAGGCGGATCCGGCACTGCGCGACGCCCTGGACGCCGGCGGCGCCTCGGACGTCACAGAGCTGCGCTTCGAGTTCCGGTCCGTGGGGGTGGAGCGCAGCTGGCTGCAGCCGCGGGCGTTCCGGGCGCGGTGCTGGCGCCTCGGCGACGTCGGCGGCGAGCTCAGCGATGGCGGGACGCCGCCCGCCGGCCGCCTGCCGTCCTACGTGGCCGGGCTGGTGCTGGCCCGGCACGTGCGGGTGACGCGGGCCTCCGCGCCGCCGCGTCCGGTGCTGCCGGGGCGCTTCCTGCGCGACTTCCTCGTCTTCGACCAGGTGCCGGCGAAGCTGCAGCAGCGCGGGTTCGTCGTCGCGAAGCCGACGGCGGAGGTCTCCGGGGCGGCGATCGCGGCGGCGTCCGCGCTGTCCGCCCCCGCGGTCTCGAGTGGGCTGCGGCGCGAGAGCGTCCGCGACCACCGGACCACCCGCCGCCGGCTCTCGGGTTCCTGGGCGGGGCACGTGATCGGCACCGTATCCACGCCGGTGATGGGCGGGCCGCTGGTGCTGCCGCCCCCCACGCCCCCGCCCGTGCCCACGCCCGACCCCGCGACCACCCCTCAGGACGACGACCCCGACGGGATCATCGTGCTCGCCTTCATCTGCCGCCCGACGCCGCGGTGCCCCGACCCCGACCTCACCCTCGACTGGCCCGACGACCGACCCGTCATCCCCTGATCGCGACTTCACAAGGAGGAACGCCATGCACATCCCGACCAGGAGCGACCTGCACGCCGCCGTCGACGAGCGCTACTTCGAGCGCCATCCGTCCGCGCCCAACCCGATCGACCCGCACGACCCGACGCACCGGCCGTGGCGGGACGCGTGGCTGGCGATCCGCGACGAGGTCGTCAACGAGTGGGTCGACAACATCTTCAGCGTGGTGTATCCCGACGCCGGACGCCTCGACCCCGACAACCCCGCGCACGAGCAGCTCATCGACGCGTGGCTGGACCTTCGCGACCAGATCCGCGACGACCTCGCGCCCCGCTACGACTGGGCCGGCCTCGAACCGGCGATCCTCACCGCCGAGCCGTACGTGCCCCCGACCCCGACCCCCGCGCCGACGACGCCCACGGCGCCGGAAGACGACCTCCTCGACGGGCTGACCCCCGAGCAGGAGCAGTCGATCAAGGACACGGTCGCCCACATCTCCGAGTACGCCCACGCGGGCGCGACGGCCGGCGAGATCGCCACGCTCATCGTCGAGGCCGCCGGCGAGGGGCACGCGGCCGGGCTCACGGCGTCCCAGTTGGCGCGCATCGCGCCGGTCGCGAGCGTGGCGTTCCAGGCGATCGGGGGCGTGGCCACCATCGCGTTCGTCGTGGTCAGTCTCGTGGACGCGTTCGAGTACGAGCAGCGGCGCAAAGTCCGGCAGGGGTACGCGTACGGGCTCATGTGGGAGTCGATGGGCGAGCCGGACCACTGGCCCAAGACCGCCCCCGGCATCACCTACAGCGCCGAGGAGAAGCTGCAGGCGTTCCAGGAGGGGGCCGCCGCCGGCCGGGCGGCCGCCCAGGGCGAGGCCCGGCTCCGCATCGTGACCGCCGTGGCCATCGGCAGCCTGACTAGCCCGGGCGGCACGTACGGCGCGTGCTTCGACGTGCTCGACGAGCTCTGGGACCGCATCCGCGAGAAGCCCGTCGGCGACCGGACGCCCGAGCACCTGAACTGGCCCCAGCCCTGGGACGAGACGGTGCTGGGCCACTGACCGGTCGCTTGTTCGCGGATGCCACAGCGCTTCCTTGGTCCACCCGACCGCGACGCCCGAGATGATGCGAGAATCGGGGGAAACGGCCCCCGCTGCGGTGCGGCACGGCTGAGGACCAGGTGACGAGGAGCGACGATGGGCGGACAGGGTCACGAACCGGTGGCGGGGGTCATCGTCCTGGCGGCCGGGGCGGGCACCCGGATGAAGTCGCGGACGTCCAAGCTTCTGCACCAGGTCGCGGGCCGGTCGATGCTGAGCCACGCGATCCACGCGGCGGACGCGCTGTCCCCGCAGCGGCTCGTCGTGGTGGTCGGGCACGAGCGCGAGCAGGTCGAGGCGCACCTCGCCGAGGTGGCCCCGCACGTGGTCACCGCGTTCCAGGAGCAGCAGAACGGCACCGGGGACGCCGTGCGCTGCGGCCTGGCCCCGCTGGCCGACCTCGCCGGCGAGGTCGTCGTCACCTACGGCGACGTGCCGTTGCTGACGGGCGACACGCTGATCAACCTGGTCGAGACGCACCGCGCCGGCGGCGACGCCGTCACGATCCTCACGTCGATCCTGGACGACCCGTTCGGCTACGGCCGCATCGTGCGCGACGACGAGGGCGAGCTCGTGGCCGCGATCGTCGAAGAGAAGGACGCCACCGACGCCCAGGCCGACATCCGCGAGATCAATGCCGGCATCTACGTGTTCGACGCCGACGTGCTGCGCTCCGGGCTGGCGTCACTCACCACAAAGAACGCCCAAAACGAGCTGTACCTGACCGACATGGTCACCTACGCCCGCAGCATCGGCCGGGCGGTGCGCGGGCTGGTGCTGGACGACCGGTGGCAGACCGAAGGGGTCAACGACCGCGTCCAGCTGGCGACCCTGAGCCGCGAGTTCAACCGGCGCTTGGTCGAGAAGTGGCAGCTGGCCGGCGTCACGATCGTCGACCCGGCCACCACGTGGCTGCACGACACCGTCGACCTGGCCCCCGACGTGACGATCCTGCCCGGCACGAGCCTGGAGGGGGCCACGTCCGTGGCGTCCGGGGCGGTCATCGGCCCGGACACCACGCTGGTCGACGTCGAGGTCGGCGAGAACGCCACGGTCGTGCGCACCCACGGGTCGCTCGCCGTGATCGGCGCGGGCGCCTCGGTCGGACCGTTCGCCTACCTGCGGCCGGGCACCGAGCTGGGGGCCGGCGGCAAGATCGGCACCTTCGTGGAGACCAAGAACGCCTCGATCGGGGCCGGCGCCAAGGTGCCTCACCTGGCCTACGCCGGCGACGCGATCATCGGCGAGGGTGCCAACATCGGCGCGGGCACGATCTTCGCCAATTACGACGGCGTGACCAAGAGCACGACCACGGTGGGCCGCTACAGCTTCGTGGGCAGCGACACGGTGCTGGTGGCGCCGGTCGTCATCGCCGACGGCGCCTACGTCGCGGCGGGCTCGACGGTCACCGACGACGTGGGGCCGGGCGAGTTGGCCGTCGCCCGGGGCAGACAGCGCAACATCCCCGGTTGGGTGGACAGCCGTCGCGCCGGCACGAAGACGCAGCGGGCGGCCCGCGAGGCACTGGGGAACGAAGGGGCGTCCGAGTGACGGGCATCAAGCGTCAGTCGGAGAAGCACCTCATCCTCGCGTCCGGCCGCGCGTACCCCGAGCTGGCCGACGAGATCGCCGCGCTGATCGGCGTCGACCTCGTGCCGACCCGGTCGCTGACGTACGCCAACTCGGAGATCTACGTGCGGTTCGAGGAGTCCGTCCGGGGGGCGGACGCGTTCGTGATCCAGTCGCACTGCGCGCCCGTGAACGAGTGGTTGATGGAGCAGCTGATCATGGTGGACGCCCTCAAGCGGGCCTCCGCCAAGCGCATCACGGTAGTCTCGCCGTTCTACCCCTACGGCCGCCAGGACAAGAAGCACGCCGGCCGCGAGCCCATCTCGGCGCGCCTCATCGCCGACCTCTACAAGACCGCGGGCGCCGACCGGCTCATGTCGATCGACCTGCATGCCTCGCAGATCCAGGGCTTCTTCGACGGGCCCGTCGATCACCTGATCGCCCTGCCGGTGCTGGTGGAATACATCATCGACAAGTACCCGCTCGACAACCTCACCGTCGTCTCCCCGGACGCCGGGCGCGTGCGCCTCGCCGACGCCTACACCGACCGGCTCGGCGCGCCGCTGGCGATCATCCACAAGCGCCGCGACCCGAACAAGGCCAACGAGGTCGCCGTCGGGGAGGTCGTCGGCGACGTCCGGGGCCGCGTGTGCCTCGTCGTCGACGACATGATCGACACGGCCGGCACCATCTGCGCCGCCGCCCAGACCCTGCGCGATCACGGTGCCAAGACGGTGATCGCGGCCGCCACGCACCCGATCCTGTCGGGGCCGGCGATCCAGCGGCTGAGCGAGTCGGCGTTCGAGGAGATCGTGGTGACCAACACGCTGCCGATCTCCGACGGCGTCCACCTGCCGAAGCTCACCGTCTTGTCCGTGGCGCCGCTGATCGCCGAGGCCATCCGGCAGATCTTCGAGGACGGGTCGGTCACCAGCCTGTTCAACGGCGCCCACCTATAGGAGATCTGGGCGCCTACCAGCGCGCCTCAGACCGGGCGCACGGACTCCCGCACCCGCAGCGTCATCGGCACCCGGACGTGTCGGACCGCCGGCTCCCCGGCACCCTCGGGCTCGGACGCCGCCGGCTCGGCAGTAAGGGCAGGTTGCCGGGCCAGCGCCAACTCGAGCGCGAGGCGTCCCATCTCCTCGTACGGGATGGCCGCAGTGGTCAGCCCCGGCCGCAGGTAGCCGGCCAGCACCTCGTCGTCGAAGGACACGACCGACACGTCGGCCGCGACGCGGAGCCCGCGCTCGGCGAGGCCTTGGTAGGCCCCGAACGCGATGCGGTCGTTGAGGCAGATCAGCCCGGTCGGCCGCAGCCCGGCGTCCCACACCGCCTGGACCCCGTCGAACCCGACCGACGGTTCCCACTCGATGCCCCCGTCGTAGCGGCTCACCGGCGCGACGCCGGCCGCCGCCAGCTCGTCGAGGATGCCCGCGAACCGGTCGTGCAGCGTGGCGGACAGGCTGGGCGTGCTGTCCAGCTCGGGCGACCAGCCGAGAAGTGCGATGTCGCGATGCCCGGCGTCCAGCAGTTGGCGGGTGATGGCGCGGCCCGCCTCATACTCGGCGGGCAGGACCCTGGCCTCGTCGCCCTCGCCGGTGCAGTTGAGCAGCACCAACGGCACGTTCACCGGCACCGGCGGCAGGGCGATGCGGCGCGCCTTCTGCAGGCCGATCACCACGGCGTCGGGCTTGCGGTCGAGCAGCGCCTTGAGCGAGCCCTCCGCCCGTTCGGCGTTCGGGCCCGTCTCGGCGATCAGGATCGTGTGGTCGCGCTCGGCGGCGGCGTCCGTCAACCCGCGGATCATCGCCGAGGCGAACCGGGTCAGCGTCACGTCGGCCGACAGGAAGGCGACGGTGTGCGTCTTGCCCAGCCGCAGCGACCGGGCGGCCTGGTTGGGCCGGTAGTCGAGGTCGACGGCGGCCTGCCGGATGCGCGCGACGGCCTCGGCGGAGATGCGACCCGGCCGGTCGTTCAGCACGAGGCTGACGGCGGTGGGGGAGACCCGGGCGCGGGCGGCGACGTCCGCCAGCGTGGGGCGTCGCGTCATGGCACCTCCTCGCTGAGCGTCTGGCTCACCATACTCTCTGCCCCCGAAATCCTCTCTGCCCCCGAAATCGCGCTGGTCAGGGGGTACCGGTGATTCGGCCGGACGCCGCGGCGTCCGCTAGAATCGCCGGGTTGCCTGGCGAGGGGACCACGGTCCCGTGATCGACACGGTCCCTCCTCGCCGGGCCCCCACGTCGTCGCACGGTCAAGGAGATCGCATGTCCCAGGAGATCAAGCTCGAAGCCGAATCGCGCTCGGAGTTCGGCAAGGGCGCCGCCCGCCGCGCGCGCCGCGCGGGCCGGGTGCCCGCCGTCATGTACGGGCACGGCACCGACCCTGTCCACATCACGCTGCCGGCCCACGACACGCTGCTGGCGCTGCGCACCGCCAACGCGCTCCTGACCATCGTCATCGACGGTGGCCAGGGGCAGCTGGCCCTGCCCAAGCAGGTGCAGCGCGACCCGATCAGGGGATCGCTGTCGCACATCGACCTGGTCGTCGTCCGCAAGGGTGAGAAGGTCACCGTCGAGGTGCCGCTCGTCGTGGTCGGCGCCGAGGCCAACGACCGCATCGTCGTCATGGACCAGCAGACGATCACCCTCTACGTCCTGGCCACCAAGATCCCCGCGCAGGTCGAGGTCGACGTCGCCGAGCTGGCCGTCGGCGGCCAGATCCTGGCCCGCGACCTCGTGCTGCCCGAAGGGTCGGAGTTCCCCGGCTCCGAGGACGACCTGATCCTGTCGATCGCCGGCGCGCCCACGGCCGAGTCGATCGCCGCCGAGCTGGACGCCGCCGTGGCGGGCGCCTCCGACGAGGTTGCGGCCCCGGCCGCGTCCGCCGGCGACGAGGCCGCCGAGGCCTGACGCACGCGGAGCATCCGCCCGTGACGGCGTGGCTCGTGGTCGGGCTCGGGAACCCGGGCCCGACCTATGCGTCCACCCGGCACAACGCGGGGTACTTCGTCGCCGACGAGCTGGCCCGGCGGGCGCGGGCCGGTTTCGCCGCCCCGCGCGGCATGCGCGCCGAGGTGTGCGAGACGCGGCTGGCGGCGTCCGGCATGGGCGGCGTGGGGGCGGACGCCCAGCGCGTCGTCCTGCTGAAGCCGCGCACGTACATGAACGAGTCGGGCGCGGCGGTCGCGAAGGCGAGCGCGTTCTACAAGATCGCGCCCGACCACGTCGTCGCCGTCCACGACGAACTGGACCTGGAGTTCGGCCAGGTCCGCCTCAAGCTGGGCGGCGGCGACAACGGCCACAACGGCCTGCGGTCGATGCGCGCCGCGCTGGGCACGGGCGACTTCCTGCGGGTGCGGTTCGGCATCGGCCGTCCGCCAGGGCGCCAGGACCCGGCCGCGTTCGTCCTCGCGCCCATCCCCGTCGCGCTGCGCGAGGACTACGCCGTCGAGGCCGCCCGCGTCGCGGACGCCGTCGAGGCGCTGCTGGCCGACGGGCTGGCCTCGGCGCAGAACCGCTTCAACTCCTGAATGGGGTTGTCCGAGGCCACCCCTACACTGGCGCCCGTGGATCTGGCCGGCCTGGTGGCGCTCGTCGCGTCCGAACCCGTGGTCGCCGACCTCGTCGACGCGGCCCGCGCGGGTTCGGAGGCGTCCCTCGACGTCGCCTGCCCCGAGGCCGTCCGGCCGCTCGTGGCCGCCGCGCTGGCCACCGGCTCGGGCCGCCCGCTGCTGCTGGTCACGTCCACCTACCGCGAGGCCGAGGCGCTGACCGACGCCTGCGGGTCGCTGCTGGGCTCGGACTCCGTCGCCTACTACCCCGCCTGGGAGACCCTGCCGCACGAGCGGTTGAGCCCGCGTTCGGACACCGTCGGACGCCGCCTCGCCGTCCTGCGCCGGCTGGCCGGCAACGCCGAGCTGCCTCCGCCGCTGGTGATCGTCGCGCCGGTGCGCGCGGTGCTGCAGCCCCAGGTCGCCGGCCTGGGCGACCTGCTGCCGGTGACGCTGCGGGCCGGCGAGGAGGCCGACCTGGATGCCGTGGCGTCCGCCCTGGTCGGGGCCGCCTACGTGCGCGTCGACCTGGTCGAGCGGCGCGGCGAGTTCGCCGTCCGGGGCGGCATCGTGGATGTGTTCCCACCCACCGAAGAGCACCCGCTGCGCATCGATTTCTTCGGCGACACCGTCGACGAGATCCGCCCGTTCAGCGTCGCCGACCAGCGCTCGCTGGAGGTGACGCGCGCCGAGGTGACCGCCTCGCCCTGCCGCGAGCTGCTGCTGTCGGACGCCGTCCGCGCCCGCGCCGCCGAGCATGCGGTTCGCCCCGGCGTCCCGGACGCCATGCGCGAGGTGTTCGCCCGCGTCGCCGAAGGCCATGCCGTCGACGGAATGGAGGCGCTGGCCCCCGCACTCGTCGATCGGCTCGAGCTGCTCGTCGACACCCTTCCGCCCGGCACGATCGTGGCCGTCAGCGACCCCGAGAAGGTGCGGGCGCGCGCGCTCGAGTTGCACGCAACGAGCCAGGAGTTCCTCGCGGCGGCGTGGTCCGCCGCTGCGGGCGGCGGCGCCGCGCCGATCGACCTGGCGGCGTCCGCGTACCGGCAGCTCGGCGAGGTCCGGACGGACGCCGTGGGCCGCGGCCTGGCCTGGTGGACGTTGTCGGCGTTCGCCGACGACCCGGCGTCCCGGCGGATCGCCGCTGAGGAGAACGAGCCGTTCCTGGGCGACACGGAGGCGGCGGTGGCGGCGATGGCGGACGCCGTGGCGTCCGGGGAGACGGTCGTCCTGGTGGCCGAGGCGCCCGGACGCGCCGCCCGGCTGGCCGAGGTGCTGGCCGAGCACGACCTGGCCGGACGCGCGAGCGTCGTGATCGCCGACCTTCGCCGCGGCTTCCACCTCGATGCGGTCGGGCTGCGCGTGTTCACCGCCGGCGACCTGTCCGGGCAGGCGTCCGCCGACAAGGCCGCCCGGCAGATGCCGGCGCGCCGCAAGAACGCGATCGACCCGCTGCAGCTGGCCGCGGGCGACCACGTCGTCCACGACGCGCACGGGGTGGGCCGCTACGTCGAGATGGTCACGCGCACCGTCGGCGGGGCCGCGCGGGAGTACCTCGTGATCGAGTACGCCCCCAGCAAGCGCGGGCAGCCCGGCGACCGGCTCTACGTGCCGATGGACGCGCTCGACCAGGTGACCCGCTACGTCGGCGGCGAGGCGCCGACCCTGGACCGCATGGGCGGGGCCGACTGGAACAAGCGCAAGAGCCGCGCCCGCAAGGCCGTCCGCGAGATCGCCGCCGAGCTGATCAAGCTGTACGCCGCCCGGCAGGCCACCCGCGGGCACGCGTTCGGCCCCGACTCGCCGTGGCAGCGCGAGCTGGAGGACAACTTCACCTACGTCGAGACCCCCGACCAGCTGGCGGCGATCACCGAGGTGAAGCTGGACATGGAGCAGGTCGTCCCCATGGACCGCCTCATCTGCGGCGATGTGGGCTACGGCAAGACGGAGATCGCCGTCCGGGCGGCGTTCAAGGCCGTGATGGACGGCAAGCAGGTGGCCATCCTCGTCCCGACGACGCTGCTCGTGCAGCAGCACCACGCCACCTTCGCCGACCGCTACGCCGGGTTCCCCGTGACCGTCGCGGCGCTGAGCCGGTTCCAGAGCCCCGCCGAGACCGCGCGCACGCTGGCCGGGCTCGCGGACGGCGGCGTCGACGTGGTCGTCGGCACGCACCGGCTGCTGTCGGGCTCGGTGCAGTACAAGGACCTGGGGCTGGTCATCATCGACGAGGAGCAGCGGTTCGGCGTCGAGCACAAGGAGGCGCTGAAGAAGCTGCGCCTCAACGTGGACGTGCTGGCCATGTCGGCCACGCCGATCCCGCGGACGCTGGAGATGGCCGTGACGGGCATCCGCGAGATGAGCGTGATCGCGACGCCGCCGGAGGAGCGGCATCCGGTGCTGACGTTCGCCGGCCCGCAGGACCCGGGGCAGATCCGGGCCGCGATCCGCCGCGAACTGGCCCGCGAGGGGCAGGCCTTCTACATTCACAACCGGGTCGGGACCATCGAGAAGGCGGCTTCTCGGATTCGCGAGCTTGTGCCCGAAGCCCGGGTGGTGGTGGCCCACGGCCAGATGAACGAGAACGCTCTGGAACAGGTGATGATCGGGTTCTGGGAGCGTGAGGCCGACGTCCTGGTGTGCACCACGATCATCGAGGCGGGCCTGGACATCTCGACCGCCAACACCCTCCTCATCGAGCGGGCCGACCTGCTCGGGTTGTCCCAGCTGCACCAATTGCGCGGACGCGTCGGCCGCGGCCGCGAGCGCGGCTACGCCTACTTCCTGTACCCGACCGACAAGCCGCTCACCGAGACCGCGCACGATCGGCTCGCCACGATGGCCGCCCACACCGATCTCGGCTCGGGCATGGCCATCGCGATGAAGGACCTCGAGATCCGCGGCGCCGGCAACCTGCTCGGGGAGGAGCAGTCCGGGCACATCGCCGACGTGGGCTTCGACCTCTACCTGCGCTTGGTCGGCGAGGCGGTGGCGGACTACCGCGGCGAGGCGTCCGCACCCGAACCCGAGATGCGCATCGAGCTGCCCGTCGAGGCTCACCTGCCGGTCGACTATGTGGAGACCGAGCGGCTGCGCCTGGAGATGTACAAGCGGCTCGCCGCCGTGCGTGAGGCGGGCGAGCTGGACGCCGTGCGCGACGAGCTGGTCGACCGGTACGGCCCGCCGCCCGAGCCGGTGGAGAACCTGCTGTCCGTGGCGCGGTTCCGGTTGCTGTGCCGCGCGGCGGGCATCACCGAGGTGCTCACCGCGGGCACGATGGTGCGGTTCGCGCCTGTCGCGCTCGCCGAGAGCCGTGAGATGCGGCGCCAGCGGCTGTACCCCGGGTCGCGCGTGAACCGCACCACCGCCCAGCTGTTCCTGCCGCGGCCCATGACCAGGCATGTCGCCGGCGAGCCGGTCACGGACGCCGCCCTGCTCGCCTGGGCCACCGAGGCCATCAACGCCCTCGTCGTGCCTGACCCACGCGCGCACGGAGGTGGGGCATGAGCGAGCCCGAGCTGCCCGGGGGCGTGCCGCCGGAGCCCGTCTCGGCCGGGGGTGTCCCGCCGGAGCCCGAGCGCACCTGGCTGGCGCGGAGGCTGCTTCCGGGCGGGTCCGAGCCGGACGCGCGGTTCACCCTCGCCAACGAGCGCACCTTCCTGGCGTGGATGCGCACGGCCCTGGCCTTGCTCGGCGGCGGCATCGCGCTGGAGGCGTTCGCGGTCGGGGTGTTCCCGGCGGTCGTGCGGCAGGTGGCGGCGGTCGTGTTGGGCGTGACGGCGCTGGTCGTGTCGGTGTCGGCGATCGCGCGCTGGCGCCGGGTCGAGCTGGCGATGCGCCACAGCCAGCCGCTGCCCGCGCCGGCGCTGGCGCTGCTCGTCGCGCTGGGGTTGACCGTGGCGTCGCTGATCCTGGTGGGGCTGATCTTGAGCGCGGGACGCTGAGCCGTGACCCCCCCGGCCCCGCCCCGCCACGACGACCCCGGACGCCAGCCTCGACACGACGGACCCCAACCCCGACACGACGACCCCGGACTCCAGCCCGAGCGGACTTCCCTGGCCTGGACCCGCACCACGCTCGCCTTCGTCGTCGTCGGGCTGATCGCGCTGCGTTTGCTGGCCACGCACGACGTCCCGGCCTGGCCGCTGCTGGCCGGGGTGGCTGTGATCGTGGTGGCGGTGCTGGCCGACCAATCCGCCCGCCACGCGCGCCACGTCACAGGCGTCGCGCGCGGTGGCCTGGAGCCCGCAGCGCTCTCGGTGCTGCTCGTCGGCGGCGGCACCGCCCTGCTCGCGGTCGTCCTACTCGTCGTCGCCCTGGGCTGACACCACCCGCCTCCCCTCTCATCGCCCGCACCGAGGTTGCCAAGACCCTCCGGGTTGTCCCCGAAGAGTGGTTTGCTCTGGCTGTACTCGCTGGTCCGCGTCGTGGGCTCGCTGACTCCGTCCCGGTCATCTACGCATGGGGGTGAGGTAGCGGGCGTGGCGGCGGGGTCGTTGGTGGGGGTCGACCCGGCGGGGTGGGATCACCTCGGGAAGCTGATCGGAGCGCAGTCGGACCTGCCAGCGGTCGGCGTTGGGGTCGTGTCCGGGTTCGACGATGCCGTGGTGGTGCGGGCAGACCAAAACCATGTTCACAACGGATGTTGCCCCGCCGGCCCACCACGGGATGATGTGGTGGGCTTGGCACGCTTGCGGCGGTTTGTCGCATCCGGGGAACACACATCCCTGGTCTCTGATCTCCAACGCGGTGCGGATCGGTGGGGTGGCGAGTCGTTGGGTGCGGCCCACATCCAGGACCTCCGATGCGCCACCCAACACGACGGGCAGCAGGTCGGCGTCGCACAGCCACCGGCGCAGTACTCCCGCGGGGATGGTTTCGCCCGTGCCGACGAGGTGTCCGGCGAGCAGGCCGGCGCCTGTTGCGGCCTGGAGGAGTTGGTCGTAGGGGAGGGTGACCACGACGCGGGGTCGGTCGCCGCCATGGCCGGGGGCGAGTTCGCGGCGTTGATGGTCGGCGATCATGGCGATCAGCCCGTCGGCCCGGCGCATCGCCGGCGTCACCAACTCGGCTGCGGCCTCCCCGTTTCCGTGTCCGTCTTCTTGGTCGGCGCGTTGGAGGTGGGCGGCGT
>WBZS01000727.1_pt1 | contig 22305 bp, 17 predicted proteins | sample 5204201 | NCBI WGS metagenome assembly WBZS01 (sample SAMN12344357, study PRJNA552823) | activated sludge metagenome | biome: Activated sludge suspended growth; feature: Nitrification reactor; material: Wastewater; isolation source: activated sludge from nitrification reactor of wastewater...
GCCCACTGCATTTCATGATCCCAGGCATTCTCAAGAAGATCTTCGGCAGTCGTAACGACCGGCTGGTCAAGCAGTATATGCAGCAGGTCAAGGCGATCAATGCGTTCGAGCCGGCCATTGCCGCGCTTAGCGACGACGCCCTGCGCGGCAAGACCGAGGAGTTCAAGCAGCGGGTCGCCGGCGGCAGCAGGCTGGACGACATCCTGCCCGAGGCCTTCGCGGTAGTGCGCGAAGCGGCCAAGCGCTCGCTGGGCATGCGCCATTTCGATGTACAGATGATCGGCGGCATGGTGCTGCATGCCGGCAAGATCGCCGAGATGCGCACCGGCGAAGGCAAGACGCTGACGGCGACGCTGGCCGTGTACCTCAACGCGCTGTCCGGCAAGGGCGTGCACGTCGTTACCGTCAATGACTATCTGGCCAGCCGCGATGCCGACTGGATGGGGCAGGTCTATCGTTTCCTCGGCCTGACGGTGGGGGTCAACCTGTCGCAGATGCCGCATGACGCCAAGCAGGCCGCCTACGCCTCCGACATTACCTACGGCACCAACAACGAATTCGGCTTCGACTACCTGCGCGACAACATGGTATATGGGGCGGAAGACCGTGTGCAGCGCCCGCTCAACTACGCGATCGTCGATGAGGTCGACTCGATCCTGATCGACGAGGCGCGCACGCCGTTGATCATCTCCGGCCAGGCCGAGGATCATACCGAGCACTACGTCAAGATGAACCAGGTGCCGCCGCTGCTCACCAAGCAGGAAGGCGAAGGCGAAAACGTCACCGTTCCCGGCGACTACACCGTAGATCTCAAGGCGCACCAGGTGCTGCTGACCGAACAGGGGCACGAGCATGCCGAAGAAATACTCGTGCGGCTGGGCATGCTGCAGGAGGGGCAGAGCGTCTACGAGCCCGCCAACATCCTGCTGATCCACCACCTGTATGCCGCGCTGCGTGCGCACAGCCTGTATCACCGGGACCAGCAATACGTCGTGCAGAACGGCGAAGTCATCATCGTCGATGAGTTCACCGGCCGCCTGATGGTCGGCCGCCGCTGGTCGGAAGGCCTGCACCAGGCCGTCGAGGCCAAGGAAGGCGTGGCGATCCAGCACGAAAACCAGACGCTGGCCTCGATCACCTTCCAGAACTACTTCCGCATGTACGGCAAGCTGGCCGGCATGACCGGCACCGCCGACACCGAAGCCTACGAGTTTCACCAGATCTACAACCTCGAAACCGTCGTCATTCCGACCCACCGGCCGATGATTCGCGACGACCGCATGGATCAGGTCTACCGCACCGCCAAGGAGAAGCACACCGCCATCACCGCCGACATTCGCGATTGCCACACGCGCGGCCAGCCGGTGCTGGTCGGCACCACGTCGATCGAGAATTCCGAACTGCTGTCGCATATGCTGACCGCAGAGAAGCTGCCGCACAACGTACTCAATGCCAAGCAGCATGCGCGCGAGGCCGAGATCGTGGCCGAAGCCGGCCGTCCGGGAGTCATCACCATCGCCACCAACATGGCCGGCCGCGGCACCGACATCGTGCTGGGGGGAAATGTCGAAAAGCCGGTCTCGCTGGTGAGGGACGACGCATCGATTCCGGACGACCAGAAGGAAGCGCGCATCGCCGCCATGCGCAGCGAATGGCAGGAGCGCCACAATGCGGTGATCGCCGCCGGCGGACTGCACATCATCGGCTCCGAGCGCCATGAATCGCGGCGCATCGACAACCAGTTGCGCGGCCGCGCCGGACGTCAGGGCGACCCGGGCTCGTCGCGTTTCTATCTGTCGCTCGAAGATCCGCTGCTCAAGATTTTCGCCGGCGAGCGGCTCAATGCGATCATGGTTCGCCTGAAGATGCCCGAGGGCGAGGCGATCGAGCATGCGATGGTGACCCGCTCGCTGGAATCGGCGCAGCGCAAAGTCGAGCAGCGCAACTTCGACATCCGCAAGCAACTGCTCGAATACGATGACGTCGCCAACGACCAGCGCAAGGTGATCTACCAGCAGCGCAACGAACTGCTCGAATCCACAGACATCACCGAAACCATTACCGCAATGCGCCAGGGCGTGCTGCACGACGCCTTCCGCCTGCATGTGCCGGCCGAGAGCGTCGAAGAACAATGGGATATTGCCGGCCTGGAAGCCACGCTGGCCGCCGAGTTCAAGTTCGAGGTGCCGGTCGGCGCCTGGATCAAGGCCGAACCCACGCTGGCCGAGGACGGCATCCTCAAGCGTATTCTCGACGCTGCCGACGAGCAGTACGCAGCCAAGGTAGCGATGGTCGATGCCACCGCATGGCATGCGTTCGAGCGCAACGTCATGCTGCAGAATCTCGACACCCACTGGCGCGAGCACCTGGCCGCGCTAGATCACCTGCGCCAGGGCATCCACCTGCGCGGCTATGCGCAGAAGAATCCGAAGCAGGAATACAAGCGCGAAGCCTTCGAGTTGTTCGAAGGCCTGCTGCAGATGGTGCGTACCGAAGTCACGCGCCTGCTGATGACGGTGGAAATCCGTTCGCCGGAAGCGATCGAAGAGGTCGAGCCGGCCCCCGCGGTCGAGAACGTCGAATACCGCCACGCCGCGTTCGACCAGGAAATGGACGCCGAATCCGCACTCGATCCCGGGCTCGGCCGGCCGCTTGCATCGGCGGTGCAACCGTTCCAGCGTACGGGCGAAAAGATCGGCCGCAACGACGCTTGCCCCTGCGGCTCAGGCAAGAAGTACAAGCACTGCCACGGCAAGCTTTCCTGAGATCCGCGCCTGCCGGACGTGGCTAGCGGTCGCGGTGGGAGACCTCCACCACGCGTGCTCTCTGGGCCAGTTTGGCGACCAGCAGGCCCGCCGCCGCGCGGTTGGCCGGATCGAGGTTGGCATCCCACTCGTCGAGCAGGTAGACCGCATGGTCGGTGCGGGCCACGATCTCTCGCAACACCTGCAACTGGCGTTCGCCCGATGAATAGCCTTGTTTCTGCCGGGCGTCCTCGGCTGCGCTGATCTCTTCGGCATCGTCCGCCGCGTCATCCGCGTCCGGTTCCGCGGCCGACTCGACGGACGCCACCGCAGCCGCCGCACCGGCCGGTGCGTTGAAGCGAAAGCTCAGACGATCCTGTGTCGGCCAGTAATAGGCCTTGCCGCACAGGACGTTCTTCAGCGCCGCCAGCAATGTCGACTTGCCGACGCCGTTGCCGCCGCGAACCGCGACCAATCCGGTGGGGGCGGCAAGAACGCCGTTTACCGCGTCCGCCAGCGAATCGCAGACTTGCTCGCGCTCACCCTCTCTGAGCAGGATGCGGCCGAAGCCGATGCGGGCGGCGAATCCCGGATCGGGGTCGGGCCGGATGTGCTCGCAGACGCCGCGGATGCGCGCCCATACAGCCACCAGATCGTTGAAGCCGGTGGTCAGTTGATGCATGTCCAGCGTCATCTCGATCTGCCGTGGCAGCGTGGCCGCAAGTCCGATCAGCAGTGCGGTATTGCCGGCGTCCTGGATCGCCACCCACGCGGTGGTCGATAGCACCAGCACCAGCGCGATCACGCCGCTGATCGCGCTCCACCCCTCGCGTGCCAGAATCGCCCTGATCTGTGCCCGCAGGGCCATGTCCAGCCGCAGGCGAAAGTCGCGATGCCAGAGCGCGAAGTTGTAGCGGTTGCCGGTAAGGATGTTGTCCCACGCGTTGTAGGTGCGTGCAGTCATCCGGTTGGTCATGCGCTGGTTGTGCAGGAAGGCGTTGGCCAGCGGCTTGCGCAGGAACCATTGCAGGGTCGCAAGTATGACAAACGCCACGGCGAATGCCAGCGGCAGACCGGCATCGATTTCGACACCGAGCACCAGCGCGTTGAACACCAGGTTGAAGAACAGCCGCAAATAGAACTGCAGGTCGTTCATCAGATCGAAACAGATGTGGAAGGTCTCGCTGGTAAGGAAGGGCTCGGCCTTCTCGCGAGCGCCGGCATCGCCGAGCAGCGCGGTCTGGAAGCGATTCTGCCGCGCGAAATGCAGCATGTAGCGGCCATAGGCGCCGAAGCCTGCGCGCTCCGAGAAGATCCAGCTGGCCGCCCCTGCCAGATAGGAGAAGGTCTGGGCGACGATGATCCAGACGAAGTCGCCGGCAGTGACATGCTCGTCGGCAATGTCGCGGCCGATCTGGATGACCAGCCAGGTCGTGGCGGCCCCGAGCAGTTCCTGCAGCACCACCATCGCCAGCATGGCGAAGATCGCCGGTCCGACCAGGAAACCGAGGAAGTCGCGGGGTCGAAACGGGCGGAGGGGTTCGGCGATCATGATCGACGCGGTGGGCGGAATGCGGTCGGATTGTGCCAAAAAGCAAAAGAGCAGACTGAAGCCTGCTCTTTTGCTTTGACTCGGACAGGCAGAACCTGTCGGGGCATTACTTCTTCTTGCCCTTACCCTTGCTCTTGCGCTTGGCCATGATGCACTCCATTGATTTAATTAGCGGAAACTCAGCGATATCTGTTCGCTGCGACAAGTTAAACGGTGTGCCCCCCGGTTCCGATGACAAGAATTGCAAAAAAAGCGGAACTTTTTCGACGCCCCCGTAATGCGCCATTTCGGCCTCCCGGCGGTTGGCGCAAAGCTTGCGGACCACTGGCTGCGCAAAGCGGGGAATCGCCGTGCGTTATCATCCTTTGCGGCGTGTTCCTGCGCCACCCGAACCGGAGACCTCATGCCCGTCAACTACCAGACGCCTGTTGCGTCGCAACTCAAGCCGGTCCGCGGGGTGCGGCTCGGCATTGCCCAGGCCGCAATCCGCAAGGTGGATCGCAAGGATCTGCTGCTGATCGAACTGGCGGCGGGCGCGCGGGTGGCCGGCGTGTTTACCCGCAACCGCTTTTGCGCCGCACCAGTGCAAGTCTGCCAGCGCCACCTCGGCACGACCGATAACCCGGGCGAGATACGCGCCCTGCTGATCAACACCGGCGTTGCCAACGCCGGCACCGGCGAACCCGGCTGGCTTGCCGCACGCGCCACCTGCGCTGCGGTGGCGCAGCAGCTTTCACTGCAACCCGAGCAGGTGTTGCCATTCTCCACCGGCGTGATCCTCGAACCGCTGCCGGTCGAGCGAATCGAGGCCGGCCTGCCGGCCTGTATCGCCGATCTCGATGCCGACCACTGGTTCGACGCGGCGCACGCCATCATGACCACCGATACCGTGGCCAAGGCAGCCTCGCGGCAGATCGACATCTGCGGGCGCACGATCACCATCACCGGCATCGCGAAAGGCGCGGGAATGATCCGGCCGAACATGGCCACCATGCTGGGTTTTGTCGCCACCGATGCCGCCGTTTCGCAGGCGGCGCTGGCGCGCATGGTGCGCGAGGCGGCCGACGAATCCTTCAACTGCGTCACCGTAGATGGCGATACCTCGACCAACGACTCGTTCATGCTGATTGCAACCGGCGGCGCCGGCGGGGCCGAGGTCGACGAATCGAGTCCCGACTATGCGCTGCTGGCCGAAGCGCTGACCGGCGTTGCGCGGGAACTGGCCCAGGCCATCGTGCGCGACGGCGAAGGCGCCACCAAGTACATCCGCATTGCGGTCGAAGGCGGCGACAGCCGTGCCGAATGCAAGGCGGTCGGCTATGCGATCGCCCATTCTCCGCTGGTCAAGACCGCATTCTTCGCCAGCGACCCCAATCTCGGACGCATACTCGCCGCGATCGGCAACGCCGGCATCGCCGATCTCGACGTAAGCCGCATCCGCATGTGGCTCGACGACGTGCTGGTGTCGTGCGACGGCGGCCGCAATCCGGACTACCGAGAGGAAGACGGCGCGCGCGTCATGCGGCAGGCGGAAATCACCATCCGCGTCGACCTCGGCCGCGGCGGCGCGGTGGCCAGCGTGTGGACCTGCGACTTTTCCTACGACTATGTGAAAATCAACGCCGACTATCGCAGCTAGCGATTATCACCCGGCGAAAAATTCACCTTGAGCAGCAAAAAGCCAGCTGCCGTCGCGCCGACGAAAAGCCAGGCGGCTGCCTCGTTCAGATGGGCAATCGTCAGCGCCATTCCCAACCAGAATACGAGCAAGGAAGCGACGTAAGTCAGGTTGATCGCAACAGCGTGCCAGCCGCCTTTGTGCCCAAGGCCGGCGTGATGCGCCAGGAACAGAAAGACCTGGACGGGTATCGAGATTGCGAACAGGTGCAACGCTGCGACGAGGCATTCGCCCAGGGGCGGCGTCACCTGGAGGAAGGTGGTGACGATTGCCACCGCCGTCGCGGCAGCGCCGATTGATAGTCTGTGGTCCTGGATTCTTTCGCTTGTCAGATCCTTCCACCGCTCCGACGCCATTCCTGGTTCCTTTCCACTCGTCCGCACAAGTATCACGAGACGCCTAGTCTTGGCCGACAATCACCAGCGCTGGTGCCGCGTCGATCACGTCAACAGGCGGCGGGCGCACCAGTGCGTCTGCTTCGTTCCTGGTTCCGTAAAGCCACGTTTCGGTATCTGCGAGTTCGATGGATACGACGCTGCGCTTGTCCTGCTGATCGTGCGGCAACTTGGGGTCGGGCTTGTGCATGCGGGACATCAGCGGGTGATCGTCCGCATTGACGGTCAGCATCGTGTAGCTCTCGACGATCTCGCCCGTTTGCTTGTCCGTCCAGGTGTTCCACACGCCGGCCAGTCCCCAGGGCGCACCATCAGCGCGGCGGAATCGCCACCACAAGTTTCTGCCGGTTTCCCAGCACGGTTCGTCGAAAGACAGGGCCGGCACTATGCAGCGCTGCCCGCGTTGCCATGGGTGCTTGAAGGACGCCTTCGCAGCGATTTCCTCGAAGCGGGCGTTGTTGGTCGAGTAGGGCAATGTCGCGGACTTGGCGAACCAGGGAATCAGGCCCCACTTGCCAACGACCAATTCACGCTCTGGCTGACTGGCGCCGTCGTCCCGATAGGGACGAATGAACGGGCCGAGGCTGCGCGGAAATACTTCCACCTGGCCACGCCATGGGTTTTGTCGGCCGATCTGCCAGAACCGCTCTATCGCGGCCTGATCCGGGGAGACATATCGATTGCACATGGGATGGATAGACGGACTACGCTCGATACTGCCTGGAAAACCGCACATGCCCCATGGCACCCAACGGGATTGACGTGCGCGACCGTCGAGATTCTACCTCCCCCTGCGGCCGGCGCATTGCGCCCGAAAACGCGATTCTCCTCCCGACAACAAAATTGGCCGGCATTCGTCAACGGCGCGAACGGAGCGGGCATCTTGGTCACACGCTGGCGCTACATCCAATCCATGTGCATCACGCAGCGGCATTACGCCGGGCACCGCAGGTGCGCGGGCAACCCATTGTCGATTGCCCGCGGCGGCTTACGCGGTGCTGCGCGCGGTGTCCAGGTTGCGGATGTTGCGCACCGGCGTCAGCAACGCGATATGCGCGGTCAACAGCCAGCCGCAGATCGCCAGCACGCCCAACGCCGGCCGGATGCCCGTCTGCTCTGCCAGCCAGCCGCCAAGCAGGGCGCCGAGCGGCGCCGGCGCCACGGTCAGGAAGCGCATGGTGCCGATCACCCGTCCCAGCATGTGGTCGGGTGTCAGCGCTTGCCGCAAGCTGACATAGCTGACCACGAACAACGTCTGGCCGAACTCGAAAATGCCGATACCGAGTCCGAGCACAAGGGTGCCGGCCGTCTGGCTGGGCGGCAGGAAGGCGATCGCCGTCCACCCGATCGCGGTCAACCCATAACCGAGTACCAGCACCCGGCCGATGCCGATGCGCGCCGCCAGGGTGGTGCTGATCGCACCGGCCAGCAGGGCACCGACGCCGCCGATCATCAGTGCCAGGCCCAGCTCACCCGCCGACATGCCTAGCTCGCGAGTAGCGAAGAGTACCTGCAGCGCGAAGTAGCCGTGAAGCACCAGCGAGAGCAGGCCGACCGAAAGCGTCACGCCGCGCAGGGTGTCCTCGCCCCAGACGAAGCGCAGGCCGGCCAGCAGTTCGCCGAAAAACGCGGGCTCGTCGCCCGCCGGCGATGCTTCCGTAAAGCGGGTGCGCGCGATGAACCCGGCCGACAAAATCAGGCACAGGCCATCGAGCAGGATCGCGAACGGCGCCGTCAGCAATTGCACCAGCATGCCGCCGATGCCGGGTCCGATCAGTGTCGCCGCCGACCACGTCACCTGCAGTCGCGCGTTTGCCGCCACCAGTTGGTCGCGTTCCACCAGCCTTGCCACCAGCATCTGCGCCGCCGCGCTCGACACCGCGAGCGTCGACCCGATGCCGAACGACACCGCATAGAGCAGCACGAAATCGAGCCAGCCGAGCCAGGCGCAGAGCGGAATCGACAGCAGCAGCGCGGCCGCGGCCAGTTCGCCGTAGAGCACGATCGGGCGCGTTTTCATGCGATCCAGCCAGACCCCGGCCGGCAGGCTGAAGAGCGCGAACGGCAGCGTCTCGCACGCCACCAGCAGGCCCATTTGCAACGGCGTAGCGTGCAGCAGCGTCGCAGCGATCAGCGGTATCGCCAGTTGCGAAACCTGCGCGCCGAGCCCCGACACCGTGGCCGATGCCCAGACCAGGGTGAAATTGCGGTTGTAGCGCAAATCGCCGACGGCGAGCCCGAGCAAACCTCTGAAGAGCGAATGCATCTCTATTCTCCGGGCCGCGCCGTTCGTGGCGGCGCAGCCTGTGCCAATGCCGCGGTGGCGGCGAAACGACGGGATGAGGGGTGTTGCGAATGCTGCCTGTCCCGCCAAATTCCGGCGGAACGTGTCAGCCGGGAACTACCTGATGCGGATGCCGGACAGCGCCAGCAGCCAGCCCAGCGACACCGTCGCGACACGGCGCGGGCAGGCACGGCGGGCGCCGGACCGGATTGCCGCTGAATGGTGTCGTGATGGCTTCATGTCGTTGGACTGAGTTCGTTGCGTGAATCCGGATGATCGCCCGGCCAGGCCCGCCAGGTCAAGCTGTTCCGCGCAAATTGTTTCGCGCAAGCCCGGCCGATCCAATGCATTTCAAATGTGCCTCAACCCGTCCGCGATCACCACGCCGGCCAGCACCGCAAACAACAGCGCGGAGGCGAGGTGTGTCCAGAATGCGAAGCCGCGCCCGGCGCGCCGATGCATCCGGCCGAAGGCGAACGCGATGCCGGCCGACCAGATCAGCCCGGCCCAAAAGAATCCGCCCAGGAAAGCAGCGATCGAGCCGGGTTCGCTGCTGGTCGCACGCGCGATCAGCGCGCCGCCGACCGCCGCGAACCAGATCAGCGACGAGGGCGAGGCGATCGCCAGTCCGGCACCCTTGAGAAAAAGACCGCCGAGTCCCGGCGAATGGCCTGGTTCGTCGGTCAGCGTCAGTCCGCCGACAGACCGGGCGCGCTCGCCCCAGGCCGCGGCCAGCGCGCGGCCGGCCAGCCACAACAACAAGGCGCTGCCGCCAATCCACAACGACCAGCGCACCGGCGCATAGGTCGCGATCAGCGCCAGGCCGGTAAGCGAGAGCGCCGCGTAGAACAGATCGCCGAAGCACGAGCCGAAGCCGACCATGAAACCGCGCAGCCCGCCGCTGCGCAACGAGGTGTCGATGATCGCGGCATTGACGATGCCCAGATCCAGGCAAAGCGAGAGGGAGAGAAGGAACCCGTTGGCGAAGGCCGCTGTCATGCCGGATCGATCGTGCCGGAGATTTTATGCGTCGACGGTTGTTCGCAAATGCCGGGGGCGCCCCTCGGGCGATGCCTGAAGGCCCAGTATCCATGCGCCTTCCAGGGCACCGTATGCGGACCCGGGCGGCGCCGGGAGGGCAAGAGCGTTCGCTTTGGATTTACAAAGACCGCAGTCCAGAAACGCGATGCGCCGATTTGCATCGGCGCATCGCGTTGCGGAAAGAAGATCCAGCTGCTACTACTTGAACGCGTAGGTCAGGCTGGCGTAGAAGAAGCGCCCCCGCGGGTCCGCGTAGCCGGGGTCATAGCCTGACTGGAAGTAATTCTGGCCACCCGCGTTGGTGTAGGGCGGATCGGTGTTGAGCAGGTTGCGAACGCCGAAATTGATCTTCGTATTCTTGAATCCCGCGTATGATCCCTGGATGTCGTAGGTCACGTACTCGCTGACTCGGCGGGCCTTGAACGCGGGGTCGGTCGCATCTTCGAAGGTGCCGGGAATGTCGGTGTAGCCGCGCTGGTAGTTCTGTGCGATGCCGGCGGTCCATGGACCCATCTTCCAGTCCAGCGTCAGGTAATGGTGCCAGCGCGGAATCACGCCGCCGTCGCCCTGCACGATCGGCGACACTACGCCGACAATGCTGCTCTTCGACCCATCCACGTTCTGGATTTCGTACTTGTCGAAATAAGTGCCATTCAGGGCAAGCTGCAGACTGCCGGCCTCGGCGAGCGGGAACTTGAATTTCCAGTCTACGTCCAGACCTCGCACCTTGGTCTCGCCCAGGTTGAGGTTGATCTGGTCGATCGACGTAATCGGACCCGGAACATTCGGGAAAGCAGGATCCACGGGGCCGCGAGTGATCAGCGACCCGTATTTCACCTGATCGGCAAGGATCGCGCTTGGCTGGATGCCGAAAATGATGCGGTTGGTCAGCTTCACGGCAAACGCGTCGAATGCGAGCGAAATCGCGCTTGTGGGTTCAAGCACGATGCCTGCCGTGATGTTGGTCGATTCCTCGGACTTCAAGCTCGACCTGCCGCCGACCCGGATGTTGAACTGTGTTTCGCAGTCGTTCGAACTCGACGTCGTCGGGCAGCGCAACGGATCGGTGAGTCCCTGCGCCGACACGCCCGAGGTTTGCGGTTGGTAGAGCTCGGTCAAACTCGGTGCGCGGAATCCCTTGCCCCACGACGAGCGAACCAGCACCTCCTTGGCCGGTTGCCAGCGCACACCCACCTTGGGCGTGGTCTTGCTGCCGGTGCCCTGATAATTGTCGTAACGGACCGCGGCATTGAGTTCGAGCGACTTGAGGACCGGGGCGCTCAACTCGGCAAAGAAGGCTGTGACGTTACGGGATTTGTCGACAGGCAGGTTGTCGCCGCCATAGTGCGTCGTGTCGCCGATCTGCAACTCTGGTGCAGTGTCGACGGAAAACTTCTCGCGCCTCGCCTCGGCGCCGAGCGCCATCGCCATCGACCCGCCGGAAAGCTTCATCAGCTCGCGACTGAGCTTTGCCGAGATGCTGTCGATGGACGATTCGGTCTGGTAGGCGACGCCGTGGAACAGTGTGTCCTTGAGCTGCTGCTCGACGGCCGGCGTACTTGCGCCGAACGGGTTGACCTGGCCGCTGTTGAGCAGCGGCAATACCCGGGTGTAGAGCCCGATCCCGCTGTTGGCGACTTCAGTGAGCTTGGTCTTGGTATGGAGGAAGCTCGCGTCATAGTCCCAACTCGCGAATGTTCCCTTCAAGCCGAGAACGAAGCGCGGCTGCTCGGAGATGTCGGTGAACTCGCGCGGACCGAGCGGATAAGAGCGGTAGCGAACCAGCAGGTCCGGTGTCGCGCCGCCCGTTATGTTCTGTACATATGAAGTCGGGTAGTACGGACTGGACGCGTTGAGCAGGATCGTGGCAAAGGCGAAGTTGCCGGCGTTGTAGGGCGCCTGACTTGCGAGGGGATTGCTGTTCGGAATGTTGAACTGATCGGAAATCGGAGCAGGCTGGATCGACATCTTGGTTTTCTTGCGTGCATAGGACGCTTCGGCATAGGCCTCCATCTCGGGAGTCAGCGCGAAACGTGCCGAGCCGAACAGACTGGTTTGCTCGATTTCCGGCAGCAGCGCGACCTGTGGAGCCGGGTCGTACCGGCAACGTGAGGATGGGAACAGCGGACTCGTGACAGACGGTGAGCAGTTGTTCGGCGCCAACGGATTGCTAGTTCCGAAACTGCCATCGGCGGCCAGGATGTTTCCGGGAAAGGTGTTCCCCGACGTCGTATCGTTCAGTGCCCCCTCGTTGATTGCCGTGTTTGCAAAGCGCCGGTCGCGCCCGTAGAGGGCGTTGTCGACCTGATGGCTGCCGACCAAGGTGAAGTTGAAACGGTCTTCACCCATGTCGCCGAAACCGACCGAGCCATTTATGCGCTTGGAGGCGCCGCCGCCGTCCTGCGTGCCACCGCCATACAGGGTGAATTCGCCTTTCTTGTAGTCCTTGCGCATAATGAAATTGATGACGCCACCGATCGCATCGCTACCATAGATCGCCGAAGCGCCGTCCTTCAGCACCTCGATCCGTTCGAGTGCGGACAACGGAATGTTGCCGACGTCGACCGTCGTGCTGTCGGTCAGCGTGCCGCCGGCGCTGACGCGCCGCCCGTTGATCAGAACCAAGGTGCGCTGCGAGCCAAGACCCCGCAGTGAGACGCTGCTCACCGATCCGGCGTTTGAGCCCGCACTGGTGCCAGCGACCGTGTTCGAGTTCCCTTGGACCGCTACCCCGAGAGTCTGCAAAAAAGATTCGACGTTGGGCGAGCCGGACCTCTGGATTTCCTCCCGCGTAACCACTTGAACTGGCAGCGCCGTTTCGCCCTCGATGCGCTTGATGTTCGAGCCGGTGATTTCGACGCGCTGCAGGCTTTGCGCTTCCTGCGCCAGTGCCGCGGTCATGCCGCCGCAGGCAAACATGGTGCTGACGGCGTGAGCGAGGATTCTGGGAGCGAGCCGATTCTTTTGCGGGCCAGTGGGCTTCATTGTTCGACCTTTCCGTGATGGTGTGCGATTGACAACGACCTGCGCCGCGTCAACCATCGACGGGCGCGAAGCGGGGATTCGATTACATTCAGTTACAATATCCAATAGATTGTTTTACTGCGAGTTTTGAATGTCAAGGGCTGGCCCGGCGAGTTGTGGCGTGATTGCCAGTGCACATTTGCCGCCAAGAGGCTCCGCGACCAATTCAAACGCCGCACCGGATCGATGTGCGTTTTCACTGCGGGGATCGATTCAAACGGCGCGCCGAACGGCCCATGACAAGTCGCTACACGGTGCGGGGGCCGCCCGGTTGCTGCGCTGCGAGACGGGCGTTGCGAGCAAAAAATTTTTGTGCCTTGCACGGTCCGGCACCCCAACAACCGCCGCTCGTTGTGCGAACATGAAGTCAAAATCAACTCGTCCCCGATCCCCATTGTCTGGAGGCAGCATGTCGAAATTGATCCGTTTGCCTGCGTTGGCCGTTGTTCTGTGCGCATTCGCGGCCCTGCTGAATGTCGCGCCATCGGCGCTTGCTCAGGGTGCGGCGGCGCCGGCTGCAGCGCCTGCCGAACAGGTGCAGCCACCGGCGGCGCCACCCGCGCCGCCGGCGACCGCCCCTGCGCCTGCCGCCAGCCGGACCACCGAGATCGTCGACAATCCCTACGGCCTCGAGGCGCTGTGGAAGGGCGGCGATTTCGTCGCCCGGGGAACGCTGATGATCCTGGTGATCATGTCGATGGGGAGTTGGTACATCATCATCACCAAGCTGTACGAGCAGTTCAAGCTCGGCGGCCAGGCGCGCGAGGCGAACAAGACTTTCTGGACCGCCGGCACGGTGAGGCAGGGTGCCGACACGCTCCAACAGGAAAGCCCGTTCCGCTTCCTTGCCGAATCCGGGCTCGACGCGTCGAACAAACACGTCGGGTTGCTTGGCAACGTCGATCTCCACACATGGATCGGCATGTCGATCCAGCGCGCGCTGGAAAACGTGCAAAGCCGCTTGCAGGACGGCCTGGCGTTTCTCGCCACGGTCGGATCGACGGCGCCGTTCGTCGGCCTGTTCGGTACGGTGTGGGGCATCTACCATGCGCTGACCGCGATCGGCATCGCCGGGCAGGCGTCGATCGACAAGGTGGCCGGACCAGTCGGCGAGGCGTTGATCATGACGGCGATCGGCCTGGCGGTTGCGGTGCCCGCGGTGCTCGGCTACAACTGGCTGGTCCGCCGCAACAAAGCGGCGATGGAACAGGTGCGTGCCTTCGGCGCCGATCTGCACGCGGTTTTGCTCGGCGCCCCGAACAGCAACGGCAAGCTCTGACCATGAGCATGAGCGTCGGCCCGTCGGAGGGCGACGAGGACGAGGTGGTGTCGGCCATCAATACCACGCCGCTGGTCGACGTGATGCTGGTGTTGCTGATCATCTTCCTTATCACGATTCCCGTGGTGACTACCTCGATTCCGGTGCGTCTGCCCAAGGAAACCAATGAGGTCCGCGAGACCAAGCCCGAGAACATCAACATATCGGTGGATGCCGCCGGGCGCATATTCTGGAACGACCTGCAGATCGCCAACACCAACGCGCTGGTCGAACGGTTGAAGAAGATCTCGGTGATCGATCCGCAGCCGGCGGTCCAGATACGCGGCGACGGCGGCGCCAACTACGATTCGGTCGGCCGGGTGATCTACGCCTGCCAGCGCGCCGGTATCGCCAAGGTCGGCTTCATCCTCGAACCGCCGGCGCGCGGCGGCTGAGATGGCTGGCGGATCGCAAAGTCGGGGGTACTGCGAATGGGAATGAACGTCGGTTCCGGCAGCGGGGCGGGCGATCCGGAGGTGATGGTCGATATCAACACCACGCCTCTGATCGACGTGATGCTGGTGTTGCTGATCATGCTCATCATCACGATTCCGATCCAGTTGCACTCGGTCAATCTGAACATGCCGGTCGGCAAGCCGCCGCCGCAGACGGCACCGCCCGAGGTCGTGAAGATCGACGTCGATGCCGACAGCATCGTTTACTGGAACGGTGAGCGCCTTGCCGATCGTCCGGCCCTCGAGGCCAAGCTGCGCACCGCCGCCGGGCAGGAGGTGCAGCCTGAGTTGCACCTACGTCCGAACAAGCTCGCCAAGTACGACATCGTCGCCGGGGTGATGGTGTTGTCGCAGCGGCTGGGGCTGACCAAGATCGGCATCGTCGGCAGCGAGCAGTTCGTCGAGTAGCGCCAGGCGGCAACCGGAGGAAAACGCCAAGATGGATTTCGCGCGGCAGCAAAGGGACCCCAAGAAACACCTGCTCGGCATCTCCGTGGTCTTGCTGCTGCATGTGCTGGTGATCTATGCACTGGTGACCGGTCTGGCGCGCAAGGCGGTCGAAGTCATCAAGAAGCCGTTCGATGCCAAAATCATCGAAGAGGTCAAGCTGCCGCCGCCGCCACCACCGCCGCCACCACCGCAGGTCAAGCAGATCGAGCGGCAGCAACCGCGTCTCGATACGCCTCCGCCCAAGCCGTTCGTGCCGCCGCCCGAAGTCGATGTGCCGCAGGCGCAGACCGCGCCGGTGATCTCGGCGACGGCGGCCGAGCCGCCCACGCAGCCGCATGTGATCGAGCCGCCCGCGCCGCCGGCCCCTCCGGCGCCGCCGGCGCACAAGCCGAGCGTGATCCGCGGCGTCAATTGCCCCGGGCAGCCGGCGAAACCCGAATACCCGCGCAACGCCATGCGCGAGAGCATCAGCGGCAGCATCTTCGTCCGCGCGACGGTGAATACCGATGGCAGCGTGAGCAATCCGCGCATCGCCAAGGTCGAGGGCATGAGCCAGAACGACGCGCGCAAGTACTTCAGTTCGACGCTGTTCGCCAACGCCACGCAATACAGTTGTGGCGAGCAGGACTCTCCGGTCGATGTGGAGATCGAGTACCGCTTCACACTGGAATGACAGCGCCCTGGATCAGCGCGTGTCCTCTGGCCCGGACCGGGGCGATGCGCAAACGCGGCTAGTGCAGCACCCGTGGCATCGCCAGCGTGAATTCGGCGATCGGCGCCTCGAACCGGGTGCCGTCTTACGCCGTCATCTGGTAGCTGCCGCGCATCGTGCCGACCGGTGTGCTCAGCGCGCAGCCGCTAGTGTACTCGAAGCTTTCGCCGGGCTTGAGGAGGGGCTGATTGCCGACCACGCCGAGTCCGCGAACTTCCTGCACCGTGCCATTGCCATCGGTGATGATCCAGTGACGCGAAATCAACTGCGCCGCGACGCTGCCGATGTTGCGGATCGAGATCGTGTAAGCGAAGACGAAACGGCCCTCCGCAACATCCGACTGCTCGTCGAGAAACTGCGGTGTTGCGCCGATCGCGATTTCGTACTTGGCAGTATCAGTCATGCAGCCATTGAAGCGCATTTCCGCGTCAGTGACAAATACTTGTTGCAGCGCGGGCGACAACATGCGGGCATTCGGCGGGGCAAGCGCCGGCGGAACCGGTTTACGTGATGGCGGGTGTGCGCTTTGGACCGCACGCCTTGACAAGTCGAACACGATGTTCGACGCTACGCGGCCGGCTTGGTTCGGGCAATACCGCGCCTTAGATGGGGTTTTGCGTGGTGCCGGAGCGTTGCGGCGTTCGCCAAAAAACATTCATCAAAACCAGCGAGGAGACGACATGGAAAAACCCACCGGTCAGCCGCTTTTTTCCGTCCGCAATTTCCGGTACCGCTTGCAGGCAAAGATCGTTGCAGCAGCACTTGCGACCCTGATCGTATTGCCCGGCGACGTTGTCGCACAGCCCAACGCCGCTGCTGGACGGTTCCGCCAGATCGACGGCGGAGCGGTTGTGTCGCGCGACGCGGTTCGCAGACTGCGGTGGGGCAGCGAGCGCGTCAGGGTGGTCGTCACCCTGGAAGGCGAGTCGACCGCAGACGTCCGCGCGCGGTCGGCTGACCACTCGATCAGCGAGCGTGAACACGACGCGATCGAGGCGAGATCCCGCGATCAGCATGCGGCCGTGGAACCGGCGATCCGCTCGCACGGTGGCCGCGTGCTCGGTCATCTGCATGACGCTGTCAATGGCATCAAGATCGAGGTCGCGCGCGACAGGATTGCGGCGATTTCGGCGCTGCCGGGCGTGGTCAGCGTGCTGCCGGTAATGAAGCACCGGTTGCACAACACCGCAAGCGTGCCTTTCATCGGTGCGCCGAGCGTCTGGCAAGGTACACCGGGCTTTCGCGGCGAGGGAATGAAGATCGCCATTGTCGACACCGGAATCGACTTTACCCACGCCGATTTCGGCGGACCGGGCACTGCCGCGGCTTTTTCCGCAGCGGCGGCATCCAGCGCCCTGCCGGCCGATCCCGCCTTGTTCGGGCCTGGCGCGGCCAAGATAAAGGGCGGCATCGACCTGGTCGGGGATCTCTACGATTCCGACAAGGAGGGCAGCGTGCCGGTGCCCGATCCCAATCCGCTCGACTGCAACGGTCATGGCACCCATGTGGGCGGCACGGCAGCCGGCTTCGGCGTCACCGCTTCCGGCGCGACGTACTTCGGCCCCTACGACAGCGCGGTATATGCCGAAGCGTTCAAGATCGGTCCCGGGGTCGCACCGAAGGCCGACCTGTATGCGGTCAGGGTGTTCGGTTGCGAAGGGTCGACCGACGTCGTTACCGAGGCGATCGATTGGGCCATGCACAACGGCATGGATGTCATCAACATGTCGCTGGGCTCCGACTTCGGCACTGCGGATACCGCGGACGCGCTGGCGGCGAGAAACGCCGCCCGTGCCGGGGTGATCGTGGTCGCCTCGGCCGGCAACGCCGGTCCCGCACCCTACATCGCCGGAACGCCGGCCTCTGGCGACGCCGTGCTCAGCGTCGCGGCGGTCGATTCGATTGCGCGTTTCCCAGCCGCGAAAGTGCAACTCGCGTCAGGCGTTTCCATCGACGCCATCGATGCTAACGGGGCGCCGTTGCCGGCCGGTTCGCTTTCAGTGGTGGTGCTGCGCAACCCGGACGGGACGGTCTCGCGCGGTTGTGACGAGACGGAGTACGACGACGCGCTGATTGCCGGCAAGCTGGTGGTGACGGTGCGCGGCGTATGCGCCCGGGTGGATCGCGCCAAGTTCGGCCAGACACATGGTGCCGCCGCTGTGGCGATGATCAACACGAGCGCGGGATTTCCGCCGTATGAAGGGACGATTCAGGACGTCACTATCCCGTTCCTCGGCTTTCGCTCGGTCGATGCAGCGGTGCTGACCGGTACGACTTCGGTAGCCTTGTCGGACAGCACGCTGAACAACCCCGGTTTCCGCAGTGCCGCCACGTTTTCCTCGGGCGGGCCGCGGGGCGGCGACAGTTTCCTGAGCCCGAGCGTCACCGCGCCGGGGGTGTCGATTCTTTCGGCGCTCGTTGGTGGCGGTACCGAGGGTGCGCTGGAATCGGGCACCTCGATGGCCGCGCCTCACGTTGCGGGTGTGGCGGCGCTGGTTCGCCAGAGCCATCCGGGGTGGCCGCGCCGGCTGCTGACCGCTGCGATTGCGCAGTCCGGCGACCCTGCCCAACTCGCCGACTATGCACCGCGCGTCGAGGGCTCGGGCTTGGTGCAGCCGGTCGCCGCGACGCGCACCCAGGCAGTCGTGGTGGGTGACGGGCGCGAGCGGGACGCGCTGGCATTCAACTTCGGCTTCGAAGAACTGTTGCGTGACTACCGCGACACGCGAAGGATGAGGGTCGTTAATCGCGGTCACGATCCGATCCGCTTCAATGTCACGGTGACGCAGACCGGTGGCGCCCCGCACACCGCGAGGGTGAATCGCTCGACCCTGGTCGTCGGCGGAAATGGCGAGGAGGATCTGGCGGTCTCGCTGACGGTCCCGGCGGCTTCGGTCGGCGCCACGCATGATGCCGATGGCAATCCGACCTTCGCGGAAGTGGCTGGCTACGTGACCCTCACGCCGGCGAGCCCGACGATGAATGGCGGCGCCAGCCTGCGCGTGCCGTATTACTTTGTGCCGCGGGCACGGTCCAACGCGCGCTACCGGATCGCCGGACGGTTCGACCCGTCTCGTCCCACGGCGGACCTGCTGGCCAGCAACGGCGGCGGCGCAATCGCGGCCAGTCCCGATGTTTACGCGTGGGGGCTGAGAAGCGCGCCGCAGCGTATTCCGTACTTCGACATCCGGGCAGTCGGCGTGCAGTCGAACCCGATTTCGGCAACCGACAGCATTCTGGTCTTCGCCATCAATACCCATGAACGCTTTTCGGCGCTCGGGTCCAACGGCGATTTCGTCGCGGAGATGGATATCCTCATCGACATCAATGGCGACGACGAGCCGGATTTCGCGTTGATTGCTGTCGACAATGGCGTATTGACCGCGAACGCGGCGAATGGGCAGGTGGCGTCGGCACTGATCGACTTGAAAACCGGAGACGCGACTGTCAACTTTCTCGCCGATGCAGTAAACGACGGTTCGACGATACTGCTGCCGGTCTACGCCTCGGACCTCGGGCTGACGCCGGCTGCGCCGCGCTTCTCCTATACGGCGCAGACCTACTTTCCGGACGGCACCGCTGCGCCGATTCGCGGGACGGCGCGGTTCAACGCGTTTTCACCGTCGATCTCGGCAGCGGCGGCGCTTCCGGCCATTCCGCCGAACGGCAGCGCAAAGGTGACGGTGAACATCGATCCCACGGAGTGGGCGACGACACCGGCGTTGGGACTGATGGTGGTCACCCAGGACAACCAGGCAGGCGCGCCGCAGGCGGCGCTGATCGACGTCAGGCGCTAAGCGTGGCCGTTGGCGACCCGGCAGCCATCGCGCGCTTCCGGGTCGGCCACTGGCGCACGCTGGAGCGCCGGACAGGTGGTCGCGATCCGTCGCCGGCTTGCCCGGCATCAGCACATTTCGAGAGTGGGGCAAAGAAATCGTGATGCCGCTCGGGCCGTGCTTCTGTTTACAATCGGAGCATCCGCAACCGCACCCGAGGTAACGCCATGTACCGCATTGCTCCCAGCATCCTCTCCGCCAATTTTGCGAAACTCGGCGAGGAAGTGACAGGCGTCATCGATGCGGGTGCCGACTGGATTCATTTCGACGTGATGGACAACCATTACGTGCCCAATCTGACGATAGGGCCGCTGGTGTGCGAAGCGATCCGGCCCCTGACCAAGGCGACGATCGACGTGCATCTGATGGTCAAGCCGGTCGATCGCATCGTGCCGGATTTCGCCAAGGCGGGCGCCGACCTGATCAGCTTTCACCCCGAAGCGTCCGAACATATCGATCGCACGCTGGGACTGATCAAGGAATCCGGCTGCATGGCGGGACTCGTGTTCAACCCTGCAACGCCGCTGCACTACCTCGACCATGTGATGGACAAGCTCGATCTGATCCTTCTCATGTCGGTGAATCCGGGCTTCGGCGGGCAGAAGTTCATTGCCGAAGCACTGGCCAAGCTGCGCACCGTCAGGCAGCGCATCGACGCTTCGGGGCGCGACATCCGCCTCGAGATCGACGGCGGCGTCAAGGTCGATAACATCGCCGAAATCGCCCGGGCAGGCGCCGATACCTTCGTTGCAGGATCGGCGATCTACAGCACCAAGGATTACAAGGCCACCATCGACGCGATGCGGGCCGAACTGGCCAAGGCCGGGGCCCGGTGAATCGCGGCCAGTTCTCCGATGTGCGTGCGGTACTGATCGACCTCGACGGCACGCTGCTGGACACGATCCCGGATCTGGCGGAAGCGGCCAATCGCACCCTGGAGGAAATCGGTCGTGCTCGGTTGCCGATCGATACGGTGAGAACCTACATCGGCAAGGGCATTCCGGTGTTGGTCAAGCGCTGCCTGACCGGGCACCTCGACGACGACATCGAGCCGGACGCCGCCGAACTCGCCCGTGCGCTGCCGATCTTCAAGCGCCACTATGCTGGCGTCAATGGTGAGCAGACCACGATCTATCCGAAGGTGATCGAGGGCCTGGTGGCGATGCGCGGCAAGGGCTTGCATTTGGCATGCATCACCAACAAGGCCGGCGATTTCACGCTGCCCCTGCTGGAGCGCACCGGGCTCGCGGCGTATTTCCCGGTGGTGGTCAGCGGCGATACCACGCCCGAGAAAAAGCCGCATCCGGCACCGCTGCTGCATGCCTGTGCCGCTTTCGGCGTGGCCCCGAATCAGGCGGTGATGATCGGCGATTCGACCAACGACGCCCTGGCGGGGCGAAACGCCGGCTGTCGTGTGCTGTGCGTGCCCTATGGCTACAACGAAGGCGGCGACGTACACGACATCGATTGTGATGCTATAGTCGACTCGCTACTGGATGCCGCCGCGCTATTGCAGCCGTCCATGCGCTGAATCAGGTTTCGACACACAGAAAGCTTCTCTCCATCATGATTCGCTTGCCGCAACTCGGGGTTGTCGATGCAGTGCGCGGGGCCTGGCCCTGGCGACGCTGCACGTTCTGGCGCAGCTAGCGCCGAGCTTGCGGCCCGTGCGGGAGTATGCGCACGGGCTACCGACACTCCCGTTCAAGGTTGCCGTGGAATCATGATCAACGAATCCGAGTTCAATCGCCTCGCCGGTCTGGGCTACAACCGCATCCCGGTGACGCTCGAGACCTTTGCCGATCTCGACACGCCGCTGTCGATCTACATCAAGCTGGCCGACGCGCCATACACCTACCTGCTCGAATCCGTGCAGGGCGGCGAGCGCTTCGGCCGCTATTCCTTCATCGGGCTCGCTGCGCGAACCCGCGTTGCGGTGTATGGTCGCACGGTGCTGACGATCACCGGCGATCGCATCGCCGAACGGCGCGACTATTCCAACCCGATGGCATTCGTCGCCGAGTTCAATTCGCGCTTCAAGGTGCCGCACGTGGCCGGACTGCCGCGGTTTTGCGGCGGGCTGGTCGGCTTGTTCGGTTACGACACCGTGCGCTACATCGAACCCAAGCTGGGCCAGGTCGACAAGGCCGATCCGCTCGGCACACCGGACATCGTGCTGTTGCTGTCCGAGGAACTGGCAATTGTCGATAACCTGTCGGGCAAGCTGACGCTGGTGGTGTACGCCGAGCCCGGTGTGCCGGGCGCATACCGGCACGCGGTTGCCCGACTCAAGGCGCTGCTCGCCAGGTTGCGCGAACCGGTGAAGATTCCAGCCGAGACGCCTTGCCCGTCCCTGCCGGCCGTCTCCGGCTTCGGCGAGGACGCGTTCAAGGCCGCGGTGCGCCGCGCCAAGCAGTACATCGTCGATGGCGACATCATGCAGGTCGTATTGTCGCAGCGCATGAGCAAGCCGTTCGCGGCCAGTCCGCTGTCGCTCTACCGCACGCTGCGCACGCTCAATCCTTCGCCGTACATGTTCTTCTTCAATTTCGAGGATTTTCATGTAGTCGGCGCCTCGCCCGAAATTCTGGTGCGGCTCGAGGACGGAAACGTGACGGTGCGGCCGATCGCCGGCACGCGCAAGCGCGGCGCGACGCCGGCCGAGGACCACGCACTCGAGGCCGACCTACTGGCCGACCAGAAGGAACGCGCCGAACACCTGATGCTGCTCGATCTGGGGCGCAACGACGCCGGACGCGTGGCGGCGACCGGCAGCGTGCGGGTGACCGACAGCTTCACCGTCGAGCGCTACTCCC
>WBZS01001201.1_pt1 | contig 22286 bp, 14 predicted proteins | sample 5204201 | NCBI WGS metagenome assembly WBZS01 (sample SAMN12344357, study PRJNA552823) | activated sludge metagenome | biome: Activated sludge suspended growth; feature: Nitrification reactor; material: Wastewater; isolation source: activated sludge from nitrification reactor of wastewater...
GTCGGGCTTTGTTTTTTCCAGAACTTGTGCCAACCGCTCGTGTAAGTCCGGACGCGGAAAACTTCCGCCCGCATGCCCAGACTCAGACAGTCCAGAAACGGTTTCGCTCGGTAAACCCAAGTCGACAAATTCGATTTCTCTGTCGGGTGACTGCACGCGAACGGCTGCCTCGAGCATGCCAATGTACTCGCCGCTGTAGGTGATACTGTCTCCTAGAAAAACGACTGACCTTGCGTTTCCGAACAGGTCTTGAGAGGACGCAGGAGTCGACGGCAGCAGAAGAAGAATGCTCAGAAGAATTAGAGTCAAACGCCAAAAAAACTTACTTCCACTCATGCTTTGCTCCTGTGGCGAGGCCAAATCGAATTCAACTTCATCCTATCTGGGTAACTTGGTCGCGGCGATAAGGGGGGCTGGCGAATGGCACTGAGATTGACTTTCCTGAACCATGCAGATTTCGCGTTTTGTACGGGAAGTGCTTCAAACTGTGTACGCGATCAAATAGACTGGTATTTATAGACTCGTATGCAATTCTCAAGAACGATCACTATCGGCAAGAAGCGCGAACGCACATGAACAACCCTCATCAATTCACGGTTTCAGACGAAGACGCCTCAACCCGCGTCGGCGAGTTGCTTATTTCAGCGCTTGTGCGAATTTCAGCAGATGGCAAGCTTTCCAATTCCGATATCAGCGCTCTATCGGGTTGGCTGGTTAAGGCGGCCACTGTTTCGGAGATTCCTGGGCTGCATTTTTTGCGGGAGGAAATCGATGAAGTGCTGGAAGACGGCGTCATCACCGAACCCGAACGACGACTTTTGCAAAAGTCGATTCTGCGGGTTCTTCCCGCCAAAGCCCGTGAGCTGGCCGAACACCAGTTTGCCGAAGCCGATAAACGATCGAATGTTGAACGACTTGGCATAGCAACAGCACGCCAAGCAGAATCCATCAAGAATCTTGGCGGCGTTTTCAATCCGGGTTTCACTCGATTGCAGGCCGATCAACAAATCGATCAGCTCTATGAAGCTCGGCCGACTCACCGTCAATTGATGATTCTGCGATTTTGGGGGCGGCAGTCGTTGGAAGATAAAAGTGTCGAAGTTGTGGCGAAATGGCTGGACGCATGGTACGCCGAGGACCCCGATCGTCGTGCTGCTTGGACGATGTGGCATAAAGAAAACCCTCATTGCAGTTTGGAAAATGTTCCTGTGGGTATTGGGAACAGCAGCTTGCGCCGTGTTAAAGCGTCGAGATTTGACTGATGAGTAAATCGTTCGCCGATCGTAAATCTATGATTCACAAATCGGACGCGGCTTCAAGAGTTTTCGTAGCCGAGCTGGTACGAATGGAGTTTTTATGAGCGAATGGATCACGGTTGCTCTACATGGTCCAAACCATTGGTCAAAACAGAGTGTTTTGCAGTTGTATGCGCCGGCTTCAGAGACAGAGCAAAAGTCAATCGCGTCCGGCGCAGTAGCCGCTGCTCTTGACTCCTTTCTTGATTCGGGTCGATTCACCACGTCGCACGGCGACAGCGTTGGTGTCGCAAAAAAATGTTGCCAATCCATGAGACTCGCCGAAAATTACGGTGCTTTGTGGCGAGCGGTTGCGGGTTGGATGTCGGCGATGGCAGGTGTACCGTCCGCTGAGTTTTTTATTGAGGACGACAATCTTCTGCAAACACAAGATCACGGTTTAACTCTGGCTGCCATATTGGAAATTGAGGAAGAACCTCTGGGTCGAAAGTGTTTCCAGTTGGCTGCCGACTGGATCCGGGAAATTGAGGCCCACCGAGACATTGATATCCCGGCGAAATTTCGTGAGCTATTTGATTTCGCAGATGATATCCGTTTGGGACCCAGTTCACGTGCAATCCTCGCGGCTGCGACAAAGCAAGGAATACCTTTCCGGCGTTTGACGACCGGGTCGCTTGTGCGATTGGGTGAGGGCCGCTATCAACGTCGAATTTGGACAGCGGAAACAGACGCTACAAGCGCTATCGGTGAAGCCGTTGCCAGCGACAAGGACTTGACGAAAAGATTGTTACGCAACGTCGGCGTTCCTGTTCCTTTAGGCCGCATGGTCAAGGACGTTGACGATGCTTGGGCCGCGGCCCAGGAAGTGGGACTTCCAGTCGTTGTCAAACCGCGAAATGCAAATCACCAGCGCGGAATTTCTATTGAATTAACCGAACGAAACCAAGTCATTAGGGCCTATCGATGGGCGGTTGAGGACGGCCAAACCCAGGACGTAATGGTCGAACAATTTGCCCGTGGACTCCAACACCGACTTTTGGTCGTGGGCAATGCCGTGGTGGCAGCAAGTCGGGGGCACTCCGATACCGTCACCGGTGACGGGATCAAGACTGTTGCACAACTTGTTCACGAACTTAATCAAGATCCCAGGCGCGGCGAAGCCTACACGGATCTGCTGACCCTTATCAAAATGGATGCCGGTGCTCAAATAGAACTGAGCAAACAAGGTCTAGCTGTCAATTCGATTCCCGCCAAGGGGCGGGTGGTCCTGGTGCAAAGGACAGGCGACCTGACGATCGATTGTACGGATGATGTGAATTCAGAAACTGCCCGTCAGGCCGTGTTGGCAGCGAAAGTTGTGGGGCTGGATGTTGCCGGATTGGATGTTTTAGCGAGGGATATCCGAAAACCTTTAACGAGTCAGCAAGGAGCATTCGTGGAAGTGAATGCAGGACCATCCCTTGCTCCGCACATCACACCGCTTGTTGGCAAACCGAGGCCCGTCGGTGAAGCGATTCTCCGTTTGCTATACCCCGAAACAAGCAATGGGCGGATTCATATTGTCGCGGTGTTGGCTGACCGCGATCCCTCGAACGATCACGACTTCGAACGGGTATTGCGGGAGTTGCACAAACAAGGCTTGGTTGTTGCCTGGATGAACAAGCAAGAAATATATGTAGGGCAAAGCCGAATCGATTTAGATCAACTAAACGCCAATGAACGAGCCGAAGCAATCTTGGGACATCCCGATGTCGAGGCCCTGGTCATGCCAATCGGGATGAATGATTTTGGTGCTGCCGCGTTTCCACTTCCCCGTATTGATCGACTCGTATTCGCTTCGGTTTGTGGACTTGGAGATGATTCGAAAGAATTAGCGAGAGCTTGGCGAACTATTGCCAACGCCGTTCATTCAGAAACAGTGTTCGAATGGCTTAACCTGAAGGCCGATCAAATCGCGCACATCGAAAACCGTTTACGTTGCGATCAACATACAAACGGGAAACGTAGCCCCCTCGCTTCCTCGCCGAACAGCGTCTGATTGTTCAGTTTTCAAGCAGCAGCGAATTTCTAGCGGCCGCATCGTGGCTGGCGGTCCGACTTCAACTCGAGGAGCGTTTTTTGCTGCCGTCTGTTCCAATGGGCGCTTCGGGCGGCAATTCCGCAACCAGATAAAGTCGCGAAAACCGTGGAAAATCCTTGTCCACCAGCATTTATAAGTTAAACTTAATACGGACGGACGAGTCCGTTTTGTGAAATCGTACAGGTTCTTCACTGGAGTGCTTCTAACTGCATGGAAAAAACGGTTTCCAAACGCGCGGATAACAGGTCGACGCGACGGTCGGATATCTTGCGGAACGCCCTCTCGGTTTTTGCCGCAAAAGGATTCGGCGACGCCGATGTCCAAGTCATCGCCGACCTCGCCAAAGTTGGAAAAGGAACCGTTTACCGCCATTTCACCAACAAAGAAAACTTGTTTCTCGCCACCGCACGTTGGTGCCTGGAACAGGTCAGCGAGTTTATCGAATCTCGTTTGGGGAGCGATGAAGCGATTGCTGGTGTCGCCGCAAAAGCGGGAACCGGAGAAGTGCTGCGTCAAATCTCGTTGGCGTGTGCCGAATTCTATCGGCAAACGCCTAACGCCGTTGAAATGATGATTATCGAACGGGCTGAGTTTCGCGAATCTGTGGTGCCGACGCATTTGCTCTATCGAGCACAAAAACGAGATTCCCTCGATGCCCTGATTTCTCAAGCGATTTCCTCTGGGGAATTTCGCCCGATCGATCCAAAGAAAACGCTCGATGCCTGGGCTGACCTTTTGTTCGGCAACATCGTCAATGGCTGTATCGGCGGAGCTCGCGCGGGATTGGTTGAACGTGTAGAAAATTCAATGGCGATCTTTCTGTCCGGGCTGAAAAACTCGGCACGCAAAAAGTAGCTGAATGGTGTCAACGTTTCTGCGCTGGATTGCAAAAACAGTTTATTTTCTTAAGCAACAAAAAAATGATTACTCAGACAAACACAGATCCACCAACAAACGACGAGACGAGTTTGCTGTCGGAGGTCGCGTTGCCTAACACAAGCAACGCCGAGGTTGCAAAGAAGTCACGGGTTGTTGAATTGTCGACATGGCGAGGTGCACGATGGCTCCGAAGTTTGGTCGGATGGATCATCGCCTTTGCCATTGTCGGAGCCGCAGTCGTTGCGTTTTTCCCTTCACTGTTGCGGCGCGAGGATCATCGAGCGTCGCTTCCGGTCGAGGGGACCGCTGATGCTGCAGCCTCGCGGGTTCATGTCACGAAGGATACAGTGCGGACAAAAGTGGTGCGCCGCACGGTTGAAGCCGTGGGAACTTTGCACGGATTTGAAGAATTTACGATCAGCGCGAACGTTGAAGGGCGCGTCCAGCGATTGCTGGCAGACGTTTCAGATCGAGTTTCGGCCGGCGGGAAACTGGCAGAAATTGACCCGACGAATTTTGCGTTGGCCGTTCGGCAGTCGCAACGTGCGCTGGAAGTGGAGCTCGCGCGTCTTGGTCTGAGCGGGTTGCCGCCAGCAGATATTGATTTGGAACAACTCCCCGTTATCCGTGAGGCAGCGTCGCGACTTAATTTGGCACGAAACACCGAACAACGCATCCAACAACTTAAGAAATCAAACGCAGTTTCGGCACAAGACGTGGATGCCGCGATGGCCGAAGTGCAGGCCGCACAAGCGACACACGACAATCAGCTTCTTCAGGCCCGCGCAGCGATCGCGACGATCGGGCTGCGCGCGGAGGCTCTGGACATCGCCAGACAGCAACTCCAGGACACAGAGATCTATGCACCAGTACCCGAAAGTACGATTCCATTCGTGAAGGGCCCAGCCATGTACGCCGTCGCTGCCCGAAAAGTATCCGAAGGGACGTTCGTGAGAGTTGGCGGCGAGATCTTTGTTGTCGTTATTGATGACGCGCTCCGGTTGCGCGTCAATGTTCCCGAACGTCATTTGAGCGAAATCGCTGTTGGTCTAAATGTGGATGTCTCTACGGCTGCCTACGCCGATTTATTCGTGGGCAAGGTTGCCCGAATCAATCCGGCGATCAACGTCAGCACGAGAACTTTCGAAGTGGAAGTATTAATCGATAACACCGAACATCGGTTGAAGCCAGGCGGATTTGCGAAAGCCCGGATCATCATCAACGAAAACGACACGGCCATTACCATCCCGCTCGCGGCCGTTACGACGTTTGCTGGAATCACCAAAGTGTTTTTGGTCAAGAATAATCTTGCCCAAGAAATTCAAGTGAAGACCGGAGTGCAAGGCGAGGATTGGATTGAAATTATTTCACCGAAGTTGGAGGCTGGTGAGAATGTAGTCACGAGCGGTCAATCGGCTCTTTCGGAAGGAACTAAAGTTATCGTACGAGATCCGTAGACACCGTGATTGAGTCTGCAGATTGAATACCGATTAGCAGATCTTTTTCCAGGAAACTTCGTTGACAGGTCTCGCCGATCGCCGGTCTTACTTTGAAAAATACACATTGACATTGGAAGCATGACTGCATGAACTTACCCGAACTCTGTATTCGTCGACCGGTATTCACTTGGGTTCTTGTTTCCATCCCCGTGGTAATGGGAATCGTTTCCTACTTTGAATTGGGAGTGGACCTGTTCCCGAAAGTTGATTTTCCAGTCGTCGCGATTCAAGCTGTTTTGCCTGGTGCAACCGCGGAGGAGCTGGAAACAACCGTTACCAAACCAATTGAGGAGGCGATCAACTCGATCTCCGGTGTCAATGAACTGCGCTCCACAACGCGCGAGGGCTCATCGTTGGTAACCGTGCAATTCGCATTAGAGAAAAACGGAGACGTTGCCGCCCAAGAAGTCCGAGACAAGATGAGCAGTCTGATCAGGACTCTGCCGGAAGGGATGGAAATGCCCGTCGTCAATAAATTTGACCTCGACGCGGCTCCCATCATCACAATCACTGTCTCGGGTCGCCGCGATATTCGTGAAGTCACGGAGATCGCTCGCAGAAAAATTCAGGAACCTCTGCAAACGGTGTTCGGTGTCGGGTCGGTCTATATGTCGGGGGGATTGCGGCGAGCGATCAATGTTTTCCTGAATCCGGATCTACTTTCATCGCTCGGACTGTCTGTCGAGGATGTCCGCCAAGCCCTGATTCGTCAGAACATGGAAATGCCGGGCGGTATCATCGAACAGGGGTCGCGCGAGTTGGTCCTGCGAATTTTGGGGCGAATCGAATCCGTCAAGGCGTTCATGGAAATTGTTATCTCAGCGCGGCAAGGTTTTCCAATTCGCATCGCGGACGTCGCACGCGTTGAGGACTCATTTGAGGAACCGCGGGGCCTTTCCCGGCTGGATGGTTCTGTTGCCGTCAGCTTGTTCGTGCAGAAACAGTCGGGAACCAACACGATCGAAGTTGCCGACAAGATTGCGAAACGGCTGGACGAGATTCGTCCGCTCCTGCCCGCCGACATCAAGATCGAATTGACCCAGGATCAATCACGCTTCATTCGCCGTTCGATGGAAGAAGTTCAGTTTCACCTACTGCTTGCGGCGGTTTTGGTTTCGCTCACCATCATGCTTTTTATCCGTGATTGGCGAACAACGTTGATTGCTTCGCTGGCTATCCCGACGTCCATCGTCCCGACTTTTTTTTTCATGTCCTGGATGGGGTTCACACTCAATAACATCACAATTCTGGGCTTGATTTTGGCCATCGGCATTGTGATTGATGATGCCGTTGTCGTCCACGAAAACATTTTTCGCAAGATGGAAGAAGAGGGCTTGGATGCGATGGAAGCGGCGCGACAGGGGACGAGCGAGATTAGCATGGCAGTGTTGGCGACAAGCCTTTCGCTGCTTGTGATTTTTCTACCGATTGCGTTCATGGGTGGCATGGTTGGGCGATTCTTCAGCAGTTTTGGCTTGACCGTTGCGTTCGCCATTGTCATGAGTTTGTTTGTGTCAATGACGTTGACGCCCATGCTGTGTTCCCGCTTCCTGAAGCTGGAGGCCGTTGGAGAGGGACATTCAGGTTCGAAATCAGGATGGCTTTGGCGGATGATCGACAACGGTTACGGATGGACGCTGCGACAAGCATTACGTTTTCGCTGGGTTACCGTGGTCGTCTGCGTCCTGGTTTTCGCGTCGACGGTGCCGATCGTAATGAACCTCGGCGTCAATCTCGTGCCTCGCGATGACCAAAGCGAATTTCAAGTCAGCTTCATCACGCCGGAAGGATACACGCTGGAACGTACGAACCAAGTGATCAACGAAATTGAATCGCGACTGCAACAACTCCCCGGAGTCGCGCATCGTTACACCGTGATTGGTGAAAATACTGGCAAAGGGACTGGCGATGTGACGCGTGGCTCAATTTATTTGAGAATGATTGAGTTGGAAGACAGGAAGTTCTCGCAATTCGACGTGATGGCACGGGCCCGAAAAATCCTGTTGGAATACCCTGACCTGCGCACTGCAGTGACCGACGTCTCTGCGATTCAAGCCCGCGGGCAGGATACTCGGCTGTTCCAAATGGCCTTGCAGGGACCTGATTTGCAAAAACTTGGAGAGTATTCGGAGATCATTAAAGAGAAACTAAGCCAAATCAATGGCTTGGTCGATGTCGATTCGACGTTGTCGTTGCGGAAGCCCGAGCTGCAAGTGACGATTGATCGGGACCGGGCTGCCGACCTGGGAATTCAAGTCCAAACGATCGCCAACACCTTGAATGTGTTGATTGCCGGACAACCGATATCATTGTACAAGGAAGGTACCGAGCAGTACGATGTCTGGCTTCGTGCCGATCGGTCGTTCCGTTCGAATCCGGAAGCTTTAAAGACCTTGACCGTTCCTTCACTCACTGCGGGGCTGGTCCAATTGACGAGCGTCGCTGCCTTGGATGAATCGCGAGGGCCAAGTCAGATCGATCGTTTCGGCCGGGAAAGAACGGTGACGTTTCTGGCAAATCCCGATGGCATTTCGTTAAATGAGGCAGTGCAACGTGCCAAAGGCATTACGGAATCTCTGAATATGCCACGAGAGTATCAAGTCAACTTTACTGGGCAAGCCAAAACCCTGGGTGAAACGGGTTACTATTTCATGGTGGCCTTGGGCTTAAGTGTACTGTTTATGTATTTGATTCTGGCCGCGCAGTTCGAAAGCTGGGTCTTTCCGGTCAGCATCCTGGCAGCGCTACCGGTGACGATACCGTTTGGACTTTTGTCGCTCCTTTTGCTTCGCTCGAATCTCGATTTGTATGGCATGTTCGGTCTGTTCATGCTGATCGGAATCGTGAAGAAGAACGGAATTTTGCAAGTCGACAAGACCAACGAGCTGCGCCATGCCGGTCTTGATCGATTGAAAGCGATCTTGGACGCCAATCATATTCGGCTACGCCCGATTTTGATGACGACGATGATGTTGATTTCGGCGATGATTCCGATCGCCCTCGGTCAAGGGCCGGGATCAGGAGCCCGCGCCAGCATGGCGAAAGTAATTATTGGCGGCCAGGCCCTCAGCTTGTTTCTCGCCTTGTTGGTCACCCCCGTTTCGTATTCGATTCTGGACGACATTAACAGGTTATTCCGCCGCGCGGCGGGTTGGAAACCAGCAACTTTTGGGCCCCGCGAAAATCCGCGGTTGCCAGTTGAGCAAGTTGACGGGTAGCGCTTGGCATTGTTGTTGGAGATACATCTTCTCACGATTGAGTTCGGTTTCCAGAGTCAATCGGTCAACTTCTTGATCGGAGTGAGCAAGAGTTTTCGAAATTCGACTTCGGCACCTTCCGCTTGCAACGCGATTTGTCCCTTGGACGCCGTGCATTTGGTGCCATGGTTGACCAAGTCACCATTGACCCAGACCTTGATACTGTCTCCGACGCATTCGATGACCATCCGATTCCATTCGCCAACGGGCTTTTCGGAACCGTCAGTCAGATTGAGAATACGTCGTAATTTTCCTTCAGTAGTCCCCCAATCTTTCTCAGTGCCGCGGCGTTTGACCATGTCAGGGACGGTAATGTCTTCGACGATGCACCAAAAATCACCCGCGTGAGTGTGGTTCATCTGGACTTCGATCGACTTCGGGAACATTTGGTAAAGGGCTCGAGGCGTGGATGCGTTGACCAGAACTCCGCAGTTCCCAGGTTCGCCTGCAAAGCGATATTCGACTTCCAAACGGTAGTTTTCGAAATTCGCATCGGAGATCAAATGCCCCTCGGGTTTGCCGAGACTCACGAGAACGCCATCTCGCACGATGAAAGTTGTATTGGTTTTCGACGTGTTATCTAGACTGGGTACATCGACATGCCAGCCGGTCAAGTCCTTGCCGTTGAACAGACTTGTTGCTTTGCCCTCAGAGGTCTCCTCTTGTGGCGGTACCCACGTGTCGCCGAAGAATGCGATCACGACGTTCGCGTTTGTGACCAACGGAGTGCCCTTTTCAGTCAATGCCTGAATTCCGTCAGATTGAGCGCACAAAGGAGTTTCGAGCAAGATGAGAATAGCCGTAATTGCCAACATAAACCGAATGAGGCGAATCACCAGAGATCTCCAAAAAAATTAAGGATGGTAGCAGTTGCGATGAAGCAAGGAATCGATCTCCACATTTTGCCACATTTTCGCGGTCGACGAAATTGACTGACTTGAAGCAATTCAATCTGTTTCGCAATTTTTGTTCGCTGTGAGCCTTTTGAGAGTTGCCGGTCGCTCAGCCATCCTATTTCAAAAGCACCAGCAGCATCAACACCGGCGTCTTGGCCTTGATTGAGTGTTTCAAGTTGGCGGGCATGTGGACCCACGTTCCAGCCTGTGCATCTTGAACATCATTCCCCAATCCGACTCTCGCCTCGCCCTTCAAGAAGAAGAGCATGGCCGGTTTCGCCGCCGAGTGTTCGGAAAGTTCCTGGTCCTGGGCGAAGCCGAAGGCAACGGCCTTGATTTTGTCGTTCTGGAAGATCGTGCGGCTCAAGATGCCGTCCGCAGGCGGTTCGGCTTCTTTGGCGATGTCCAAAATGTGGGTGTACGGAGTCATGGTTGTTCCTGTGTTCTGATTTTTTTCTGCTGCTTCTGACACTTCCGTCCCCGGAAAAGCTCGGCATCCCGATAGAATGTTCAGGCAGCCGGTATTGTAGCCACACACTTACGAAGGCCGCAAATCAAGTATCCGTGTGAACAAAAGAAGAATCTGAAATGCCCTTTATCGAATGGTACAACTCGCTGGCGAAACCAAGTTGGACGCCCGCTCCGGCCACAATCGGACTGATCTGGCAGATTCTTTACCCGATCATTCTGGTCAGCTTCGCATACGTGTTCGTGCAGATGTTTCGAGGAAAGGTCAGTTGGCTGGTGGCGTTGCCGTTTGCCATTAACCTGGTGGCCAACCTGATCTTTACTCCAATCCAGTTCGGGATGCGAAACTTGCCGCTGGCGACCGTGGACATTCTGATCGTGTGGACCACGATCATCTGGTGCGTGATCGTAGTTTGGCCGCACTTCAAATGGGTCGCCGTGGCTCAGGGGCCGTATTTCATTTGGGTGTCACTGGCGACGGTGTTGCAACTCTCGATCATGGCGATGAATTGGGGACGATCGTGATTCCAAAAATGATGGTGTTGCAGTTGCTGTTCCTGATAGGATCATTCGTTATGGCTGAAGACAATCCGCTAACCTTGTTCGACTTCACCGGAGCCAACGCTGCGCAGGCTTGGCAGGCCGTAAACGACGGCGTGATGGGCGGCGTCTCCGAGGGCAAGTTCAAGGTCACTGACCAAAAGACAATGGAGTTTTTCGGCACGCTGTTGCTGGATAACAACGGTGGCTTTGCCTCGGTGCGGACGAAGGCAAAAAAACTGGGCTTTGAAAAAGATGATACTGTCATTGCCAAAGTCCGTGGCGATGGCCGGGAATATATGCTGAACCTGTACCTTAATAAACCTTTGATCGCCTTCTCTTACCGAGCGCCGGTGCAAACGAAGAAGGACGAATGGATTGAGGTTAAGGTCCCGCTCGACAAGTTCGAGGCGACCTCATTCGGGCAGGTCATCAAAGACGCCGGTACGGTGAATCCCGACGAGATCAACGCAATTGGCTTCATGCTCAGCGACAAGAAGACCGGACCGTTCAAGCTGGAGATCGAGTCGATCAAGGTGGAGCGGGCGAGGAAGTGATCCGGGGCAAAACCCCAAAGGATGGTTTTTTTAAATCCTGCCACTTTCAAAATGAGCCATGGGGGAGCGGCGTCTTCGATCAAGGGGGAAGCTATGGCTTAAGGATGGATTTCAATTGCGGGGTAATCACCTTCCAGGACTATCGAAGACGATCTCCTTTGTCGTATTGTTTTCTTCCACCGTCAGGTTTTGCCGTTGACCATTTGGCCAAAGGATTTCGAGCGTCATGGGGGCAACGAAATCTGCGAGCCCAAAGTGAAGGGCGAGATCATTTTGATTGCCCTGACCGGTGCCGGCTTCGACTTGCCGGGTAAGAGTTTGGCCACCTAGTTTGAGCCGCACTTGAGTGCCGATGGCGTCGCGATTGACGATGCGACCATCCCCTTTTAAGGTCACGCGCAACCAACGACTTGAATTGCTTGCCTGGTTTTCAAACAGTTTTCCTGCCGTGCAGAGGTCTATATCACCGTCGTGATCGAAATCGGCACAAGCGGCCTGATACGTTGCGGGCAAACCGTTTAATCCATGGGCCTCGGTTTCGTCCTGAAATTGAAAATCGTCGACTCGATGAAACAAGGTCGGTTGATTGCGGACTTTGAAGGATGCGGTCTCGTAGGCAGTGGTGAAGTACAGATCGAGATGCGTGTCGTTATCAAAGTCGGCAGCCGCGGGGCTAGCGTAAGACTCTTGGTAGAACACTCCGCATGGCCCGAGATCAGCGAACTTCCATTCGCCGGCCGGTCCCAGGTTTTTCAAGAAGCGTGATTTCGGTTGATCGCCGCGCGAATCCACGTGCGCGAAATTCCCTGCGAACAAGTCCCAGTGGCCATCGTTGTTGAAGTCGCCCCAGCAGGCACCGATGGAATGCCCCCCCTCGAAGCCCGGAGAGGTCGCCAGCGCGTTGTCCCCTGCCGCGACATCGGAAAAGACACCTCGGCCATCGTTTGACCAGAGTAGGTTCGGTTGCAATCGATAATTCGAAACATAGATGTCAAGATCACCGTCTTCGTCATAGTCACAGGCGGTAACTCCTCGCGCTCGATATCGATCATCGGTGCGAGCCAATACGAACGTGTGATCCGGCTTTTGTAACAACGTCAGATCCGGATACGTTATCCCGGCCTCCCAATTCTCGTAACCGCCGACGAACAAATCCAGCAACGAGTCGCCGTTGAAGTCCCCCCAGCATGCTCCGAGTGAGACCGTCTGGGGAAGTTCCGGGAGCGGATGAGCTTGAAACGTTTTGCCATCGAGGTTGCGAAACAGTTGGAGCTGCGACCAAGAAAACAAATCGGTTCGGCCATCATTATCAAAGTCTCCCGCGATGACTTCCCCAAAACCTTCTGCCAATTTCGCGAAGGAAATACCCGCTGCGTTTCTCCAGATGGTTCCGCCTGCAGCCAGATCAACCCATGAATCCCCATCGAAATCAGCCCAACAGGCACTCCCACCACCGGGCACAAAGCCTTTGAATTTCTCAGTTTGCGAAACATCGACAAAACGGAAGTCTCCTCCACGCCCAGATTGAGTGATGCCATGAGTCACTGACACAAAACTGAATGCGAACCCAATGGCACAAATTACGCGCAAGTAATTTCGTCGAGCTATCATGATTTATCCGTTTTGTTCGTTGGAAAATACTTGGCTAAGTACGAGTCGATGTCAGGTATTAGATTTCGGTTAAAAACCAGTCCGTGCTCAGGCACAATCGCCCACCAGATTGAGAAGGCGGTCAGGTCAATAAGTCCTTCAGCACAGTGCCGTGCACATCGGTCAAGCGAAAATCGCGACCCGCATAACGAAAGGTCAACCGCTCATGGTCAAAGCCCAACAAGTGCAACATCGTCGCGTGCAGATCGTGCACGCTGGTCGGGTTTTCGATTGCCTTGAACCCAAAGGGGTCCGTCGCACCATACGCTTGTCCCCCCCGAATACCGCCGCCAGCCATCCAAACACTGAAGCCGTAGTGATTATGGTCACGTCCCAACTGAGCTTTACCATCTCCACCGAGTTCAACGGTCGGCGTGCGTCCAAATTCGCCGCCCCACACGATCAATGTATCCTCGAACATGCCGCGTTGTTTGAGGTCCGTCATCAGGGCGGCAATTGGCTGGTCGATTTCACGAGCCAATTGACGATGGTTCTTCTCGATCTCGGTATGATTGTCCCAAGGCTGACCAGCTCCATGCCACAACTGTATATAGCGTACGCCGCGCTCCAGCAAGCGCCGGGCGATCAGGGTTTGTCGACCATGGACTCCGTCGCCGTACATTTCAAGAATATCTTTGGCCTCCCCTGAAATGTCAAAAGCTTCCGTCGCCTCGCTCTGCATGCGAAACGCCAACTCAAAGGATTGAACGCGGGCCTCTAACCTTGAATCGTCGCGCTCCTGAGCATGTACCGCATTGAGCTCCCGCAAAAGATCCAACTGTCTTCGCTGCTGTTGGATTGACAGGCTGGGGTTGTGAATGTTCTCAATAAGTCTTTCAATGTCACGGAAATTCGGATCGACAAAAGTGCCCTGATAGGCTCCCGGCAAAAAACCAGCTTGCCAATTTTCAGAATCCTTGATTGGCATTCCGCCAGGGCACATGGCAACAAACCCCGGTAGATTCTGATTCTCCGTGCCCAGGCCATACATCACCCAAGATCCGACGCTGGGACGCGATTGGACCGAATCACCGCAGTTCATTAACATCAACGATGGCTCGTGATTGGGAACCTGTGCAAACATCGAGCGGATCACCGCCAAATCGTCCGCGTGTTGCGCAGTCTTGTCGAACAATTCACTGATTTCTAATCCGCTTTCCCCATATTTTTTGAATTTGAACGGCGATGGAAATGCCGTCCCAGTTTTTCGTTCTGTTGTGAAGCTCACTGGCAACGACTGCCCCCCATACTTGGACAGTTCCGGCTTGGGATCAAACGTGTCAACATGCGACGGTCCACCATTTAGAAAAAAATGGACAACACGTTTCGCCTTGGGAGCAAAATGTGGTTTCCGGGCACGAAGTGAAGAATCTACCAAATCGTCAACCGAAAACTGTTCGCCATAACCGGAATCGGCCAGAACACCCGCGAGCCCCAACATTCCCATGCCCAATCCCGATCGTTGCAACATTTGTCGGCGACTCATCGTTGTTCTAGCAAGCATTTTTTTCCTTTCAGGCAGTTCGCTGTCGAGACGTCCACCGACAATGAACTGAAGGTCATTTTTCGTCTCAATCCAAAAACATCAATTCATTCGACATTAGCAAGACTTGAGCGAGTTGTTCGTAGGGAGTAAGCGGTTCGTTAATCGGTCCCCGGAAGTCGCTGCTGGAATTCCATACGTTCGCTTCGTTTCCAAGAATTAGGATAGTCCATTCATGCTGATCCGAATTCAACACTCCGTTGATATCCGCTACAAAATCAACCGTGTCTCCTTGGTTCAGCAATATCGCCTCCACATTCAGCGCCTGTTTTCGTTGATGTACAACGCTGGAGAGCAGCATTGTTTTTTGATTTCGGACAATGGATAACCGAACCCCATCCCCAATTGCTTCCTCGTGAACTGCGTTCGATTGAATGGCGTAGATTCCTCCGCGAGGTGCAATCCACCTTCGGACTGACGCATGCTGCAGGTCATTCCCCGGGTGACCACCCCGCGCGGTCAATTGGACCCAGCCCAATGTTTTATCGGGCCAGTCAGGTCCTCCGCTCCAGGCCCCTTCGGCAAAATGGGGCAGCAACGTGAAGTCTCGCACGGATCCTGAGAATGGCTCATAGTTGGCGAATCCGTACCGCCATGCGTTGGTTGTTTCGGGAGGGGTTGCAGTCAGTTGCGAATCAGGGGTTTGAAGGAATGACTCGGCCAGCGCGAGCTCTTGCATGGTTGGATTTCGCTGCAACACGAGACGATAAAGCTGGACGATTTTTGAGCCGTCATCTGTCCCAGTTCGAGCAATGGCACGAGCGGCTACGGCGCGTGCTTGCTGCAACTGGAATGGATGGTTCATTGAAAATAGCGCCTGCTGTGGAACCGTCGTTTCACTCCGCCGGGCGTTATGCAAGTCTGGATTTGCAAAATCAAAAGTCCTGAGAATCGTGCTCAGAAACTGGCGGTCGACCAAGCCATACAACGTTCTACGTCGATGATCGGTCCCCGAACTGGCGAATAGATCTGTTGAGCGCCCGCGGTCAGATTCTTCCAATCGACCTCCCATTTGGAGTAGCGAATCACGGTATTCTTCAAAAGAGAGTCGCTTGCGATTCATTCGACGGAGAAGACGATTTTCAGGATCAAGTCTATCAATCCGGGATTGTTCGGCTTGGTTGACGCCCAGGTCCTTGGCAATTATCGATGATTGCCGGTAGGTGCTCGAGCACACGATTCGTCGATGGAGTTTCTTGGTCGACCACCCCTCTGAAATCAACGCCTGTGCCAGCCAGTCAAGCAGTTCGGGATGACTGGGTGGATCCGCGCGCAAGCCAAAGTCGCTCGAAGTCTTCACCAACCCGATGCCAAAATGCGATTGCCAGACGCGGTTGACCCAAACGCGCGACGTGAGCGGATTTTCCGGAGCGACAATCGCCTGGGCGAGTTCCAGCCGACCACTGCCGTTCGCAAACGGAACAGGCTGATTATCTGCAAGGAACGAAAAAAAATGTCGATTCACCGGTTCGCTTCGACTTGCGGGATTTCCGCGGCGAAAGATATAGGCGGGATAGTCCTTTTGGCGATCTACCAATCGAATCGAAAAGAAGTTGGTTTTGGGCGATTGAATTAACCAGCGCTCAACTTCGCCCTGGAGTTTCCACAGTTCAGTGCAAGCATCCGAATGAAAATACGTCTCCGTAGAAACAATTGACTCATCGGGGACGAGACATGGCGAATCGGGGCCGTACAGAATCTGTCGAAGCTCTTCATCGCTGGAATCCGGTAACGACGTCGGAGTTTCAAGCCCTTGGGCAGCGGCATCATCGCAGCAAGTCCTCCACTGGCGATCAATTTCCTGAAAAAGCGAGCCATAGCATTCGGCGACTTCGGAAATCGAAGAACATTTCTTGGATTCCAAGGCGCGTAAAAGTCGTTGGTTAATGATTTCGGGTTGTTGGCGCAAAGAATCAAGGGCGACAGTCCACTGAGACGCGAATTGACTCGGGTCGACATCGCGAAGTTGATTCCAAGGCCGAAATACTCGATCTGGTTTATCTGAGAGTTCATGCAGATAAGTCTCCCAACGTCGTACAAATGTCGGGACCAAATCAGTTGGCGCCAGAATCGTGTCAAAGCCTTCTTGTGGATATTTGGAAATCTCGATTTGCGCGTAAAGGTAGTCACCAACTCGTTGCCGTACTCTGGCTGAAGCTTCGTCGCGGTGCTTACCAAAGGCAATTTGCAGAGCCGTTTGTCGTTTGAACAGTTCGGCCTGAAAAGCTTCGTCGCCCGCACCGGCTAATAGAGAATCCCCAATAGGAACCAACTGTTCGCGCGAATTCAGGAATACTCCGTAAAGCGAATAATAGTCGGCGGTTGGAATCGGATCGAACTTATGGTTGTGACAACGGGCACAACTGGCCGTCAGGCCCATCAAACCGCGCGAGACGACATCGATACGATCATCAATGATGTCATGTGTCACTCCCAAGAACCGGCGTCCAAGCGTCAAGAACCCCATTGCTGCTTGCGATCGAGCATCAGCGGGTGCAACCTTGTCCGCAGCTATCTGTAACATCACGAAACGATCAAAGGGCATATCTTGTTCAAAAGCGTCGATTACCCATTCTCGATACGCGGCCGCATGGATCCAAAACCGCTCCTCACGCCCGTAGACATAACCCTTGGTGTCGGAATACCGAGCAACATCTAGCCATTTTCGCGCCCAATGTTCGGCGTAGGCTCGCGATTCAAGCAATCGATCGACGATGTCCTCATAGGCCTCGGGGCGAAGATCCCGTTCAAACTGCTCGACTTCTTCCACAGTCGGAGGCAGACCCGTGAGATCAAAATAGACTCGACGCAACAAATCGCGACGATTGGCATCGGGCTGGGGAGACAAGCCATTCGATTCCAGCTTCGCGAGAATAAACTGATCGATTTCGTTCCGTGCCCACCGCTCAGGATCCTCGACTATCGGGGGCGCCGGCTTAGCTATGGGAAGAAAGGCCCAGTGACGAAGATAGTCCGAGTTGTTTGGGGCCTGAGCGCTGCCGGTGTCAGCAGGCCAAAGAGCTCCTTGGTCAATCCAGAGAATAACCGCATCGATCTGCGCTTCCGTCAAACGCTCATTGGGCGGCATTTTAATTTCATCGTGGTAACGGAGTGCGGCAATCAATAGGCTGCCCTCGGCGTTGCCGGGGATCAACGCCGGGCCACGGTCTCCGCCCTGCACCAGTGATTGTCGCGAATCAAGCCGCAGACCCGACTCCTGTTGTTTTTCGCCATGGCACTGCTGGCAATGTTCGATCAAAAGCGGGCGCACTCGACTTTCAAACAAGTCGTCGTTCTGTTCACTGCCGTGAACGGTTCCTGTGACAATGAGAATTCCCCATAGCACCAAGAAACGAATCAAAGGTGGCAATTCCACTCCGCTGGCACAAAAATCTTCAAAATTGCCGTTCATCATTTCATTATAGGCGGAGTCGATGGCACCCGCGATCCATGGGATCTTGATGGCAACGACCCGTAGGTCGAGAAAACAGCTTCCCGCAGGGCTTTGGGTACTAAAGCCCAACGTGCGTTGGATCGCAGACGCAAACAAGGAATGCAGCGAAGTGTTTCGAGTGGATTCAGAACACTGCCCGGCTTTGAACGACCGATCATTCTCGAGACAGTCCCTGCCGCGGCGGCTCAGAGCGCGATGAACCCAGGGCTTCGCCAACGCCGACAATTTTTGGTCGCTCCATGATACAATCGGCCGAACGGAAACTGACCCACCGATCACCTTTTTGAGACTTTCATGGAAATACGACGACTAGCGCTGGCCTGTTCGTTTTTGTTCAGCTTTCTCGCCGCGGCCGCTTCATTACCGGGACAAGACCACAAGGAAAATTGGCTGGCCTGGCGAGGGCCGAATCGGAACGGAATCGTGGAGGGCCAGACGCCGCCGACGGAATGGAGTGATGAAAAGAACATCATCTGGAAGACAGAGCTTACCGGCCGAGGGCATGCTTCGCCCTGTATCGCCGGCAACCAGATTGTGATTGCCACGGCCGACAGTGTCACGCAAAAACAGTATGTGGTCAGCTATGACTTTGAAACCGGCGGCAGGCTCTGGGAAACGCTAGTGAACGAAGGTAATTTTCTGAAGAAGATTTTCCCGACCAACACCCACGCCTCTTCAACGGTCGTATCCGATGGCGAACATTTCTTTGCCGTGCTTTGCAATAACGATGCGGCACAGGTAGTCGCCCTGGATAATCAAGGAAAAATACTCTGGCAGAAACGTGTGGCCCCTTTCAAACCAAAGGTCTATCAATTCGGATTCGGCTCTTCACCGATCCTGTATGGCGACAAACTAATCGTTTCCAGCGAGTGTGAACGCGAAGGCGCGATGGTTTGCCTGCGTTGCTTAGATGGAGAAGAAGTCTGGCGAATCGATCGTTTTGCGGCAACCAGTTACTCGACACCTTCCATCGCCACGGTCGCCGGCCAGGAACAATTGCTGATGAGCGGCGGTGGCAAGGTCGAAGCGTACGATCCCAAAACCGGCAAACCACTCTGGAACGCGGCGGCTCCGTGGACAGTCACCTGCGGTACCCCCGTTTGGGATGATCAAAATGTCTATGTCAGCGGCGGTTATCCGGCATCGCGAACCATGGCGGTGAAGGCCGATGGCAGCGGCGCGGTTGTTTGGGAAAACGCGAACAACAGCTACGAGCAATCGTTGCTTCTTCACGACGGCTACCTTTATGCCACGACGGAAAGCGGGTTCTGTGTCTGCACTCGTGCCGCCGACGGAAACGAGATGTGGAAAGTCCGCATGGACGCAAAAATTAGCGCTTCGCCTGTGCTCGTTAATGGGAACATCTATGTATCTGCCGAAAATGGAGTGACCTGGGTATTTCGCGCCACCCCCGCGGGCTACGAAGAAGTCGCCAAGAACTCGCTCGGCAATACAGCCTATGCCACGCCGGCGTTTGTGCGAGACAATATCATTGCCCGCGTCGCTATCGGGACCGGCAACGGCAAGACCGAATTTCTATACCGCATCGGAGTGAGATGACCAATATGGCCTTGGGCCACTTTACTCGAACGAACAAATCCGAATCAGAAAGTTGAGCACGGATAAACGCTGCCGGTCACATCCCGAAACCTAATCCATGCTGGCAGACGTTTATTATTGTCTGCTCAGGCGTTGGAGATCGGCGATGACAGGTCGATGATCCGACCCCAGATCTGGTCCAACCCAGGCCGCACAACAGCGCCAATTCGAACCCAGCAGTACATGATCGATTCGCGACGAGAAATGGATATTGCGCCGCTGGAACGTCACGGTTCCCCCACATCCGAAACCGGCTTGCGAAAATGCATTCCCGTATCGGCCCCATGCCTTTCGGAAAATCGGACTCTCGACCGGCGTGTTGAAGTCACCCGCGATGATCAAATCTTCAGGGTACCGCTTTAATTCGGCGCTGGCATGTTCGTTTTCAGCCCAACGCCAAATCGTTTCTTGCTCAAGGGTCTCTTTGCGAGACAAATCGATCAATGTCTGGGCACTCAAAAGCTGTTGCAGTCCCTGGCTCGGCGATAGCATGTGCAATGTGGCCAACGGAAAGGTCCCGGCTGGCGAAACAACCGTTCCGATCAAGACGATCGGACGGGGATATCGATGGGACAGCAACCGCGTGACGACGGCCGATTCGGTAATCGGGTAGCGCGTTGCGATTACCAATTCGCCCGCATTGATCGTTTGCCAATTGTGTGGCAGATAGCCTTCCGGAAGATTTCGGCATTCTTGTAAAACCACAACGTCGACATGTTGCTCCTCCAGCAACCTGGCGAACTCGGTCCAGCGGATCGGATCGATGCCCACATTCAGGGTCATGAACCGCAACGCGGAATCTCTGGAACCCAATAGATTGGTTAACGGCAAATTGAAGCCGAGAATTAGGAAGAGAAAACCGCCCATGGCCAGCATCGCCAACCCACGCTCGAGTCGCCCCATCCAAAAGGCTGTCAACACCGCAACAGCCAAAGGAACGCCCCAGATCCATCGCGGTCCAAATAGCAAAGCCGTACCCCACCATGTCCGATCTCCCGCGAAATAGATTGCCAGCAACGCGCCGAAAACCAAGAACTGTCCGACCCAATAAATCAATCGCACCGATCGAAGAGGCTTACGCGCCTCCGGCAACGGTCGCGATGTTGAGGGAGCCTTCTCGCTTAGACTTCCGGTCACGATTGGTTGTCCCCGATTTTCTGAATCGATCGCCGGAGAACTTCGCATTTGATTTCAACTAGCCTTGTGAACCGAAAAAACCTGTAGTGCACCCATTCTAATTCAATTTGTGTATTCCCGTTTCAGCCGATGAGTGGAATTTGCGGAGAAGCAATCGGACCAGCACCAATCCAGGATTTATTAGGGAGCATGAATAGAAAATGGGCAGCCAATTGCTTGGCTGCCCATCTAGTTTTTCAAACAAATTCAAGCTGCGACGGGACTAGCGGACAGCTCTGCGGCGACGTGAAACCACGCTGCCCATGCCCGCGGCAACCATCGTCCAAATTAGAAATGAACCTGGTTCCGGAACAAGGGTCAGTTGGTCTTGAAAATTGCCAAAACCATTGGAATCCGTCAGATTCATTACGCGAACTCCAAAATCAGTGCTGTACGAAGAACTCTCTACATTTTGGGCCTCAGTGACCCACGTTTGTGCTTTGGCATTAAGGGCGTACTCTGCAGCATAACCACCGGAAGTCCAGATCGATGCGCTGTTCCATCCCATCGTATACCAAATCGCCAACTGCAATGAGCGGGCGTCAGCATTTCGTCCGCCGCCTAAGGCATAACTCTGGCTGCCCAAATTAAACGTTCCGGAGTTTGTAAGTCCCTTGTTTGAGCCATTCCACCAACTGGCAAAAAGCCATGCTGTGTCGGTGGTCAATGACTTGCCAGATAGCACGGTTGTCGTCGACAAATTCTGAATTTTGTAGGTCGTTCCAAACGAAATGACCTCCGACAACTCACAACAAAACGTGTGGAAAAACGCCGTGGTGTTATTCGGTTGAAGATAAACTTTAAATTCACCACCGTTACCACTGCCTGGACCGTCTTGCAACTTGATCAAACTGTTGACCAACGATGCATTGGCCTGCGAAACAGAAAAAACTATCAACGCAACAACTGCCATCAATCCAAAAGAAAATTTCTTAATCATTCTAAAACTCCAATTTTTTTACCAAAACAATAAACCTTGAACGGGAATCAAGACTTAAAGTGCAATGGGAATCTTAAGCAGCGTCCGGATTGGCGGTGTTGGAACTAGGAGAAACTCAGTCACATAAAGCCAACCAGAAGCAACCGGTTGGAAAAAGGCGTCGTGGAATGGGGAAACCATACAGGATCCGCAGGGAGCGTTAGACAACCCAACCCCTGTAGACGGGACACAGGACATGGAGTCGGAAAAAATCAGTGATGGATTTTTTGGTTGTTGATCGTTTGGCTGAGATGGGATCGTCGACATACTCCGAACTGTTTCACGACTCTCACCGTCACCAATTAACCGCAAGAATGAAGCCTGAGAGTCTTGCACCAAACCATCCTGCGCGGGCAAGATACTGCCCTCACTGACACTTCCAGCGCAAAGCATCAGCCCTGCAATGGAAAAGCAAATCAAAATTTGCTTGATGGTCAGCATGAATTTAAGACC
>WBZS01001202.1_pt1 | contig 22272 bp, 22 predicted proteins | sample 5204201 | NCBI WGS metagenome assembly WBZS01 (sample SAMN12344357, study PRJNA552823) | activated sludge metagenome | biome: Activated sludge suspended growth; feature: Nitrification reactor; material: Wastewater; isolation source: activated sludge from nitrification reactor of wastewater...
CACGTGCTGCCTATCCAGGGCCGCGACCCGCCGGCCCTCCTCCGGGTTCGGGGTGACATCCGGGGTGGGGAAGGTGCTGGCCATGGCTGGTCCTTTCGCGCGTCGTCCCGCCAGCCTAGGGGAGGGTGAGGGTGGCCCGGGCGCCGCCCGCGGCCTCGTTGCTGAACGCCAGGGTCGCACCCAGGGCGCGCGCCTGCCCGGCCGCGATCGTCAGGCCGAGGCCGTGGCCGGTGCCGCGTTCGGTGGCGCCGGTGCGGAACCGCCGGGGCCCGTCGGCGACCAGGTCCTCGGGGAACCCGGGCCCGGTGTCCACGATGGCGATCGAGTGGCCGTCGACCTCGCAGGTCAGCGGGGGTGCCCCGTGGCGGGCGGCATTGGCCAGCAGGTTGACGAGCACCCGTTCGACCCGGCGGGCGTCGGTGTCCACGGTGGCGTTGGCCCTGACCACGAGGGCGACGTCGGGCACCTCGGCCGCCGAGATCGCGCGAGCCGCCAGCGACCGCGTGCTCACCTCGTCGACGTCGAGGCGCTGATCGGTCTCGTCGAGCCGGGCCACTTCGAGCAGGTCCTCGACGAGTCGGCGCAGTCGTTCGATCTGGGACCGGATCAACTCCGAGGGCCGACCCTCGGGCAACAGGGAGGCCGCCGCGAGCAGGCCGGTGATGGGGGTGCGCAGGTCGTGGGCGATGTCGGCGGTGACCCGCTTCTCGGCGGCCAACCGCTCCTGCATCCGGATCGCGAGGTCGTCGATCGTCCGGGCGAGTTGCGTGACCTCATCGCCCCCGCGGTCGCCCCCGGTCGGGCTTGCCCCGCGCGCACCCACGGCCTCGCTGACGCGCACGCCGAGGTCGCCGCCGGCGATGGAGGCCGCCGCGCCTTCGGCCCGGCGCAGGCGTCGGCTGACCGAGCGGGTCGTGAGGAAGGCCCCCATCCCACTGAGCGCGCTGAGGGCGAGCACCCCCAGAGCCAGATTGCGGTCGATCCGGCGCAGGACGTCGAGCCCGGACGACCACGACGTATGGACGACGAGGACCCGGCGGTCGGCGGCGGGGGCGGCGACCCAGGCCGCGCCGGAGGCGTCGTCGAGCCAGGTGACCAACTCGCCGTCCCCGGCGCGGCGAAGCAGCTCCGCGGGGGCGTCCGGGTCGTCGAGGGTCGCGACCTCGTTCGAGATGCCGGTGGCGAGGTACTCGCGGGAGCTGACCTCGAACTCGCGCAGGGCGCTCAACCGCGCCTCGTCTCGGATCACGGTCTGAGTGCTCACCCGGACCCACAGCGCGAACAGGGCCCCCACGGCCACCGCGAGGGCGACGACCAGGAGGGGCAGTTTGGTCCGCAGCCTCATGCGGGCCTCCTCACGCCGGCCTGCGAGTACTGCCTCGTTCGGGCCTCACCGGGACGTGCTCACTTGGGCCGCCGCAGCTTGTACCCGAACCCGCGCACCGTCTCGATCCGATCGGCCCCGACCTTGCCGCGCAGCCGCTGCACGTGCACGTCGACGACTCGAGTGTCGCCCCATTCGCCGTAGTCCCACACCCGGTCGAGCAAGACCTGTCGGGAGAGCACGACGCCGGGTTCGCCGACCAACTCGAGCAGCAGTCGCATCTCGGTCGGTGTCAGCGACACCGGCTCCCCGTCGACGGTCACCTCGAGGGCGTCGTGGTCGACCGTGAGGCCTCCGATGACGGACACCGATTCGCTCGGCAGGGCGACGTCCGCGCCGCCCGCGCCGCCCGCGCCGCCAGGACCGGGCCGGCCTGTCGCCGCTTGGGAGGGCGCGGACCCCGTGGCCGGGGTGGTCCCGGTTGCCGGGTGCGAGGATCGGGGCTCCGCCCGGCGCAGGGCCGCCTTGATCCGCGCGACGAGCACCATCGGGTCCCACGGCTTGGTCACGTAGTCGTCCGCGCCCGCCTCGAGACCCTGCACCACGTCGATGTCGTCGTCGCGGGCGGTGAGCATGATGATCGGGACCATCGACTCGGCCCGGATGGCTCGGCACACCGAGAAGCCGTCCATCAGCGGCAACATGACGTCGAGCAGCACCAGGTCCGGGCGCTGGGACCGGACGGCGTCGAGCCCGGCGAGGCCGTCGCTCGCGGTCGACACGGCATACCCGTATCGCTCCAGGGCGAGCGCGGTCGCCTCACGGACGACCTCGTCGTCCTCGATGAGCAGCAGGTCGGTCACGTGATCACCTTGTCGTCGGAATCGAAGGTCGTCAGGCCCGCACCGCCGCCGCTGCGGGCCACCTGGGTGAAGCGCTCACCGTTCCACCGGAACCGGCTCACGAGGGGGACGCCCGAAGGGCGGCCCACCGGGTCGGATTCGGCATACATCGGGCGGGTGAGGACGAGGTCCTGTCCCTCGACGGTCACCGCACCGTATCGGCCGACATGGATGAAGACCGGGCTGGTGTGCCCCTCCCGGATGCCGTAGATGACGGTCGCGTAGGGCGCCCCCGACTCGGTGAACGCCATGATCGCGTCGTCGCGGCCGTCCCCGGTCACGTCCACCCACGTCGTCGTCGTCCCCAGGCAGCCACCGCAGTTGAGCAGCAGGTCGCGCAGGAAGGCCGGCACTCGAGGGTCCTCGCGGACCTGGGCGGGGAGGTCGACGGAATGCAGGTCGCTCGTCGCCACCCCGTAGGTCGGCGTGGCCGACGGGGTCAGCCCGGAGAAGGTGCCGTCGGCGATCGTCTCCTGCGCGCAGCCGCCGGTCAGCCCGGTCGCGAGGACCACCGCGGCGGCGGCGAGCAGGCGACGTCCGGACACGAGGACAGGGTATGCCGGGAGGCGCCCCCAGCGCGGCTGCCGGGGGTGCAGGCGCTCACCTCCCTCCCGGTGCTCGACCCGTCCCGTCTCGGCGCAGCGGCCGCGTCATCCGGTCCGCGTGCCCCCGTCCGAACGCTCCACCCCCCAACTCCCCGCGTCCTACCGTGCAGTAAGTGGGGTGATCACCCCACTTACTGCACGGTAGGACGCAGCGTGTCGCCCCAGGTCAGGGCGCGCGCTTCCCGGTATGCCGGGCCGTGGCGCTTGCTGACGATCCGGTCGTGAAGGGCGCCGTCGTCCTCACAGGTTCGGAACTGCACCAGTCCCTTGCGGTGCATCGGGTGCCGAAGGATCCGCCCGCTCTCCGTTCCGGTTCCGGAGTCGCGGGGGGTGGGGGGAGGTGTCGGCTCCCGGGCGGCGAGCACGAAGGAGAACTTCTCGTCCTCGAAGCCACGCTCGGCCCCCTTGAGCACGCGGTGCACGGGGGAGCGGGGCAGGCGCGCCGCGAAGTGGCACCAGTCCGGCGCCACGATCGGGCACCCCTGGCCGTGCGGACACGGCGCGAGCAGGGTCCAGTCGGCCGCCACCAGGCGCGTGCGGGCGGCCCGGATGGCGGCGAAGCCGCGGGGCGTGCCGGGTTCGAGGACGAGCACCAGGTCCGCGACCCGCAACGCCTCGTCGAGCAGTCGGGCGGACGTGGCGTCATCGAGTTCGCCGACGAGGTAGCCCATCGAGACGAAGTCGGCGTCTGGCAGCACCGTCGAGGGTGTGAAACGCCCCGGCTCCCAACGGGCGGTGCGCACGTTCTCGGGACCTCGGCGGGCCAGAGACGCCCCGAGGGAGAGCGCTTCGTCGGACGCGTCGAGCACCGTGCTGAGCGGGCCGACGGTGCTGACCGGGCTGACCGGGCTGACCTTGCTGACCGGGCTGACCTTGCTGACCGGACTGAGTGGGCTGAGTGGGCTGACCGGGCTGAACGGGCTGAGTGGGCTGAACGTGCTGACCGGGCTCTCGCCCCCGGCCTCGGCCCAGTGGTCCGCCACCGCCCAGACGAGGGCGCCGGTGCCACCGCCGAGATCCAGGTGCCGGCGCGGAGCGGGCCGGGAGTCCGGCGCCATCGCCAGCGCGGCGCGGGCGGCGGCATACGTGGCCGGCATCCGGTAGGCGGCGTAGGCGAGGGCGTCGTCCCGGGTGGCCAGGACGAGCCGCTCGGGTGCCGAGCCGGAGCGGTAGGCGGTGCGCAGCCGTTCGGTCGCCGCCCGCACGCCGGGCGTGGCCGACGTGACCTCGGCCGCCAGGGCGTCGACCAGATCCACGCCGACCAGTGTGTCATCGGCCCGCTGGTCGGCCGGTCCGGCCTCAGTGACCGAGGAGAGCCCCGACGACGGTGTAGACCGACACGGCGACGAGCATGACGGCGAAGGCTCGGGCCAGGGCCTGCGGGGCGATCCGGCTCGACAGGCGCGCCCCGACGAACGAGCCGGCGATGGCCGCGAGGGTGAACGGGACGACAATCGCCCAGTCCGGCACCACCCCGCCGGCCAGCCGGGTGGCCAGGGCGGACGCCGAGTTCATCGCGATGACGAGCAGCGAGGTGCCCACCGCCACCGGCATCGGGAACTCCAGGGCGAGGACGAGGGCTGGCACCGCAGCGAACCCGCCGCCGACGCCGAAGAAGCCGGTGAGCAGGCCGACCGCGGCGGCCGCGACGACCACCCGCAGCGCCCGGGGAACGTTGACGTGCAGGGTTGGTCGGATCGTCACGATGTCCAGGTCCGGGGCCACCGTGCTCGATGCCGACACGGGTGCCGAGGCCCGACGCCACATCAGGGCCGCGACGAGGAGGAGCAGGCCGGAGAACGTGATGAGCAGGGTCCGGCCGTCGACGCCGATCGAGAGCCGGCTCCCGGCATACGCCCCGCCCATGCCGAGCAGGCCGAAGAGGGCGCCCTGGGCCCAGCGGACCCGGCCGACCCGCGCATGGGTGGTGGCGGCGACCAGCGCGCTCACCCCGACGATGACCAGCGAGCCGGCGGTCGCGTGCTGGGGAGTCTGGCCCAGCGCGAAGACGAGCACCGGGACCGCGAGGATCGCACCCCCGCCGCCGAGGGCACCGAGGACGACACCGACGACGGCTCCCGCCAGCAACGCGACGACGATCATCGGCGACCCTCCGGGGCGGAGCGGGGGACGGGTCCGCGGGGGGAATGGTTCGAGGCGATGGCTGGTTCCTCCCGTATCCGTCCGCGGCGCTTCGACCTCGTCAGTCGCCGTCATCCTATACCCTATGGGGTATACCACCCTGCGTCAGGAGAGTCCCATGGCGACCGTCGATCTCACGGCCGAATCGTTCGAGAAGACCATCACGGAGCACCCCATCGTCCTCGTCGACTGGTGGGCCTCCTGGTGCGGTCCGTGTCGCCAGTTCGCGCCGACCTTCAAGGCCTCGAGCGAGAAGCACGACGACGTCGTCTTCGGCAAGGTCGACACCGAGGCCGAGCAGGCCCTCGCGGGCGCGGCCGGGATCACCTCGATCCCGACGATCATGGCCTTTCGGGACGGGATCCTCGTCTACCGTCAGGCCGGTGCCCTCCCGCCCGCGGGCCTCGAGCAGGTGATCGCCGGGGTCAAGGAGATCGACATGGATGACGTCCGGCGGCAGTTGGCCGAACAGGCGGCGGGCCAGGGACGACCGGCACAGGCCGAGCCGTCGACGACATCGCCGGGAACGCCAGGTGCCTGATACCTCCGGGGGTACCATCACTGGCAGTGTTGGCCCCCGCGACAGGAGCATCATGCAGCTCAACCCCGACGAGATGACGGCTGTCGTCAAACGCCTCAAGCGCGCCCAGGGGCAGATCGGCGGCATCATCAAGATGATCGAGGACGGTCGCCAGTGCCAGGACATCGTCACCCAGATGGCGGCGGTGTCCAAGGCGCTCGACCGCGCGGGCTTCGCCACCATCTCCCTCGGCCTGCGCCAGTGCGTCACCGACCCCGAGCACAACCAGATGGACGTCGACGCCATGGAGAAGCTCTTCCTCTCCCTCGCCTGACGCGGGCACGGTGAGCGCCATGGACTCGGCGGCCTGGGATGCCCGGTATGCCGGGAGCGACCTCGTGTGGTCGGGCGCGGCCAACGTCTGGGTCGAGGAGTTGGTCTCCCGGATGCCGACCGGCTCGGCCCTCGACGTCGCCGCCGGTGAGGGCCGCAACGCGTTCTGGCTCATCGACCGGGGCTGGCGGGTGCGCGCCACGGACTTCAGCCCGGTCGCCGTCGAACGCGCCCGGGCCCTCGCCGCGCGCCGCTGGGGCGAGGACCCGGCCCGGGCGGAGCGGCTGGCGCTCGCGGTCGCCGACGCCACCGTGGCCGATCCGGCCGACCGGGCAGCCCACGATCTGGTCCTCGTCTGCTACCTGCACCTACCGACGCAGGCCTGGCGCGCGGCGATGGCCGCCGCGGCGACCGCCCTGCGGCCAGGGGGCCTCGTCCTCGTCATCGCCCATGCGCTGCGCAACCTCACCGAGGGGACCGGTGGGCCGCAGGACCCGGCGATCCTGCTCGACCCGGAGGGTGTGGTGGCGTCGGTGGGCGACCTGCCGCTCGTGCCCGAGCTCGTCGAGCTGCGGGAACGCCCGGTGCAGGGGGCGCCGCGCCCGGCCCTCGACACCGTCGTGTTGCTCCGTCGCCCCTGAGCGTGGTGCTCGGGGAGCGGTGACGGTCAGGAGGCGGAGGCCTTCGCCGAGCTCACGGACTCCGAGCTCACGGAGTCTGAGATCCCGGACTCCGACATGCCGGCTCGCCAGGTCGAGTAGCCGCCGTCGAGGTTGCGGACGTCGTCGAACCCGCGCTGGCGCAGGATCCGGGCCGCGACGTGACCGCGCAACCCGACCGCACAGGTGACGACCAGCGGCCCGTCCGGCACCTCGTCGAGGCGGTCGCGCAGTTGGTCGACGCAGATGTTGATCGCCCCGTCGATGCTCCCGCGCCCGAACTCCGTGGCCGTGCGCACATCGATGACCGAGGCGCCCGCGGCGCGCGCCTGAGCAACCTCGTGCCACTGGATGGTCTCACCGACGCCGGTGCGCAGATTGTCGGCCATGTGACCGAGCATGTTGACCGGGTCCTTGGCCGAGCCGAACTGCGGTGCATAGGCCAGTTCGAGGTCAGCCAGATCGCTGGCCGTGAGACCGGCGCGCATGGCGGTGGCGATGACATCGATCCGCTTGTCGACCCCCTCCTTCCCCACGCCCTGGGCGCCGAGGATCGCATCGGTCTCCGGGTCGACGAGCAGCTTGAGCGCCATGCCCTCGGCGCCCGGGTAGTACGTCGCGTGCGAGGCCGGGTGGGAGTGCAGGGCGCGGTAGGGGCGCCCGGCCGCCCGGAGACGCTTCTCGTTCCAGCCGGTGGCCGCGACCTGCAGCCCCATGACCCCGACGATCGCCGTCCCGAGCACCGGACGGTCGCGACGGTCCTGACCGGCGATGACATCGGCGACCCGCCGGCCCTGGAGGTTGGCCGTGTTGGCCAACGGCACCAGGGTCGCCTCGCCGGTCAGCCCGTCGACCTTCTCGACCGCATCGCCCACGGCATACACGAACGGGTCGGAGGTGCGGAGCCGGTCGTCGACGAGGATGCCGCCGCGCGGCCCGAGGGCCAGGCCGGCGGCCTCCGCGAGCCGGGTGTCGGGTCGGACCCCGATCGCCGCGATGACGACCTCGGCCGGGAGGGTGCTGCCGTCGTCGAGGGTGACGTCGTGCTCCCCGATCGAGGTGACGGACCGACCCAGCCGCAGGTCCACCCCGGCGGATCGCAGCGCGGCGTGCACGGGGGCGACCATTTCCGGGTCCATCGGGGCCATGACCTGGGCGGTGGCCTCGACGAGGCCGACGGTCAGTCCGCGGTGGACCAGGTTCTCGGCGACCTCGACCCCGATGAACCCGCCACCGATGACGACCGCGGTCGCCTCCTCGTGGGCCTCGTCCTCGAAGTCCCGGTGCTCGCTGTGCTCGGCCTCGGCCACGGCCCGCACGAGCGCGTCGGTGTCCTCGATGTCGCGCAATGTGAGGGCTCGGTCGATGCCCGGGATCGGCGGCCGCACCGGGCGGGCGCCCGGCGAGAGGACGAGGGCGTCATACGGGATCGTCGTGTCCTCTCCGGTCCGGGTATGCCGGGTGGTCACCGTCCGACGCTCCCGGTCGATCGCGATCGCCTCCGTGTCGACACGCACGTCGAGACCGAAGCGAGCCCGGAGGCTGGCGGGGGTCTGGAGGAGAAGGGCGGAGCGCCGCTCGATGACTCCGCCGACGTGGTACGGCAGGCCGCAGTTGGCGAAGGACACGTGGCCGCTGCGCTCCAGGACGATGATCGAGGCGTGCTCGTCGAGGCGGCGCAGGCGGGTCGCCGCGGACATGCCGCCGGCCACGCCGCCGACGATGACGTACTGCCGGGGAGCGAGTTCGGACATGCGTCAAGCATACCCCCTGGGGTATAGTTCCCATCGAACGGTCCGCCCGGACCAAGACACCCCTGAGCCCGCGAGGAGCACGCATGTGCCGTCAAGTGACCTGTCGGAAGTGTGGCAAGAAGGGCTGGGCCGGCTGCGGTCAGCACGTGGACCAGGTCATGCGCGGCGTCCCCAAGGCCGACCGTTGCCAGGGTCACGAGGGCGAGCCGAGCACCGGCTTCTTCAGCAGGCTCTTCGGGCGCTGATCGGGCGCTGATCGGGCGCTGATCGGCCGCGACCTCAGCCCGTCGTCCCCCCGTTCGCCGCGGCCGCCTCGAAGGCGGGCAGGTGCTGCTCCGCGGAGGCGCGGCGCAGGTTGGTGAAGACCCGCGTCAAGGCGCCGTCGTCGCGCGCCTGGTCCAGCAGACGGTCGTAGAGCGCGACGTTGGCGACCTCGCCATCCGCCCAGGCGGTGGCGGCAGTCTGAAGGTCGGCCGGAGCGGGAATCCGTCCCAGGTAGGGGTTTTCGGGGACGGTCACCCCGAAGCGCTGGAGCTGTCGCGTCAGGGCGGCGATGTGCCGTTGCTCGGCGGCCTCGATCCGGGCATAGGGCTGCACCTCACCGAAGGCGTCGATGACCGCCGCGTAACTCGCCGCGGCGGCATACTCGCCCGTCGGCGCCATGAGTGCCTCCCAGGCCGCGCGTTCGACGGGGGTGTCGACCGAGGGCGGGGCCTCGGGCGTCGTCCGCGGCGCGGAGGTCGCGACGCTCGTCGTTGGGGCCGCGGTGTCGCGCGATGGGGCGGTGGTGGCGTTCCCCGCGGGGGTGCTGCAGGCGGCCAGCGCCACCAGGAGCGACACGACGAGGAGGGGGAGGGTGCGGCTGAGGAGTGGGGTTGTCATGCCTCCATCAAATACCCCGGGGGGTATAATCCATTCAAGATTCGCTGTCAATCAGCCATGCATCGGGTGGGCGATTCCGCTGACGAACCAGCCCCGCCGCCGCAGGCCGTCGAGGGCGTATGCCGACCGCTGAAGTTCGCCCTCGATGTCGCGGTCGACGTGGCAGCCGCCGGCCCACAGGCCCCAGACGGGCTGGACAGTCCGCTGGGTGGCCGCGACGGCACGCCGGGGGCTGATCGTGTGTTCGACGAAGTGGACCGAACCGCCCGGTCGGAGCACCCGGGCGAACTCGGCCAGGGCCGAGGTGAGGTCCGGCACGGTGCACAGGGTCCAGGTCGAGACGACCGCGTCGACGCTGGCGTCGGGCAGGTCGAGCCGGGCCGCATCCCGGCCGGCGCGCTCGACGGGCCGTCCGAACGCGTCGATCCGGTCCGCGGCGCGGCGCCACGCGAGGTCCGACGGTTCCACCGCGAGGACCGCGTCGACGTCATCGCCGTAGTGAGCGAGGTTCGCCCCGGACGCGAAACCGATCTCGACGACCTGTCCCCGGACGGCGGGCCCACGGCATACCCGGCTGCGCCAGCGGTCGGCCTCGGCGCCCGAACACGCGACGTCGACCAGCCGCGGCAGGACCTGCTCGTCCCACCACCGCGGCGCCCGCATCCCGCTCATCGACCGCATCTCCCTCATCGCTCCAGTGTCTCCCCCTTCGCCCCCTCTCCCCGTTCTGTGCGTGAAGAAGTGTCGCGATCGCGACACTTCTTCACACACCGAAGCCGGCGGCGGGAGGCGGCGGGGCGGAGGCGGCGGGGCGAGGTGCGGCGGCGTCGGGGGGCTCAGGCTCGCGGGTCGATGAGGCGGATGCCCAGGCTGGTCGCCGTACCCACGGCCGGCAGGTCGTCGGCCGCCTGCTCGAGCGTCAGCGGCGGACGTTCATCGAGCAGGTCACCGAGGGCCAGCCGCCCCGAGGTCACCTCGTCGAGCATGGCCGGGTACTCGCGCGCGTCCATGCCGTGACTGCCGAGGACGTCGAGCTCCCAGCCGATGACGCGCTCCATCGGGATCGGTGCAGGACCCGCGGCCGGGGGAAGCAACCCGATCTGAACGTGTCGTCCGCGCCGACCCAGGCACAGCGCTCCGGCCCGGGCGGTCGCCGCGGAGCCGAAGGCGTCGATCGACACGTCGGCACCCCCATCGGTCAGGGCGATGACCTGCTCGATGACGTCGTCACCGAAGGTCACCAGATGGCCGGCTCCCAGGCGAGCCGCCCGCTGCAGGGCCTCGGCGCCGACGTCCACGGCCACCACGTCGGCCCCGCGCGACGTCGCGATCGCCACCGCCGCCAGTCCCACGCCGCCGCAGCCGAACACGACGACTCTCTCGCCGGCCCGCACGCCCGCTCGCGCCGTGACGGCCCGGTATGCCGTGGCCACCCGGCAGCCCAGCCCGGCCGCCTGGAGGGGGTCCAGGCCGGCCGGGAGGGCGACAAGGTTGGTGTTCGCCGCGTGCACGACGACGAACTCCGCGAACGAACCCGGCTCGCTGAACCCGGGTTGACGCTGCCGGGGACAGACCTGGCCGGAGCCCGCCCGGCATACCGCGCAGTCGCCGCAGGCGAAGACGAAGGGTGCGGTGACCGCCCGACCCAGCCAGGACGCCGCGACGCCCTCGCCCACGGCGGTCACCGTGCCGGCGAACTCGTGGCCGGGCACGTGCGGGAAGGTCGCGATGTCGGCGTCGTGCCCCAGCCAGCCGTGCCAGTCGCTGCGGCACAGGCCGCTGGCCGCGACCCGGACGACCGCGCCGCCCGCGGGGGCGGCCGGGACCGGGAGGTCCGACACGGTCAGCGGGCCGCCGAACTCGGCATACGTGAGCGCGCGCACGGCCTCACTCTCCCACCCCGTGCAACCTCTCCCGGTGCCGGTTCGTCTACGGCAGTGCCAGTTCGTAGGTGGCACTCTCCCATCCAAAGTGGCACTGGGAGAGGTTGTATGTCGTCCGGCGGGGTCAGCTCGCGGCCGGGTGGGCCTTCTCCCAGGCGCCGTACCCACCGAGCAGGTCCGAGACGTCCTCGAAGCCCAGGGCCCGCAGCGTCGAGGCCCCGACCGACGAGCGCCACCCACCGGCGCAGTGGACGAGCACCGGCCGCTCCCGGTCGAGTTCGTCGGCGCGGGCGACCAGCTGGGCCAACGGAATGTGCCGGGCGCCGGGGATCATCCCCGAGACGACCTCGCCCGGGTTGCGGATGTCGACGAGCTGGACCCCCAGGGCCGGCGAGTCCAGCGCCACCTGGGCCTGTTCGACGGTCAGGCGGCTGGACGGCTCGACCGCGTCGGGGTGACCGGCCATCGCCGCCTCGGGGTCCGCCAGGTAGCCGACCACGTGGTCGAACCCGATGCGGGCGATCCGGGTCGCGACCTCCTGCTCGAGTCCCTCGGGCGCGACCAGGATGATCCGATCCCCGGGGGCGAAGACCATGCCGACCGTCTCGGCCATCCGACCGTCCGCGGGCACGTTGATCGCCCCACCGAGGTGTCCGGCGGCGAAGGTGGCCGGGTCGCGCGCGTCGTGGATCCGCGCCCCCGCGGCCAGCTCGGCATGGAAGGCTTCCCAGGTCAGCGCCGGAATGCTCGCCCCGACCTCACGGATGACCCGCTCCTGACGGTTGATCGTGGCGTCGTGGATGAAGTAGCCCGGGGCGCTCGGCTGGCCCTCGGTGACGACCGCGACGAACTCGTCCTCGGTCATCGGCTGGCAGGCGTAGTTCGTCCGTCGTTGCTCGCCGATCGTGGACTGGCGCTCGGTCGAGAGGTTCTTGCCGCAGGCCGAGCCGGCGCCGTGCGCGGGGAAGACGCGCACCCCGTCGGGCAGACCCATGAGCTTGGTCTGGATCGAGTGGTAGAGCATCCGGCCGAGGTCGTCCGCGGAGACCCCGATCGAGGCGAGCAGGTCGGGGCGGCCGACGTCACCGATGAAGAGGGCGTCTCCGGTGAGGACGGCGTAGGCCGTGTCGTCGTCGGCGCGCTCGTGAACCAGCACCGAGATCGACTCGGGGGTGTGGCCCGGCGTGCTCATGATCTCGAGGGACACCCCGGCCGGGCCGCCCAGCGCGATCCGCTCCCCGTCGGCCAACGGGCGAATCTCGAACTCGGCCCGGGCCGCCTCGCCGTAGCCGATCCAGGCCCCGGTGGCCTGCGCCAGCTCGAGGTGACCGGAGACGAAGTCCGCGTGGAAGTGGGTGTTGATGACCCCGACGATGGTCAGCCCCTGGTCGCGGGCGTCGTCGAGGTAGTCCTCGATGTCCCGCCGCGGGTCGATGACGACAGCGGCCTTCGTCGTCTCGTCGGCGACGAGGTAGGACGCTTGCGAGAGGCAGTCGAGGTAGTACTGCGTGAAGATCATTCGGCTCACTCCTTATGGTGAGGGTATACCCTAGGGGGTATATGTTCCGGCTTCAACCACACTCCCCGAGGAGTCCTTCCGTGCACCGACCCGCCACTCGTCCGATGGCCGCGATCGCCGCTGCGGCCCTCATCCTCTCGCTGTTGGGATTCTCCCTCCTCGGCGGGTGCGGTGCCGGCGGGAGCGCCGACGTCGCCTCCGTCAGCGCGCCGTCGGCGGCTCCCGCGGCTCCCGCGGCCGGCTCCGCCGTGGATGCCGCCCAGTTCGCCGCGGCCATCACGCGGCCCGGCGTCACCGTCATCGACGTCCGGACACCGGCCGAGTTCGCCGCGGGGCATCTGGCCGGGGCGGTGAACATCGACGTCCAGGCCGCCGGGTTCGACGAGGCGATCGGCGCGCTGCCGGCCACCGGCGAGTACGCCCTCTACTGCCGCACTGGGCACCGATCGGGCATCGCACTGACTCGACTCAAGGACCTGGGCCGCTCGAACGCCTACCACCTCGCCGGGGGGATCGGGGCCTGGCAGCAGGCCGGCGGCGCCGTCGTCACCCCCTGATTCCCGTTCCCCGGCGCGGCGTGGCGCGGTTTCGCGCGGGGGCGTATGCCGGCGGCACGACTCACGGGTATGCCGTCCGGCGCGGGGGTCTGCACGCTGGGCGCGAGCCCGGTCAGCGGCGCGGGCGGACGGCATACCTGCGCTGGTAGGCATGGACCATGGCCCTCGACGTCGAGCTCGCGGAGATCGCTGGCTTCCTCGCCCAGCACGCCCCCTTCGACGCTCTGCCACCGGATGTTCTGGCCGGACTGCCGAAGAAGATGGCCATCGAGTACCACCGCCGCGGCACCGCGATCATCGCCCGCGGCAAGGACAACCACAGCCTCTACCTGCTCCGATCCGGGGCCGTGGACATCCATGACGACCAAGGGGTGCTCGTCGACCGGGGTGAGGTCGGCGACCTCTTCGGGTCGATCACCCTGGTGCTCGGCAATCCGTCGACCTTCGACGTCACCGCGATCGAGGACTCGCTGACGCTTGTGCTCCCGGAGGCCGAGTTCCGGGTGTTGTGCGCCGAGCACGCCGAGTTCGACCGCTTCTTCGACCTCCAGCGGGCCCACCGCATGCGCGGCGCCGTCGCCACCCTCCAGGCCTCGGGGACGACGAGCGCCATGCTCAAGACGAACGTGCGTGACCTGATCCGCCGCGAGCCGATCACGACGACCGCCACCGCGACGATCCGCGCGGCGGCCGAGACGATGCGGGACCTGGGCGCCTCCTCGCTGCTCGTCCTCTCCGACGATGGGCACCGGCTCGCCGGCATCGTCACCGACCGGGACCTGCGCACCCGAGTGGTCGCCGCCGGCCTGTCCACCGACCGACCGGTCAGCGAGGTGATGACGCCCGATCCGGTCACCGGGGACGTGGACAGCCTGGCCTTCGAGGTGCTGCTCGAGATGGTCGGGCGCAACATCCACCACCTGCCGATCCTCGACGGTGACCGCCCGGTCGGGGTGATCACGACGACCGATCTGATGCGGATGGTCCAGGCCAGCCCGATCTACATCGTCGGCGACGTGCAGAAGCAGAAGGACGTCGCCGGCGTGGCCCAGGTCAACGCCCGGCTGTCGGCGGTCGTCGAGTCCCTCGTCGCGCAGGACGCCACGGCACAGGACATCGGTCGGGTGGTGACCGCCATCGGGGATGCCGTCGAGCGTCGGTTGCTGCAGGTGGCCGAGGAGTCGTTGGCGGCCGAGCTCGGGCCGCCGCCGGTGCCGTACTGCTGGGTGACCCTGGGCTCGCGCGCCCGGCACGAGCAGGCGCTGGCCGCCGACCAGGACCATGCCCTGATCATCAGCGATGACGCGACCGACGCCGACCTCGCATGGTTCGCCCGGCTGGCCGACGTGGTCAGTGCCGCGCTCGTGCAGTGTGGCTATCCGGTCTGCACCGGGGAGGTGATGGCCACGAACCCCCAGTGGCGGCTGCGGGCCACAGACTGGAAGAAGGAGTTCGTCACCTGGCTCACCCAGCCGGTGCCCGAGGCGATCCTGCGGGCCAGCATCTTCTTCGACATGCGGCCGATCCACGGGGAGAGCGCCCTGTTCGCCAAGCTCCAGAAGTCCGTGCTCAAGCGGTCCCCGGGGTCGGGGCTGTTCCTGGCCCACCTGGCGAAGACCGCCACCCTCAACGAACCGCCGCTCGGCTTCTTCCGGGGTTTCGTGCTGGCCAAGGAGGGCGAGCACCGGGACACCCTGGACATCAAGCGCGGTGGCATCGGCGCGGTCGTCGAGCTAGCCCGCGTCCACGCGCTGGCTCTGGGTTCGCCCGCCCTGAACACCCAGGCACGGATCGCCGCGGCCGTCGCCGGCGGCATCATGAGCGAGGAGAAGGGGGCCGACCTGGCCGATGCCTTCGAGTTCATCTCGTATGTCCGGGTGCGCCACCAGGCCGCGCAGGTCCGGGCCGGGCGACCGGTCGACAACTTCGTCAACCCCGAGCACCTGAGCTCGTTCGACAAGCGCCACCTGCGGGAGGCCTTCGCGATCGTGCGGGCCGCCCAGTCCGCGATGGCCTCCCGCTACCCGACGAGCTTCATGTGACCGGGCGGCCGGACCGGGGCCGCAGGGCCGGTGGCTGATGGGGTGGTTCGGACGGTCGGCCGACGACCAACGCCAACGGGCCGCGCGCGGGCTGAGTGAGAGTCCGCTCACGGCATACCTGACGGTGCCCTTCGCCGACGAGAAGGCGAACGTCGACGATGTCGAATTCCTCGCGCTCGACTACGAGACGACCGGGTTGGACCCGCAGCGGCACCACGTCGTGGCGGTCGGGTTCGTCCCGGTGGTCGGCGGTCGGGTGGAGCTCTCGGGTGCGCGGTCGTTCGTGGTGGCCGCGGGGACCGAGGTCGGGTCCAGCGCAACGGTGCACGGGATCACCGACGATGCCCTGGCCGGTGGGGTGCCGTTGGCTGAGGCGCTGGCCGAGGTGCTCGCCGCGCTGTCCGGGCGAGTGCTCCTGGCCCACTTCGCGACCCTGGAGGAGCGGTTCACGGCGGCCGCGGTCGACCGGTTGTGGTCGGGGCGGTTCGTCTGCCAGCGGGTCGACACCCTGGACCTGCAGCGGCGGCTGGTCAGTCCGGGGTTCCACGACGAGCCGCCGCCGGGTTCGCTGCGACTCTGGGCCGCGCGGGAGCGCTACGGGCTGCCGGTGTATCGCGCCCACGAGCCTCTCATCGATGCAATCTCGTGCGCCGAACTCCTTCTCGCCCAGGTCGCCGAGATGAGAAGTGGCCCAACCGAGCCGCTCCCGCTCAAGCGGGTGCTCGGTTGAGCCACTGAGGTCGTCGGGTCCGGGGACCGGGGTGGGTCCGGGGACCCGGGGCGGATCAGAAGATCCGCTGCGGGCCGACCTGACCCATGAACATGAGTTCGTTGGTCTCGCGCTCGAAGTCCCGGTCGTGGACCCGGGTCCAGCCCTTGCCCGCGAGGCGGGCGGTGCGGAACTTGTCGGCGAGCTGTTGGGCGGTCTCGATGTGGAGGAAGCGGTGCGTCGTCATGTCTCCATGATGAAGCACCAGATCCTTAAGCACAACGTGAGATTACTACACAGTAATTTACAAGCACTTAAGTGTTGCTAGGCTGGGCCCATGCTCGATCCACACCGTCTCAGCATCTTCCGATCCGTCATGGCCAGTGGTTCGATCCAGGCCGCCGCCGACAACCTCGCGATGACCTCCTCGGCGGTCAGCCAGCACATGACGGCCCTGCAGAAGCAGACCGGGCTCGACCTGTTCGACCGGGTGGGGCGCGGGATCGTGCCCACCGCGGCGGCGGAGGCCCTGCTCGCGCACAGCGACGACGCGATGAACCAGTGGACCCGCCTGGACTCCCTCGTCGACGACCTGCGGGAGGGGCGTTCGGGTCGGCTCGTCCTGGGCTATTTCGCCTCGGCCGGGGCCGCGTGGTTGCCGAGTGTGGTCAGCCGACTCTCGCGGGAGATGCCCGACCTCGTCGTCGAGCTCGTCCTGACCGAACTCAACGCTCGCTCCTCGCTCCCGGACATCGACGTGACCATGGACGGCACCGAGAACGCCCGTCGTCCCGGTTATCGGAAGATTCCCCTGGCCGATGACCCGTTCGTCCTGGCCGTCCCGCAGGGCCACCCACTCGCGACCCGCCGCGAACTCGCCCTGATCGACCTCAAGGGCGAACGGTGGGTCACCAACGACTACCTCTCCAGCCCGGGCCACCGCCTGGTGGCGGCGGCCTGCTCGGCGCGCGGCTTCACCCCCAGGTATGCCGTCCAGGCCCAGGACCACTACAGCGCGATCGCGTTCGTCGCGGCCGGTGTGGGGATCACGCTGCTGCCCCGACTGGCCGCGCGCGCGGTGCCCGAGAACGTCGTGCTCGTTCCGTTCAGCGACCCCCCGGTGCGCCACCTCGTCGCGATGGCCCGTGAGGGCGGCCCGCGGAACCGGGCCGTGGACCGGGTGCTGGCCATCCTGCTCGAGTTGAGCCAGCACCCGAGCCGTGGCTCGGCCCGTGGATCGGGCCACGGTTCGGGGCGCGGCGCCCCGGACGCGGGGGAGGGGTCAGTGGGCGGTGGACGGACGTGACGTCGGGGTCGGGCGGCGCCTGACCTGGGGGCTCAGCGAGGTTCCCTCGACGTCGAGGTCCGGGGTGAGCCGCTCCATCCACCGTGGCATCCACCACGCACGGGCGCCGAGCAGGTGCATGATCGCCGGCGTCAGCGTCATCCGGATCAGGACCGCGTCGACGAGCACGCCCACCGCGAGCCCGAAGCCCATCGGCCGGATCATCGTCAGGTGGGACCAGACGAACCCGCCGAACACGGCGAACATGATGACCGCCGCGGCGGTCACGACCTTCGCGCCGTGCATGAAGCCGCTGCGGACGGCGGTGCGGGGGTCCTCGCCGTGGCTGACCGCTTCGCGCATGCCGGAGACGAGGAACATCTGGTAGTCCATCGCGAGGCCGAAGAGCACCCCGATGAGCATGATCGGCATGAAGGACAGGATCGGCCCCGGGTCGTGCACCCCGAAGAGTGAGCCGAGCCATCCCCACTGGAAGACCGCGACCGTGGTGCCGAAGGCGGCGGCCACCGAGAGCAGGAAACCGACGGTGGCCACGATCGGGACGACGATCGAGCGGAAGACTCCGGTCAGGATGATCAGGCTCAGGCCGACGACGACCGCGAGGTAGGGCGGCAAGGCCCGGCCGAGGGTCTCGGACATCTCGATGTTGGCGACCGTCTGACCGGTCAGGCCCATCGTCGTGCCCGACGACTTCTCCATCGCCGGCAGGCTGTCGAGCAGGGCGTGCACGGTCGTCACCGTCGCGGCGTCGGAGGGTCCGGCACTCGGCACGACCTGGAAGGCCAGGGTCCGGTGGTCGGCACTCTCGGCGAAGGGCAGCACGTGCTCGACCCCCGGGACCGCCTTGAGGGCCGTGGCCAACTGGGCCTTCGTCGCGGCGGTCTGCTCCGCCGAGGGACTGCCGGACAGCTCGGCCATCGCCAGGACGGGACCGTTGACGCCGGGGCCGAACGCCCGGGCGGTCGCGGCATACGCCTTGTATGCCGTGGAGTCCGCGGGCTCGTTGCCGCCGCCGGGCAGGCCGAGGCGCAGGTCGAGCGCGGGGACGGCGAGGACCGCGACGACTCCGAGCACGCCGACGATGGTCGCCCACGGGCGGGCGGTCATCAGGGCGACGTACCAGCCGCCGTGCTCCTCCTCGTGGTCGTCGGCGGGGACGGTCCGGGTGGCGGACTCGCCGGGGGTGGCGAATCCGGCGGCCCGCCAGGCGCGCTTGGAGAGCACCCGGGTGCCCAGGGCGCCGAGCAGGGCGGGGACCAGGGTCAGCGAGACCGCGACCGCGACGGCGACGGCGCCGGCCGCGACGAACCCCATCTGGGCCAGCAGTGGGATGCCACTGATGACCAGGGCGGCCAGGGCGATGACGACGGTCGTGCCGGCGAAGAACACGGCGTTGCCCGAGGTGCCGGTGGCGCGGCCGATCGACTCCTTGAGGTCCATGCCGTGCAGGATCTGACCGCGGTGCCGGTTGACGATGAAGAGCGCGTAGTCGATGCCGACCGCGAGCCCGAGCATGAGCGCCAGCGCCGGGGTCATCGAGTTCATCTCGTAGAAGGCCGTCAGGGTCAGGGCGCCCGCGACACCGACCCCGACGCCGAGGAGGGCGACGGCGAGCGGCAGGCCGGCGGCCACGAGGGTGCCGAGCATGACGATGAGGACCAGCCCGGCGAGCATCAGGCCCAGGACCTCGCCGATCCCGATGACGCTCGTGTCCTGGGTGATGTCGACGCTGTAGTCGGCGTGCACCCCGACCCGGTCGAGGGCGGTGCCGAGTTGCGGGATGCGCTCGCGGATCGAGGGGTCGATCGAGTGGGTGTTGCGGTCGAACTGGATCTGGGCGACGGCGGTGCGACCGTCTTCGCTCACCAGGCGCATGCCGTTGATGGCGTCGATCTGGGCCTTGCCCTGCTGCCAGGCGACCTCGCCGGCCCGGTACTTCTCGTAGCCGACCATGAACTGGGCATGGCCATCGGCGTACCGCTTCTCGCCGTCGGCCAGTTGGGCGCGCAGACCCGGCAGGTTCGGGTCGTTCGGGTCGGCCGCGACGGCGACCTTCTCGAGGCCCTGGCCCTGGTCGAGTTGGGCGCGGGCGTCCCACAACTGTTGCTGGGCGGCCTCGATCCCGGGCTTGGCGGCGTCGAGCTCGCGCCGGCCGGCGGCGAGCGCGGTGACGCCCTGGTCGAGGGACGCCTGTCCGACGAACGGGTCGATCACCCGGGTCACCTCGTCGAGCCGGCCCCACTGGGCGAAGGTGTCGCGGATGGCGGCCTTCTGGGACTCCGTGAAGGCCCCGGACTCGCTGTGCAGCACCACGGTTCCGAAGCCGCCGGCCGCCTCGGGCACCTTGGTGCCGAGGTCGTCGAGGACTCGCTGGAAGGTGCTGCCCGGGATGCTCACCTCGTTGGTCGGCGGTCGGCCGACGGTGACGGCGCCGACACCGAGGAGGGTGAGCAGGACGAGCCAGATCGCGACGACGGTCCGGGTGTGATCGGCGGACCAGCGTCCGAGGCGGTAGAGGAAAGTGGCCATGACGGACCGGTACGGCTTTCTGTCGGGGGCTTGCGTGTCTGAGGGGATGTCGAGGAAGGTCGGGATCAACGCTCGCGGTCGAAGCCGTTGCGCAGCAGGTGGAGGGCGTCGGCGAGCAGTCGGCGATAGTCGGCGAGGGACGCCGGGGTCACGGCGCCGCCGTGGCGCGTCGTCCACACCCGCAGGGTCGCCTCGGCGACGGCGGCCACGGAGGAGGCGAGCGAGACGGCATACAGGTCGTCGGCCCGGTCGCCGAGGCGACCGGTCAGCCAGCCGGCCAGCCAGTCCACGAACTCCTCGACGTGGTCCTGGGCGAGGTGGCGGGCCTGCGGTGATCTCTCGCGGGTCGCGCTGAGCAGTGCGATCTGCTCGAGGATCATGGTGCCCTCCGGGCCGGTGAGGACGACCGGGATGGTGTCCCAGATCGACTCGCTGGTCGGGCGGGCGTCGAGGGCGGCGGTGAGCTCGGCGAGCAGGCCGCGCACCGAGTGCGCGACGGCCGAGTCGACGTTGGGGAAGTAGTTGAAGAACGTGCGCCGGGAGACGCCCGCACGGTCGGCGATCGCCTCCGCGGTGAGCGCGGCCGGACCGTGCTCACGGACGATCGCGAAGGCCGCCTGGGCGAGGTCGCCCCGGGTCTGTGCCTTCTTGCGTTCGCGGAGGGTGCTGATCCGACTCATGATATGCACGCTAGAGCAAAGATGCACGGCAGTGCAAATCGAGTGCCTGGACGTGCCCTGGACGTGATGGGCAGGGTGCACTGCGGTGGCTTGCTATCAGCCCACACCGCGACCGGGCCGGTGCGCGTCGCCGGCGTGGGACGCTGGTGCCATGACCGATGCGAGGACCGACGTGCCCGTGGACCAGCCGCTCCTGGCCCGCATCCGGGACGGCGTCATCGGGGACGACCACGTCATGCAGACCCCGTACGGTCCTCGCCGGGTGACCTACGCGGACTACACGGCCTCCGGGCGGGCCCTGGGGTTCATCGAGGACTTCATCCGCGACCAGGTGCTGCCGAGCTACGCCAACACCCACACCGAGTCCAGCGGCACCGGCCTGCAGACGACCCGACTGCGTGAGGATGCCCGAGAGATCATCCGACGGTCCGTGCGAGGCGACGACGACACCGTCGTCATCTTCGCCGGGTCGGGGTGCACCGGGGCCATCGCCAAGCTGATCGGCGTGCTCGGCCTGCGCATCCCCTCGGGGCTGGAGGACCGGTGGCACCTGTCGATGCAGATCCCCGCGGACCAGCGCCCGGTCGTGTTCATCGGCCCCTACGAGCACCACAGCAACGAGGTCTCGTGGCGGGAGACGATCGCGGACGTCGTCGTCATCCGCGAGGACGTCGACGGCGGCGTCTGCATGGAGGACCTGAGCGCCAAACTCGAGGCGTATGCCGACCGGCCGCTGAAGATCGGGTCGTTCAGCGCGGCCTCGAACGTCACCGGCATCGTCTCCGACACCTATGGCATCTCCGCGCTGCTGCACGCCCACGGGGCGTTGTCGTTCTGGGACTTCGCCGCGGCCGGCCCCTACGTCGAGATCGAGATGACCGCACCGGCGGGCGGCGACCCCACGGCATACAAGGACGCGATCTTCCTCTCCCCGCACAAGTTCATCGGCGGACCCTCGACCCCGGGAGTGCTCGTCGCGCGCCGCGAACTGTTCGCCAACCGGGTGCCCGACGTGCCTGGCGGGGGCACGGTCGCCTATGTCAACCCGGACGAACACGTCTACCTCGCGGACCCGACGCATCGCGAGGAGGGCGGCACGCCGGCGATCATCGAGGCGATCCGCGCCGGGCTGGTCTTCCAGCTCAAGGAGGCCGTCGGCGTGGAGACGATCCGCGCGATGGAGGAGCGGTTCCTACGCCGTGCCGTTCAGGCCTGGGGGCAGGAGCCGGGCATCGACATCCTGGGCAACCTCGACCGTGAGCGCCTCTCGATCGTCAGCTTCGTGGTGCGCGGTCACGAGGCGGCCTACCTGCACCACAACTACGTCGTCGCCCTGCTCAATGACCTCTTCGGCATCCAGAGTCGAGGGGGCTGCTCGTGTGCCGGACCATACGGGCACCGCCTGCTCGGAATCGACCTCGAGCGCAGCCACGAGTTCGAGCGCGAGATCACCGGCGGGTGCGAGGGGATCAAGCCGGGCTGGGTGCGGGTCAACTTCAACTACTTCATCTCCGACACCGTCGCCGACTATGTCATCGAGGCGGTCCGGATGGTGGCGCGCGACGGCTGGCGGCTGCTCGGGGACTACCTGTTCGACCCGATGACCGGGCGATGGCGCCATCGCGAGGGCGTCGTCGAACCCCCGATTCGGCTGGGGGATCTCGCGTATGCCGTCGACGGCACCCTGGCCGTGCCGCGTCCGGGCCTGACCGGCGGGGAGGAGTTGCTCGCTCAGCACCTGGCCGATGGCGCGGCCATCCTTGCCGCCGCGGAGCCGCCCGACCTGACCGGGGGACGGGAGTTGCTGGCGGCGCTGTCGCCGGACTTCGAGCACCTGCGCTGGTTCGACCTGCCATCCTCGGCACTCGAGTCCTGAGCTCGGATCCTGAGCTCGAATCCTGAGCTCGGATCCTGAACTCGGATCAG